>ERZ778516.3071-NODE-3071-length-10225-cov-12.050639_pt1 | contig 10225 bp, 7 predicted proteins | sample MGYA00510342_ERZ778516 | MGnify/ENA primary metagenome ERZ778516 (study PRJEB29527, sample SAMN07138961) | mouse gut metagenome | material: feces | host: mouse | place: China:Nanjing | collected 2016-01-25 ...
GATTTCCTGCCTCCGGCCCCCGGCAGGATTCCCTGTGCAAGCTGCCCGGCCATCTCCGCCTGTTTCAGAAGTTCTTCATCCGGATGATACTCATACGCGGTTTCAAAGCATTCTGCCGCTTTTTCGAACAGGAACTGTCTGGCATGGCACACGCCCAGATTGTTCCACACCGCACTGTAAAATTCCATTCCCAGGCGGCTGTTCTGATGCATCCTGAGAATATGCTGATACTCTTCCATTGCCGCCCATTCATTCCGGTTATTCAAAAGCTCGTCCGCACGCAGCTTCAGCCGTTCCTGTTCCTGCAGATTTACAAGCCCCAAAAGCCGCTCCTCCAGATCTGCCCGTTCTTCTGCTGAAAAAAAGCCTAGGGCTTCAACTGCCATAAGAACCAGATTCTTAAAATCCGTTCCGGACGAAATGCCCTTTCGAATCTTACCGGCCAGTTCCTGACAGCCCGTCTCCTCCATCCACCGGCATAATCCTTCGTCAAAAAACTGCCGGTCCACCACGCATATATTATGATACAGAAAATATGCCAGTTCTTCCACACTGTAAACATTCAGTCCTGCCTGTTCGATAAAAAACGGACGTTCTGCTCTTTGATATTTACAGACCATAGCCAGTCCCATGACTCACTTCCTCCTGCTCCTCCAGTATAAATGTTTCTTTCCAGCAGAGATCCGAAGACGGATACAGTTCTCCGAATCCAAGATCCGTGACCTCGATCTCACACTGCGCAGGCGCAGAAAAATACACCTCAACCAGAAGCCTGCTGGTTCCCCGCGGCCGTTCCGGCAGATCCGGCAGATGCATCCCTGCCCGGATCGGCTCGCCGCCCAGCATGGACTGGAAAGAAAATTCCAGAAGAGGTTCCGAACACAAAAGCACCTCACAGCTTTCTCCGGCTTCATACCAGTTTAAGCCGGCTCTGACGATCGTACAGAGCTCTTCCTTTCCGTCTCTGCTGCTGCGGATCTGCACATTGTACAAAAGCGTCTGCTCGCTCAGATAGAGATACTGCCTGTGTTCCGTACGGTCCCCTGCCAGCATACAGGCGCCTCTGGCATGGAGCAGATCGCCCAGAAACACTCTTCGCCTGGAACAGATCTCTTCCCTGCTCTTTTTATAATCCCGGGTATTCAGATCGGTTCCTGTCAAAAAGACGGCAGACACGCGGTTCGAATTCTTTCCAAACCGCTCCCTCACCTGCTGCAGAAGTCTTTCATCCCTGTTCCCTTCCAGCAGATTCCCCACATACCAGTACTCCGGTTCCCGCGCTTCCGTAACGATCGGAATGCTTCTCTTATTCGCCTGAATCCCGGTTGCCTTCACCTCATCCGTGCCAAATTCCAGAATCCAGACCTGCTGCTGCCAGATGTCATTTGTCTGGTGCATGACAAAATGAACCAGGCTCTCCAGCTCCCCCATCACCTGAAGCTGTCCCTCCTGAAATCCGGCTTCATATGCCTCTTTCAGAGTCTGTCGAATGCTTTCCTCCGACATGTCCGGCAGTACAACCGCTGCACGGATATCCTCTTTTTTCCCATATCGCTTCAGGGCAGACAGAATCTTTCGCAGGCAGGCGGCATGTCCCGTCTGTTTCTCAAAATTCAGAGGAAGCTCCTGAGGTTCCTTCATCTGCTCTGTCTGGTAACAGACTCTCGGGCGCCCCTCCCGGTAATCAATTCCTGCACAAATCCGCCCGCTCCCGCTTGTCTTCTCCATGGTCGCCCTTCCCTTCTTTATCTGACCCGAAATTCTCTCTCTGCCAGCTCGGTCAGTTCCTCATATTCTTCCATCATCTGTTTCAGGCTGCGGTCCTGTCTGCGGTCCAGCGCGCACTGCATGCGGCAGAGCCTGCTGTAACGGCTGTCTCCCGTCACATGCTCTTCCTGGTTTTCGATGGTCCTGCATTCGGTGGAGATCTCGGTCCCGTCCTTTGCCGTCTCGGTTATAAACCAGGTCAGCCTTTCTCCGAAAAAGAGGACAAAGGACCTTACGAAAACTCCTCCGCATACCGGATAAAGGCGTTCCGCCACATAGTCAAAGCTCTTCCTTCCATGATATTCCAGCACATAATGAAGAACCACCTTATGACCTGGATTACATCGATATTCCACCACAGCCTGATCTGCAGGCCGCCCGTTCTCTTCCATGCAGGGAAGCAGATTCTGCATAAACGCAAACCGTTTCTTTCCGGCAGCCAGATCTTCCATAAACTTCTTTGCCAGACGCTTCTGGGCATCTGTCAGGAGCAGAAGGCCAGACAGCTGCTTCAGCCAGGATAATACGGCTGTTTCATGCAGCGGATCTTCCCACAAAAGATGGTGCTCCAGACTGCCAAACATCCCTTCCGGCACATCCTGGCCTTTCACAAAATCCAGCCAGCACAGATAATTCAGATACGCCATGCCCAGCACCGATTCTCCTCCTCTGTCATCCATGGCCGAAAATACAGGAAATACCTCACAGACATATCGTTCCGTAAACAGCGCCTGGGCTACCACATGTTCCTCCAGGTCCGGCAGCAGCAGCCCAAACTGTTCTGCCGCTTTCCAGAGTCTCAGAAGCTCTCCCGTATCCCCGGTTCCCCTTTCCGCCAGAAGCGCAACGGTCTGTTCTGTATAGAATCCTTTTTCGAAAACCTGTTCCGCCAGAGGCATCAGCAGATTTTTTGAAGTCCGCCCCTCTTCCATCAGCCGCTCCAGAAGTCTCAGCAAAAGCTTTGCATCCGTCTTACGGCACCCTGTTTTCCACAGCAGGCGTATGGCGTCCCCATCCTTTTTAAGAAGAATCAGGGTTTCTATATAAGAAGCCTGGCATGTTCTGGAAAGCTGCATCACCTCTTTGTCAGAAAACATCAGACGTTCATTGATCTGGTCCAGCCGGCGGTGCTTTCTCTCATAATCCAGCAGTTCAATCTTCAGCTGCTGCCGGTAGGATTCCCTGACCCGTCCGTCCTCCAGAAGCTTCCATGCAAGCGACTGATTCTCTCTATTCAGTCTGTGCCTCCCTTTTCCGTCCAGCAGATAAAGGTTTAATCCCAGATGGTCTTTCAGCTTTTCTGCACAAAGCTGCAGAAACCTCGGCTCAATCATCAGGCGTTTCCGCTCGTAAGCCACGGTTTTCCTGCGGCGTTTTCCCTGTTCATCCACAAGGATGATCTCTGCGTCTTCTGTATACACCGGCACGCAGGCGCATCCTCCTGTCAGCGGGACGGATATGGTCTCTTCCAGCTGTTCACAGCGAACCTCCACCTGCCGGATCCTTTTCTCCCGGCAGGTAATTTTCTGAAGGAAAAGAAGATCCGCCAGCGCTTCCAGATCCCGCATCTCCAGAGTCTCCGCCAGCAGGCACCGTCCGTACAGCCATGACAGCGGCTCATTCAGCTTCCGTTCACGGAGCTGTTCCAGCAGAAATTCCTGCAAAAGCCTCTGGTGTTCTTCAAAAACCGGTTCTCCCGGTGTCCCGTACCGGATCAGGTTGCAGTAAAATTCGGTTTTCTGGCGGCTGGACAGTGTATTATGATAATGGAAATAGAGAAGCACCTGTCTTGGAAGAAGCCTGTGATAGTTCTCAGGCAGCGCATAGATAAAATATTCATAAAGGTTGGTGATCTTCGCATCCCACTCCACGCCCCGCTCATACCACTGAAAAGCCTCCGCATCCGTCCGCTGCCCGCGGATATAGAGCGAGCAGACAGCGCCGACGGTCTCTTTGGAAGGATGCACCTCATAACACGTTTTTAACAGACGGGCCGCCAGAGGAGACCAGCCTTTCATCCTTACCGCCTGTACCGCCACATGCTGAGCCGCTTCTTCCGTCAAAATCCCGCAGGATGCTGCCCAGCCGAAGACCTGAAGGGTAAAACGGTCCAGTCTGGTAAAAAGCGCCATATCTTCTTTCAGAACAGAATAAGCCTCCTGATACAAAAGCCTGTTTCTGGTTCCTGCACGATACTGTCTCTCCAGCACCATGTAGCGGACCCGGACATTTTCCCACAGCTTTCTGTCCAGCTCCAGCAAAAATGCAGTCACCATCCAGTTCTCAGGCTGCTTCTGATAGAGCCTTTGAAACTGTAACACCGCCTGGGCAGTCACTTCCTCATCCTCCTGGTACAGACTGTTCACATACAAAAAAACAGCCCGCACCGGCAGTTCTTTCTGCTGAAGAAGGCGGGTCTTCTCATATTTTTTAAGGATCTGTCCTGCCTCTTCTTTTCTCCCCTCCCGCAGCATGACCCATGCATCCAGAAGCGGGTAAAGCACCGATTCCGGGTCGGTCCTGGTCAGGCTGTCTGTCAGCGCACGAAGCTGTTCGTCTGCCTCCTGTCTGCTTATGGCTTCCTTACGCTCCTGTTCCAATACGATCTGGATCCCGGCCAGAGACTTCTCTGTCTGCCGTTTCGCCTTCCACTCATCGCTTTGTCCTTTTCCCATCCGGTACACCGGCAGCTCTTTTTCTCCTGCCAGCAGTATGGGAAGCTCCTCTTCCGGCTCCTCCTCTGCCTCCCTGCCTTTGATCTGCACCTTTACCGGAAGCGTGTACTCCCCTGCACTGGTCTCAAGCCAGATACGCCCCTCTGTCCTCTCCCCTTCCTTCAGGCACTGAGGCTGATACGTGTATTCCACTCTCACAGCTCTGGCAAAAAAGCCGTCTCCGCGCAGAACCATACCGGGAATCCGGGTATGTACAAACCCTTTTATCCTCCGTTCATCACGGGAACTGACCACAAAGCTTCCCTGCGCCGTCTCCCACGGTTCCAGCTCCAGTACAAGCTCTGCCGGTTCTATGCGAATCGCCGGCTGGTCATATGCAAATATTCCGTTAAAAAAATCCTTTATCTTCTCTTTCATGTAAACCCCGTTGCTTTTTCAGCATTTTGGTATATAATGGTCTCGTATCATTATAGCACTCATCGGTTGTATCGTGCAACCACGAGGGTCGGCAAGCGAGGAAAAACAGATGGAACACAATGTAAAACTGGAAGGAAAAGAACATTTTCACGGAAGTGATCTGGAAAAAATCGAAAAATATTTTGGAATTCCGAAAGAAAGCATCATAGGTTTCGGCGCAAATGTCAATCCACTGGGGATTTCACCGAAAATGAGAAAAAAACTGGCGGAAAATATGGATGTCATCACTTCCTATCCGGATCCGGATTATACAGAACTCAGAAAGCATATCGCAGACTATACCGGATGTCTGCCGGAGCAGATTCTGGTCGGCAACGGATGTACCGAGCTGATCTCTCTGTTCATACAGGTCCTGAAGCCGGAGCATACCCTGATCGTCTCCCCCACCTACTCGGAATACGAGAGAGAAATCCGGCTTTCCAAAGGAGAGGTCCGGTATTATGCCCTGCAGGAGGCTTCCGGCTTCCGGCTGGATCCGGACGACTTCTGCAGCGCGCTTGCATACAGGCCGCAGCTGTGCATCCTGTGCAATCCGAACAATCCCACCTCCACAGCCAGCAGCCCGGAGGAAATGCGCCGGATTCTTGCATGCTGCAAAAAGCAGGGAACCTTTGTCATGATTGATGAAACTTATGCGGAATTTGCTCCCGAAGAGCTCAGCGTCTCTTCTGTGAAGCTTTTGAAAGAATACGACAACTTTGTCATCCTGCGGGGCATCTCCAAGTTCTTCGCTGCCCCGGGACTGCGTCTTGGCTACGCCATGACAGGCGGACTTCAGCTGCTTGCCTGTGTTAAGGAAAGGCAGAACCCCTGGGCGCTCAACAGCCTTGCCGATGCAGCAGGCTCTCTGATGTTTACCGACACGGACTATATCGAAAAAACCCGAAAACTGATCTCCTCCGAACGGAAACGGATCTATGAAGAGCTTCGGACCTGGAAGCAGATCAAGGTCTATCCGCCTTATGCCAACTTTATTCTGGTCCGCATTCTGAAAAAAGGCGTCACCTCCTATGATGTCTTTGTCCACGCCATCCGAAAAGGGCTGATGCTGCGGGACTGCTCTACGTTTCCGGGGCTGGAGGATGAGACCTTCTTCCGCTTCTGCTTTATGATGCCGGATCAAAATACAGAGCTTTTAAACTGCCTGAAAGAGATTCTGGACTGAAAAACGCACTCCTGGAGTTACCGTAAAAGGCACTCATGCCTGCCCGCTCAGCGCTCGTATGGAATGTATCGGACCGGGGAAGGGCTTTGTCTGCTTCATTCGGACATTTCAAGTTCGCCTGAAGCAGACAAAGCCCTTCCCCACTCCGCTCCAGTCCACACAGCGCTGCTGAGCAGGCAGGCATGAGTACATCACAGGTCAGTTCCTGCAGCATCCGGTTATCCTTCAAAATATTTTTTATAAATTTCAAAAAAGGAACTGGTCTCCACCTCTTCATAATCCGAGAAGCACACCTTGTCCCACAGTTTTTCCTGAAACTCTGACAGTGTGTCCTTCATCAGCTCTGTATAAATATTCTGAAACCGCTCGGTCTTCTGCTTCTGCGCCACCTGAAGTTTATTGGCTTCTGATTCCTCTTCCAGATAGGTGTTCAGACATTTCAGGATATAATATCCCCCATCCTCTGCAAAAACATCGCTGACCTCATCATTGTTCAGATCAAACGCCACTTCTTCGTACATCCCGCCTTTGTCCCCTCTGGCAACAGACACTGTCGTCTGGGAAAGCTGGGAATAATTGGCTGCAAGGCTTCCGAAATCCTCCCCTTCCTCCAGACGTCTTTTTAATTCGCCGGCAAGGCCTTCCTCCGGAACAAACATCTGCTGGAGCTGGATGATTCTCGCCTCATCATCGCTGATCTCGATGCTCACATCCTCCGTAATCTGCCTGTATGTTTTAAAAGCCAGACAGTAGTCCTGGTACATTCCGGCAAGCGCCTCCTGGTCCACTTTCAGGATGGCAGCCTCCTCCTGACTCAGGGTAGCAAAATATTCCGAAGCCGCCTCCTCTGACTGTGATATCTCGGCCTCGCTGAGCAGAATCTCTTCCTCCCCCGCCAGAAGGACCATGCTCTTTACCTGTGCCAGCTCAGAAAGCACCTGGCTTTTCAGGTATTCCTCCATGGTCTCCTCTCCCATCGCATGTTCCCACATGTCGATCCCATATACGCTTTCATAAGTGCCCTTCTGATTCATCAGATAGACCAGCGCCTCCGGAAGCCTGCAGGATACTTCTCCGATTCGAAACAGTTCATCCGAAGCAAGACCCGTGGTAAGCACGATCTTCGTATTGCCGCACCCTGCCAGCAGAAAACAGACTGCCAGTATCAGACTGACCGCCTTCTTTTTTCCTCTACCTCTCATCCCGTACCTCCGTAAGGATCTCTTTCAATACTTTCAGCACGCCGTCCTTCTCATAGGACGCCGCAACCCGTCCGGCCGCTGCCCTGATATCCGGATGGGAAAGCTCTGAAGCATAGCTTCTTGCGGCACGCTTCATCATGGAGATATCATTGTAATTATCCCCGAACACCACGGTTTCTTCCGGCGTAATGCCGTATTTCTCCTGCAGCCACTGAACCGCATTCCCTTTTGTCGACTCAAAATCGTTGATGTCCACCCATCTGGCGCCGGATACATGGATCGCAAACCTGTCCTTCCATTTGCCGTATATCTGATCATAGATCTCTCTGGCGCCATTTTCACAGTACAGGCTCAGTTTGATGCAGGAATCTGCATAATCCTCGATATGTTCCACTACCCTGCCAACGCCCTTATACTCCTCGAATACCAGCCGGTAAAAGGCTTCATCTCGGTCGTCCGTATAATATCCTTCCTTCACCGAAATGAGCGGCCGCTGCCCCGGAATGTTCTTCAGCTCCTTCAAAAGCAGAAGAAGGTTCTCCCTGTCCATCAGCGTCTCTTTTTCCGTCTCCCCGTTTTTCTGAATGCTGGCGCCGTTATCTCCCAGATAATAGATCCGGTCCCTCAGTTCGTGGAAAATCGCATCAATGCTGCTGGTCTGTCTTCCGCTGGCAGCAGCAAACTGTACACCCAGGTCCAGAAGCTTGCGGATCACAACCATATACTCCGGATTTACCACGCTTCCGCCCTCCGGGACCAGTGTCCCGTCAATATCACTTATAATCAGTCGAATCATTGTTTTCTTTCTTCCTTTACTGTAAATACTATAACAGTGTAATAGAAAACGTCCAAAATCACAATGGATATTTTCTTAAATTTTAATGATTTTTTGCTTTTCATATCTTCCTGTTTATATTAGAATAGAGAAAAGCCAAACCCGAATGAAAGGAGTAACCGGATGAAAAAAGCATTAAAAGCACTTATGACTCTTGGAGGAGCGGCTCTTGCCGTAGTTGGAGGCGTCTTTGTCTATCGCAGATTCTTCGCAAATGAGGAAGAACCGGAAGAGGACTTCGACGACGAGGAACTGTTCGAAGAGGAAGACGCAGACGAGATCGACGCATTTGTCGAAGAAGAGGAGATTTTTGAAGAAGAGGAGTCTGCTGATCCTGCTTCTGAAAAAGAAGATACAGCAAAAAGCCCGGATGCAGAAGAGTCCGCATCTGGAGAAAAAGCTGCATCTGTGGATGCAGAAGGGAAAAAACCGGAAGCATAAGCTGCCGCATCTGCTCTGTAAATGATGCAGAAGGGCTGCTGCAAAACACATTCCGCCTGTGTGCCAAACACCTGCATACAGACAGTCATGCATTTTGCAGCAGTCCTTATCGTTTCCCTCTTTCCCAGCTTCTTTCAAGGAGCCCTGCTGCCGTACGGATCTCTTCTTCTTTCATCGTCGCATACCCAAGAAGCATCATCGTCTCACAGGTTCTGTCATCCAGGCAGTATTCCGACAGAGGATACACGCGGATCCCGGCCTGTCCGGCACAGTCCGTCAGTTCCTGTTCCGTTCTTTTATCCTCCATCTGCACCAGAAGATGCACACCGGACCGTTCCCCGAAAATTCTTTTTATCCCCTTCATCCGTCTGAGCTCGCCCAAAAGAATGTCATGCTTGCTCCGGTACAATGCCCTCATCTTGTTCAGATGCCGCTCAAAATATCCCCGTTCCATAAAAAGCTGCAGCATTTTCTGATCGGTTCTGGAAACCGTACAGGAAAAGCTCCTGCCCACCTGTTCATACCGTTCCAAAAGCCTCATCGGAAGCACCAGATAGCTGATGCGAAGAGACGGCATGATGGATTTGGAAAAGGTTCCGATATAGATTACCTTCTGGCAGGTGTCGCTTCCCTGCAGCGACGGAATCGGTTTCCCGATATACCGGAATTCGCTGTCATAATCGTCCTCTATAATATACCGCTCCTCTTTCATGACTGCCCACTGCAAAAGCTCCTGCCGGCGCCTGACCGGCATCACAATCCCCATTGGATACTGATGCGAAGGCATCACATAGGCCATATCCGCCCCGCTTTTCTGAAGTTCCCTCACATCCATCCCGTACCGGTCCATGGATACGGTACAGCAGTCATATCCGAGCCTTTGAAAAATATCGTAAGCATGCCGGTATCCCGGACTTTCCATGGCGATCCTGCGCTTTGTTCCCAGCATTCTGGAAAGCAGCATCTGCAGATAGTCGTTACCGGCCCCGATTACAATCTGCGAAGGCTGCGCATTCACGCCGCGCGCCTGATGCAGATAACTGCTGATCGCCTTTCTGAGCGCATATTCTCCCTTCGGGTCTCCCAGATGAAACAGCTCCTTCTGGTCATCCTGCAGTACCTCCCTGCTCAGCTTTCTCCAGACTGCATAGGGAAAATGCTCCAGATCAATTCCATTGGGAGTAAAATCATACAGGTACTTTCTGGTTTCTGTCGTTTCATTTTCTTCTGAAACTGCCGTCTCCTGTTCCAGATGATACAGCCCGTCCATCTCACAGACAAAATAACCTTTACAGGGAACCGCCTCGATATACCCCTCCGACAGCAGCTGTTCGTATGCCAGCTGCGCCGTGCTTCTGCTCACATCCAGCTGTCCTGCCAGAATCCTCGTAGAGGGCAGCCTCTCCCCGCAGCGGATCCTTCCCTTCCGGATCTCCTCCCTGATGTATTCATAGATCTGCTCGTACAGATTCTTTTTTTCCCCATCCAGATTCAGTATCATCTCATACATGGTATGCCGGCCTTTCTGTACTTCATCTGCCAATATCCAGCCGTCGAAAGGGAACGGTCCTGAATGCAGCAGAGGTTTTTGGCGCGTCCCCCGTCTTTTATTTCGGCAGCTTAAACGAACTCTTCAGCGACACGATCCGGTTGAATACCAGCG
>ERZ778516.3078-NODE-3078-length-10215-cov-4.335039_pt1 | contig 10215 bp, 9 predicted proteins | sample MGYA00510342_ERZ778516 | MGnify/ENA primary metagenome ERZ778516 (study PRJEB29527, sample SAMN07138961) | mouse gut metagenome | material: feces | host: mouse | place: China:Nanjing | collected 2016-01-25 ...
AATCAGAGTGGAAAGATTTTTATTATTTGTAAAAAAAAGAAATTGATGAAGAAATTTTGGATATTATGCCTTGTATTGGCAGGATGCATTGCCCCCGAAGTAAAAGAGGAACTTGTTTGGACAGTTAGGCAGATGCAAGGTGCTCCTGCAGGGGAGATGGGGATTGAATTAGGCGTTTCAGCCTGTTATGCTGGTACCTATAATGGTTGGCTGCTGATGGCAGGAGGTTGTAATTTTCCGGAAATACCGGCCTCGGCAGGTGGAAAGAAAAGGTTCTATCAAGGAATTTATGTGGCAGATGGGTCGGCCGATTCGCTGCTTGTTTGGAAAAAGGTAGGAGAATTACCGGTGGAGGCTGCATATGGTGTGTCTGTCTCTACCCCTCAGGGAGTGATTTGTGCGGGTGGAACGAATCAGAACGGTGCGTTGTCTTCCGTGTTTCGCATTTCCTTGGATAAGGACGCTACAACGGCTATGGTCGATACCTTGCCTTCCTTGCCTTGTACGATAGACAATATGGGAGGGGCAGTATTGGAACATTATCTTTTTATTGTAGGAGGAAATGTCAATGGAGCACCTTCCAATGCATTGTATTGTTTGGATTTGGACAACCCGGATGCAGAATGGACGCGATTGCCCGACTTTCCGGGTGCTCCCCGTACCCAGTCGGTGTGTGTGGCGCAACGTAAGGGAAAGGATTATCGCTTGTATTTATGGGGTGGATTTGCCGGTGCGGGCGAAGGACGTCCGGCCTCTCTTTCGTTAGATGGTTATTCTTATCATCCGTGGGAACGAACATGGACTCAGGTGGCTGTTCCTATGGGGAAAGATTCCGTGGAAATTTCGTTGGGCGGTGGTGTCGGCATAGCCTGTGGAGACAGTCTGGTGCTCTGTACCGGCGGAGTCAATAAAGATATTTTTCTAGCTGCCCTGAAACGGGAAGAAAAGATGAAGCGGGCGTTGGCCGAGGGGGACAATCGGGCAGTGGATAGCTTGAAATCTGTGGCAAAAGCCTATATGACTATGTTGCCCGAATTTTATCGTTTTAATGACAAAATATTAATATACAATACGGTAGAAGATTGCTGGAAAGAAGTTGTGTGCTCTTCGCAGACGGCCCGTGCCGGTGCCGCATTAGTGGGAAATGGTAATGTGTTTTTCAATATAAATGGAGAACTGAAACCGGGTATCCGTACTCCGGAAATAGTGAAGATAGAATCCGGAGCCAAGTCGTATCTTGCAGGACAGCTTGTAGGACGGTTTTAAACAATAAGAAGAATTCATAAAAAATGCCATCGGATAAAAAAGAATTGTTATCTTTGCCGCATTCTATTTTGTACGAAATTACTAAATAACAGAAATGAAGAAACTTACTTTATTCTTTTTTGCCTTACTTGCAGTTTGTTTAGCCTTCCAGGCATGCGATAATTCTAAAACCTATGCCGAAATGCTTGAGGAAGAAAAAGATGCCATCAAAGCATTTATCAAAGACAGTAGCATTGTCGTTATTTCTCAAAGTGAGTTCTATGCGCAAGATTCGACCACGGATGTAAGCAGGAATGAGTATGTGCAGCTGGCAAGCGGAGTGTATATGCAGATTGTGGATAAAGGTTCGACGAATCCTGCGGATACAATAAAACCGAATGATTTGGTTTTGGTGCGTTATGAAGAGCTGAATTTGCAGTCTGGATATTTAATGTCTAATCTGGATATACCGATACCGGATTATTTGGATGAATTCAAATATACAGTTACCTCGTCATCTATTGCCGGAATTTTCATAAAGGGTTCTATGCGTCTTGCCTATGGTACGTCTGTGCCTGCTGGCTGGCTGGTGGCTTTGAAGTACGTTCGTGATAGGGCGCATGTGAAATTAATCGTTCCTTCTAAAATGGGGCAACAACAAGCTATGGAGAGGGTTTATCCTTGTTACTATGATATTCATAAATTCCAAATTTGGAACTAACCTATAAATTTAAAAATCATTATAACCTATGACTCTAATCAAATCTATCTCTGGAATCCGCGGAACAATTGGCGGTGGTGCCGGCGAGGGATTGAATCCGCTCGACATTGTGAAGTTCACTTCAGCTTATGCTACCCTGATTCGTAAGACGTGTACTGTAAAAAGTAACAAAATTGTAGTAGGGCGTGATGCCCGCATCTCCGGTGAGATGGTCAAGAACGTAGTAGTCGGTACCTTGATGGGTATGGGCTGGGATGTAGTGGACATTGATTTGGCTTCTACTCCGACTACCGAGCTGGCTGTAACCATGGAAGGTGCCAGTGGAGGTATTATCCTGACTGCCTCACACAATCCCAAGCAGTGGAATGCGTTGAAACTGCTGAATGAAAAGGGCGAATTTCTGAACGCTGCTGAAGGCCAGGAAGTACTCCGCATTGCCGCCGCCGAAGAATTCGACTATGCCGAAGTGGACCAGCTTGGCTCGTACCGTCAGGATTTAAGCTACAACCAGAAACACATCGACAGCGTATTGGCACTTGACCTCGTAGATGTGGAAGCTATCCGAAAGGCAAACTTCCGTGTAGCCATTGATTGTGTAAACTCTGTAGGTGGTATTATTTTGCCGCAACTACTTGAACAACTTGGCGTTCAGCACGTAGAGAAGCTCTATTGCGAACCGACCGGTAACTTCCAGCATAATCCCGAGCCTTTGGAAAAGAACTTGGGTGACATTATGAACCTGATGAAAGGGGGGAAGGCAGACGTTGCATTTGTTGTAGACCCTGACGTAGACCGCCTGGCAATGATTTGCGAAGACGGCAAGATGTACGGTGAAGAATATACGCTGGTTACGGTTGCCGACTACGTATTGAAACATACTCCGGGCAATACAGTATCCAATTTGAGCTCGACCCGTGCCTTGCGCGATGTAACCCGCAAGTATGGACAGGAATATTACGCTTCCGCCGTAGGTGAAGTGAATGTGACTACCAAGATGAAGGAGGTAGGTGCCGTTATCGGTGGTGAAGGAAACGGTGGGGTAATCTATCCGGCCAGCCACTATGGGCGTGATGCCTTGGTAGGTATTGCCTTGTTCTTGAGCCATCTGGCACACGAAGGTAAGAAGGTGAGTGAACTCCGTGCATCCTATCCTGCATATTTCATGGCAAAGAATCGTGTAGACTTGACTCCTGAAACAGATGTAGATGCTATTCTTGCTAAGGTGAAGGAGCTGTATAAGAATGAAGAAATCAATGATATAGACGGTGTGAAGATTGACTTCCCCGACAAATGGGTTCATCTGCGCAAGAGTAATACGGAACCTATTATCCGTGTCTATAGTGAAGCAGCCACACCGGAAGCTGCCGAGGAAATCGGCCAGCAGATTATGAAGGTGATTGAAGAACTGGCAAAATAAGGCTGATTGTAATGCTGCTATATGTCCCACTTTTCTTTTGGAGAGTGGGACTTTTTTTTGAAGGAGTATTTATTGCTGCTACAATTCGATAACTTTCTCTATCTCTTCTTCAAAGTTTGGAGTAAAGACCTTCTTTCCTATGCTTGCTTTTATTTCATCAATGCCCCAGAAACGTCCTCCGTCCAGTTCGTTGCTGGGCTGTATTTCACCGTCGTAGACCGTTTTGTACACGAAGACCAGTTCCTTTTCGCGGGCAGATTCGAAGACGTAACGTATGATGGTTTCGGGAACAAAGTCGGTAATGCCGAGCTCTTCGCGTACTTCGCGTTTCAGCGCCATCTCTACACTTTCACCTAAATCGACGTGTCCGCCTACTGAGGTATCCCACTTTCCCGGTTGTATGTCTTTCCATTCGGGACGTTTCTGCAGATACAGCTCACCTTTGGAATTGAATACATGAAGATGGATTACCGGATGCAGCAGTTTGCTGCCGTTATGGCATTCGCCACGGGTGGCAGCGCCTATGATGTTGCCTTGTTCGTCGACAAGGGGGAACATTTCTTGGTTGTTATCGTAGTTCATTGTGCTCAAGGTATTAATAAAGATGAATCTCCATAGCTCAGGAAACGGAAATCATTTGCCAGTGCATAATTATAAATCTTTTGCCAGTCACCGTGTACGAAAGCTGATACGAGCAGCAGCAAGGTGCTTTGCGGTTGGTGGAAATTAGTTACCATAGCCTTCACGATTTTGTATTCATATCCCGGAGCGATGATGATTTGAGTACTGGTATGCAGAGTCTCCATGCTATGTCTGTCCAGATAGGCGACAATGGCTTGCAGGCTTTCCACTGCAGAGGTGGCGGCAGTCTCGCCAGACATTTCATAAGGTTGCCATTGGCGGACGTGCAAGTCTTCCTCTGTGGCTTCGGGATTATTCAGTAAAATGACTCCAATGTGATAAAGACTTTCCAATGTGCGCACTGAAGTTGTCCCTACAGCCACTGCCTTGCCGTCGTGCGCTATGAGTTTTTCCAATGTGTTGCGCGAGACGGAGATGTATTCCGTATGCATTTCGTGCCCTTCTATTTCTTCGCTTTTCACCGGTTTGAAGGTGCCTGCTCCCACATGGAGTGTCAATTCTTCCAGTTCCACCCCTTTATTGCGCAATGCGTCCAATACGCGTGGGGTGAAATGCAGTCCTGCTGTAGGAGCAGCCACCGAACCTTTGATTTTGGAGTATACAGTCTGGTAAGTCTCCTTGTCACTTTCTTGGGTCTCCCGGTTCAAGTAGGGAGGGATGGGCAATTCACCGAAGACCTCGAGAATGTCGGCAAAAGTCACTTCCGGATTGTTCCAGCGGAAGTTTACCCAATGGCTGGTTCCGTGACATTCACCCCGTTCGGCGGTCAGGGTGAGTGGTTTGCCTTTCACGGTCATTTCACGTTTCAGCGTGCCTTCCTTCCACTTTTTCAGGTTGCCGACCATGCAGAGCCAGGCAACATGTTCGGTTTGCTGGAAGTTCAGGACATAGTCGTTCGGCTGTATGGGTTCCAGGCAGAATACTTCAATCAGTGCCCCCGTTTCTTTCCGGAAATGCAAACGTGCTTGGATGACTTTGGTATTGTTGAATATCATCAGGCTTCCCGATGGCAGATGTTCCGGAAGTGAAGTGAATCTGTCTTCCGAAACTTCTCCGTGGCGGTACAATAGCAATTTGGACTGGTCGCGTACGGGCAACGGAAACTTAGCTATGCGTTCGTCCGGCAACGGGTAGTTGAACTCACTGATTCTGATATGTTTGGGATTTTCTTTCATGATGGCTTTCTCTTTATCGGCTGCAAAGGTACGGATATTTAGGAAGATTTGAAGAATAAGGGAAATAATTCCTAACTTTGCAGGAAGAAATGGGGATGGACCTTTATGTTCGTGGTTTTGCCAACGGGATGGCACGACTTTGCCATCGTGGTGGCACGACTTTGCCATCCCATTGGCACAACTTTGCCACCATGATGGCAAAAAAACAGGAAAAGACAAACTAAAAGATAAGTTATTATGAAGATAGGAGATAAAGTACGTTTTCTCAGCGAAGTTGGGGGCGGTGTTGTGACAGGATTCCAAGGGAAAAACATCGTGTTGGTGGAAGATGCCGACGGTTTTGACATACCGATGCCCATAAACGAATGTGTGGTGATAGAGACCGATGATTATAATATCCCCACTCCGGCAGCTAGGAAGAAGCGGGAAGAAGAGCAGCAATTGCGTACGGCCGCCGCTACGGCAAGGGCGTCTGCTATGGATTCTCAGGTTTCAGAGCCTCAATCGGTCCGTTTGGAGAAACCGCAAATATCCGTTTATCGTCAGCCCGAGATGAAAGGCGGGGATATCCTGAATGTTTTTCTGGCATTTGTTCCGGAGGATATCAAGGCTGTCAGCACTACACCTTTCGAGGCATATTTGGTGAACGACAGTAATTATTATATGTATTACACCTATTTGAGCGCTGAAGGAAAGTCCTGGACAGCCCGTTCGCATGGTTTGATAGAGCCGAATACGAAACTTCTGCTGGAGGAGTTCGAAAAGTCCGAGTTGAACGACCATGAACGTGTGATGGTACAGCTGGTGGCATTCAAAGATAACCGTGCGTTCACAATGAAACCGGCTGTCAGTGTGGAAGTCCGCATAGATATGGTAAAGTTCTATAAACTGCATACATTCCAGCAGACGGATTTCTTTGAAACTCCGGCATTGATGTATGATATTGTCCGGAATGACCAGCCTGCCAGGCAGGTGTATGTTTCGGCAGAGGAACTGAAGGAGGCTTTGATACAGAAGAAAGCGGCAGATACTCCGTCCAGACCGCAGACGGTCATCAAGCGTGGTGGCAAGAATGGGATTGTCGAGATTGACCTGCATATCGGCGAGTTGCTGGATGACACCTGCGGCATGAGCAACAGCGAAATATTGAATTACCAGCTGGATAAGTTTCGTGAAGTGATGGAGCAGTACAAGAAAAAGCGCGAACAACGTATCGTCTTTATTCACGGCAAGGGAGATGGAGTGCTGCGTAAAGCCTTGCTGGACGAGCTGAAACGTAAATATCCTGACTGCCGCCATCAGGATGCTTCGTTCCAGGAGTACGGATTCGGGGCGACGATGGTGACGGTTAAATAAAATCAAGTATTTGAATAGTGAATAGGGCAGTTCAAACATTGGAATGCCCTATTCATTATTTATAGTCTGACATTGACTCTTGTATTTTTCCTTATGTGTATTTCTTGAGTGGAAAGATTGGACTGCATCATTTCTTTTAGAAAATCTCTGTAGTCTTCTTCTATACGGCATGCAGCGTACTTGCGCTCTTCAGAAAATCCTCCTCTTCCCAGTTGTTTGAGTAGCTCATATCTATCTGCTATGATTTGTCTACTGTCTAACATAGAACTTGTAAATTATGTGAAAGAACTGTTTTCTTTTGGAAACAGCCTTTCTTTGATTGAGTATATTCGCAATTCTTTACCACAAAAAGTGATTAATAAAATATATGAATAAGAAAATGAGAAAAAGCTTGAAATGTACTAAAATCTTGTTTTAGTGGCTTATGTAGCTAAATATTGTACTATAATGTGATTTTTTTTGTTTTGTTTTAATAAAGCGGTAACGTATGCTCTTTTGTGGTTGATAAATACGCCTTATGCTTGACGGTATTTCGCAAAAATATTTTAAGTTTGCAGCAGTATTGAACAGATAATCTAATTACGAGAAACATGAGAAAGGGGTTGAATAGGCAAATCCGGTTTTACATTTGCTTGGTGATAGGGCTTATGGTCCTAGGGGCTTGTGTGCCTGAGGATATAGAGACGATATGTACTGAAATGAAAGCCTTTGAGAGATTTTCTCGTATAAATGGAGATTCTTTGGCTATTGTGCCTCGAAAGATTAGAACAGAGGCCTTGCGAAGGATGGAACAGGCAAAGGACAGTCTGGCCAAGTATAATTATCTGGCAATGGTAATGAAGACCTATCTGGTCACTACACAGCTTGACTCGGCGCAGATGATGATTCGGCGGCTAAGCAGTTTTATTGAAGGGCAGGAAGAGGTTCCCGGGATGGCAGATTTGGAATCCGAATGTTTCAATATGAAAGGAAATGTCTTTGCACGTATGGGAAAGATGGATTCTGCCGAATTTTGTTTCCGGAGGTCTTATGAACGGCGGATGAAGGGAACTAAAGTTGAAGTAATACCGGATATCTTGATGAATCTTGCCGATGCGAGTAACCGTTTGGGGAAGTTGAATGTAGGGGCAGCCTGGTATAGGAAGGCCTTGTTGATGTGCGACTCTTTACATTTGTCTTCTTCCAAGAAGCCTCCCATTTATTATGGTCTGGCGCAAGTATACGTCACCATGCGTGATTTTGACCTGTGTGATTACTATTATAATCTTGCGGGAGAAAGCTATGACAGTATGTTGCCTTACGAGAAGTATATTTATTTGAATAATAGAGGGACTTCTTACTATTATAGGGAAGATTACCGGACAGCGATAGAATATTTCCGGAAAGTTGTCGGTCTGGTCGAAGGATATTCTGACATGAACTTTGAGCTCAATTTGGGGCGGATGAATTTGGGCGACTGTTATCTTCAGTTGCATGAAGCTGATTCTGCTGTTAAATATATAAATGAATGTCAACCTTTTTTTGAAAAAATGGATGTGAAGGCTGCGCTATATTATATTGATACACAACGTATAAAACTGGCGTTGATGCAAGAAGACTTTCAAGAGGCGCGTTGTTTGTTGTCCCGGAGCATGGTTCCTGTGGGCATTGATCCTGACATGGTGCATATTCGTAATAAATACCTTCAGCAGTTTTACGAGGAAACCGGCAATTATAAGAGTGCTTACTACTATTTGCGAAGAAATAATCAACTTGATGATTCTATCAGAAACGAGCGTGTCCGGATGCATACGGCAGACCTGACTTTGCGTTATCAGCAAGATTCTACCTTGATGGCACATCGGGTTTTGCTTCAGGAGCAGAAGAACGAAATGTTGGTGCTAAGGTGGACACAAGTTGCTGTATTTGCCATAGCCGTTATAGCTATATTGACAGCTTTTTTTCTTTATCTGTACAGTAAAAAGAAACGTGCTTTGTTGCTTGCACGGAATCATCGCACAGTCTCTACACTTCGTCTGGAGAATATTCGTAACCGTTTGTCCCCTCATTTCATCTTCAATGTTTTGAACCGGGAGATGACAGGACGAAGTGTGGAAGAAAGACAGGGGCTTTCGTCTTTGGTAAAATTGATGCGTCGGAATCTGGAATTGGCAGAACAACTGTGCGTAACCTTGGCAGAGGAAGTGGATTTTGTGAAGACATATATTGACCTGGAGCGTTGTTCCTTAGGTCCGTATTTCCATTCAGAACTGAAGATAGAAAAAGATGTGTATCCGGAACAAATAAGGATTCTGTCTATGATGATTCAAATTCCGGTTGAAAATGCAGTGAAGCATGCGCTGCGCGAGAAGGAAGGAGAACGAAATCTTTGGGTTGCGGTTTGTCGGCAAGGAAACGGTGTTTGCATAAAGATAACGGATAATGGTGGCGGTTATCGTCCGGACAGCCGGTATCGGGGTACGGGCACGGGAATGAAAGTAATTATGCAGACTATTCAGATTCTCAACAATAAGAACAAAGAAGCCATTGATGTTTCAGTGTATAATGTCTCTTTGCAGAGTGGTGAGATGGGATGTGAGGTGGCTTTCTGGTTGCCTGACAACTATGATTATAGAATTTAAAAGAACCGTTTAATCTTGTTTTTTGCACGGATAGTCATGTTCTCAGACAAATAGTTCGTAAATGGCTTTCTGTTACTTTGTATGGGAGCAGGATTATGTTTATATTCGCCAGAGGAAAAACATAAAAAGAACATGGATAAATATAAGGTTGTGATAGTTGATGACGATGAGGCGGCTCTTGAGAATCTGAGTTTTGAATTGAGAAAGGATGTACGTTTCTCTTTGAAAGGAACCGCCCGTAATGGCAAACAGGGGAAAAAGCTCATTGCCAAGGTGCAACCGGATTTATTGTTCTTGGATGTGGAACTGCCGGATGTGACTGGAATGAAACTGCTGCAGGAAATACGTGGCAGTGTTTCATGGAATATGCGGATTGTTTTCTATACAGCTTATGATAAGTATATGATTCAGGCTGTTCGAGAGGCTGCGTTCGATTATCTGCTGAAACCTTTTGAAGAGCGGGAATTGCGGGATATCCTTATACGTTTTGTAGAGCAGGCAGAAGCAGGACAGAGAATGCCATATCCCATTGGTGTGCCACTACATACCGGACAGACATTTATCGTATTTACGCCAACCAATGATATGCGTGCGTTGCGTCCGGTCGAAATCGGTTTTTTTCGCTATTGCTCCGAGCGTAAACAGTGGGAAGTGATACTGAGCAACGAGCCGCCGCTGGTATTGCGTCGCGGGATGACTGCCGAGCAGATTACTCAATATTCGTCCAGTTTTGTGCAGATACATCAATCGTATATTATCAATATTGATTATCTGATGATTATAAAGGATAGCAAATGTATGCTTTACCCACCGTTCGACAAAGTGACGGAACTGCTGGTTTCCAGAAAGTATAAGAAAGAACTGCAAGACAGATTCTGCTTGTAGGACTGAAGAGATAAGAATTATCTGGTTAGGGAGTTGGCGCTGCCGGTTTTGGCAGCGTTGACCAAAAGAAAAGGCATTGAACCTCTAAAGTCCAATGCCTTTTTATTTATCAATAAATACTGTTTCTGTATTTATCAGAAGCGAAGCTTATTT
>ERZ778516.3084-NODE-3084-length-10196-cov-4.149887_pt1 | contig 10196 bp, 8 predicted proteins | sample MGYA00510342_ERZ778516 | MGnify/ENA primary metagenome ERZ778516 (study PRJEB29527, sample SAMN07138961) | mouse gut metagenome | material: feces | host: mouse | place: China:Nanjing | collected 2016-01-25 ...
TCTTTTATATAAAACTATTGTTACAGAAAGGATACGCCATGGATTTTTTAAAACATATCAGCATCCCAATCGGACTGCCCTTATTTCTCATTGTGGGCTCACTCATCGCCCACAGCCGCCACAAACACAAATCTTCCCAATCCAAAACTATGGAAGATTTTTTTGAGCGGGAGCGCCTAGCCAATTCCACGAGGAAACAGGATATTTCACATCTGGACTACATGGTTTTGGATTTATCCCTTCTCCCTATGGGCAAAACACAGGATCCTTCTATAAAAAAACTGGAGGACACCTTAACAGAGCTGTCCCAAAAGCAAATCCTTGACTTGTCGGATAAATCCAATACCGATTTGAAAATGATGTACGGCCCGGCAAACCTGGACACGCTCTGGGAATGCGACGACAATTACCACGCCCTCTCCCAGACGCTGTTAGAGTATGCCAAGGGGCTCTCGGACCTTGGTTTTCCAAAAGAAGCCATCACTGTTTTGGAATATGCGTCTTCCCTGCAAATCGATATCAGCCAGATTTATCTTCTCCTGGCAGAACTTTATCAGAAAAATGGATGCCCGGAAAAAATATCAGGCATCTATGCTGCCTTGGACGCTATGGATGAAAATTTCCGTTCCTATGTCTTAAAGCATCTGGAATCTTCCCATGCTGGCGAATAATTTTATCTGCCAGCCTGGAAGCTTCGCTCCTTGTAAGTTCCTCTATCGGTATATCAATAGTTATTTTATGATATTCTGACAATTCCTTCAAGTAGTTTTTTTGGGAAAGAGTAGCTTTTGTCTGCTTTTTTCCGTGATATTGAAGTTCCCGGGGCAAGAACAGTTCTTTCTCCCCCTCATAAAACTTCTTCTTTAGAATTTCATACAGCCTGTGGGCGGCCAGGGCGTCCATATAAGCCCGGTGCCTTTCTTCCCTTTCAATGTGGTAAAACATACACAGGGAATCCAGTGATTTTTTTTCCGGGAAAACCAAACATTTTCTGGCAATTTTTAATGTGTCCACAGCCCTTTTTTCCAATGGGATATTATGGTTTACCGCCCACTGTTTTACAAAGCCGTAATCATATATTACATTGTGGCCAACCCAGGTAAATTCCCCGGCAAAGGCTAAAAATTCCTGCATCACTTCATCTATGTCCCTGGCAAGCCCTGCCATCTCATTAGAAATCCCGGTCAGCTTTACAACAGTTTCGCTGACCGGGATCTTGGGATTCACCAGGTGGGAAAAGGTATCTTTCACTTCCCCACCCAGCACTTTCACTGCTCCGATTTCCAATATTCTGTCTCTCTTGGGATTTAATCCCGTCATTTCTAAATCTACTGCTATATAATCTGTAACCATCTGTTACTTTAAAACTGCCTTTCTTTTTGATGCTATTTTCTTTGCCAGGTTCTTTCCCATAACCTTGCCCCCTTCTGTATTGGGGTGCAGGCCGTCTGTATAAGAAATTCCCCAGGATGCCGTCTCTACCACCGTAACATATTTTAACCCTTTTGCAGCATCTTTGATATCCTGGGCATGTCGCTGCTTTAAGGGAATCATGGCCATAATGTACGCCTTCGGATGGTCGCTGTGAAGCTTTGTCAAAACCTTCCTGTACTCACTGGTAAATACGGAACCGCTCACATCCACATCATTAGTGCCGTGCTCCACCACAATCACATCTGCATCAAACTTTTCCGCTTTCCTGCCGGAGGAAAATGATGTGATGGCGTTATAACAGGTGTTAAACGAGCCTGTTTTAACGATACCGGAACCGCCGTACCCGGCATAGTAAGGAATCATATCCAACTGTTCGGCGCAATACCAGGCATAACTGTGGGTAGCACTGGTCCCGGAGGGCAGAAGCGCCATGTTTAATGCCCTCACCCCCTCGGTGATACTGTCACCGTAAAAGGCAACCGTGGGATTTTGGGGCTGTATGGCCGTCACCACTCCTTCTTTCGTAACCGGTTTTATACTCTTGATCCCCACACCGGATTCTCCCCAGCGGTTCTCCTGCTCTGCTATGGCATCCACAACAAGACGGACATAGTGGGTTTTTGTATTGCCCACGCTGATTTTACTGTTGTTTATCTTCTGGCGTTTCATGGCCCCCCCGTCCACAGAGTAGGCAAAATAGGGAGTCGCCACACCGATTTTCTGCACAAAATTTACATTGATATATTTGCTTCCTGTAACCTTAAAATAGATGGCGCTTCCCCCGGTGTTGGTAAAATAATATTTTCCCCCGGCGATACTTTTCTTAAACCAGCGCCCTGTGCGGCCAAAATCACCCTTGACATCTTTGTAGGTGATACCGTCTTTTGCCGTGTAAGTTTTATACTTTACACTTACTTTACACTTATAAGTCTTTCCTTGGTAGACAGCTCTAATTTCCGCCGTCCCCTTTGCCCGGGCTGTCACCTTGCCTTTGTTATCCACAGTGGCAACCGTCTTTTTGCTGCTCTTCCACTTTACCTTTGTGGCGGATACGCCTTTCAGTTTCAAAGTGCTGGTGGTGGCAGGAGCCATAGTAAGGCTGGTTTTGCTCAGTGAATACTCTGGCTGAGGTTCCGGCTCCCCCGGTGTGTCCGCAGGATCCGTAATCGTTCCCGTAATGGTGGTGGTATCCCCGGCAAAAGCCGTCAAACTCCCCCCGGAAAATGCTGCAACTATAAATGCCAGCAAGAATACTACCGTGCGTTTTCCCCAATCTGATTTTTTTCCTCTCATACTTTATTCTCCTATGTGCCAAACTGATTATTTGTTCTATTATAACACAACATCTTCCACATTCAAAATAATATATGAATTTTTTGTGTTTTTTTCTTTTTTTCTTCCATAGTATGGTACAATATCATACAAAAGAATTTTCAAGGAGCAATCTATTATGAAAGAACGCATCGATTCCTTTGATTTTATGAGGAGCATCACAGCATTTATTATTGTGATTTACCATTTTGCAGGAATCTGCTACAGCACCCCTCAGTTTGCAGATTTCCCCCTGCTCTATGAACATGCCAACGGCGTCTGGGGCGAGAGCACAAGTGTGAATATATTCTTTATGCTCTCCGGGGCCTCTCTCATCTACAACCACGAGAGAATCCGGGCAAAAGATTTAAAAAAATATTATTTCAGCCGATTTAAGGGCATTTTTCCCATGTTTTACATGATATGGCTTTTTCTCTTTTATCAGCGGGCAGCAGAACGGCACAATCTGTTTTACAATGGAAATCCCAAATCCATGGTTTTCACCCTCTTTGGCATGGACGGCTATCTGTCCTACCGTTTCCCGGAAAATTACTACCGCATCGGGGAATGGTTTTTAGGGGCTTTGGTGCTTTTGTACCTCATATACCCGGTGCTCACCTGGTGCATCAGCCATTGCCAGATTATCACCACCTTAGTTTTAGGCGCAGGCACTCTTGCTCTCCACTGGTCTCCGTCTATCTTTATGATTCAGAGGGAACGGAATTTAATCACCTGTCTCTTTGCCTTCTGGCTTGGAATGATGTTTATGAAGCACCGGGAAATGCTAGATAAACTCTGGCTTGGAATATTATCAGGAATTTGTGCGCTGTTTTTGCTTTTGGTGCATATTCCCATAGATTCCTTCCTGGTTGTGCAGGCCATCTACATCACACTGTTTTTGGCACTTTACACCATAGGAAAATATGTGATGCAAATAGGGGCTGTCACCGGATTTTTCCGCTATACCGGTAAAATATCCTACGCCATATTCTTACTGCAGCATGTAGTGATGAGCCAGGTCCTTCACATGTTTGACAATTATGAGCTTACTGTGCTCCACGAATTTGGACTTTTAATTGTAACCTTTGTGGTCATCTACATCTTTGCAGGGATTTGTACCTATCTGAATCAGGCGTTTCTTAAGACGAAATTTTTCCAAAGCCTGCAGAAATTTTTTATACCGGAAACATAGATACATTTTTTATAGAAAGGAGTCTTACCGTGAAATACACATACCACACAAAAGGAACCTGTTCCACCTTAATCGAACTGGAACTGGAGGGCAATGTTGTCCACAACGTAAAGTTTACAGGAGGGTGCAACGGCAACCTCCAGGCCATCCCAAGGCTTGTGGAGGGCATGACGGTGGAGGAAGTGGAACAGCGCATCAAAGGGATACAGTGCGGATTTAAAAGCACTTCCTGCGGCGACCAGCTTGCAAAGGCCTGCCGGGAAGCTTTAGAACAGAGCAATTCCTAAAAAAGGAGCCTCTCAACTGAGAGACTCCCTTTTTTTAAACCCCAAACCGAATCACATTCCAGGAGCATTTTTTCATCTCCACTGTAAAGATTCCGTCCTCCATCACATAGTTCTTCTTTTCCACGGGTGTCACAGGACTTGCCCCGGCACCGTTCACAATTTTCATATCCTGGCTTTCCAAGGCAAGATACTCTTTCACCTTATACCCTTCAAAGCCCCGCATATCGCTTTCAAAGAAAATATCCTCCTCTGTGTTGCGGTTTACGGCAAATATTGTCACTTCCTGTTTTTCTTCATTATAAACGGCCACCGCCTCTATATCCGTCACATTCTCATGTTTGGCGGTATCATGCAAGCCTGTAGAAATCACAGGAGTAAGAGCCGTGCCCCTGCCGTATTTGGATGCATGGAGGAAAGGATAAAAGATAGTCTGCCTCCAGGCCGGGCCATCTGTCTCTGTCATAATAGGTGCAATTACATTGACAAGCTGGGCCAGGCATGCCACTTTCACCCTGTCCGCATGTTTTAAGAACGTAATCAAAATCAGACCGTTTAAAATTGCATCCTCAAAGGTATAGATATCCTCCAGAAGATGGGGAGCTGTCTGCCAGGGACGTTTTTTCATCTCCTCATCGTCGGACTGGTTGGTGTGATACCATACATTCCACTCGTCAAAACTTAAATTGATATTCTTATTGCTGCGCTTTTTCGCTTTCACAAAATCACAGGTGGCGATTACACTATGAAGAAATATCTCCAAATCCTGGGTTTTTGCAAAGAAATCGGCGGTATCGTTTTTGGCATTGCCGTAGTACTGGTGCAGGGAGATATAGTCCACATACTCATAGGCTTCCTCTAAGGTAGACGCCTCCCACTGGGGAAAGGTAGGCATATCCACATTGGAACTTCCGCACACCACAAATTCTAAAGAGTCATCCATAATCTTCATGGCCTTTGCCGTTTCAGCCGCCAGCCTGCCGTATTCCGTTGCTGTTTTGTGCCCTACCTGCCAGGGACCGTCCATCTCGTTCCCCAGGCACCATACTTTCACATTATAAGGATTTTCCCTGCCGTGCTTTCTCCTTAAATCCGCATAATAGCTGTTGGTATTTAAATTGCAGTACTCTAAGAGATTCAAGGCATCTTTTGTACCTCTGGTGCCTAAGTTTACCGCCATCATCATCTCAGAGTTTACTTTGTCGCACCAGTGGGCAAATTCCCCCAGCCCCACTTCGTTGCTCTCCATAGTACGCCAGGCCAAATCAAGACGTTTTTTCCGCTGGTCTTTCGGCCCCACGCTGTCCTCCCAGAAAAAATTGGAGACAAAATTTCCTCCCGGATAACGGATGATTGGAACGTCAAGCTCCTTCACCAACTCAATCACATCTTTCCGAAACCCTTCTTCATCGGCAGATACGTGCCCTGGCTGATAGATTCCTGTGTAAACCGCCCTTCCCAGATGTTCAATAAAGGAGCCGTACACCCTTTTGTCAATTTCTCCGATTTTAAAATCTTTGTCCACAATCATTTTTGTTTTTTGCGCCATAGTACTTTCCTCCCATACATTATTTTAAAAAATTGGGAATTGTTTTATCAGCATTTTCCTGTATCAAACAATTCCCAGACTTTACCTATATTATCTTTCCAAATCTGAATGATAATTAACCTTTTACTGCACCCACTGTCATACCTTCAATAAAGTATCTCTGGAAGCACAGGAACACTACAAAAATAGGAATAATTCCAAACATAGAGCCTGCAATCAGAAGGTCATAGTCATTTCCGTAAGGTGTCAGCAAAGTATTTAAACCGATAGGCAGTGTAAATTTATCTGCATCGCGGAACACCATCATGGGCCAGAGCATGTTATTCCATGCACCCATGGTACTTAAAATTGCCATGGAAGCAAATGCCGGTTTTGTAATGGGAAGCATGATTTTTAAGCAGATCCCATACTCTGTAGCGCCGTCAATTCTGGCCGCATCCAAAAGTTCTTTTGGCAGTCCAATCATATACTGCCGGAAAAAGAATATGGTGGAGGCCCCGCAGAGTCCCGGTAAAATAACTCCGGCTGCAGTATTCATTAACCCTAAGCTCATCATTTCCCGGTACAGGGGGAGCATTAAGATTTCAAAGGGAACCATCATGGTTGCGATTACCAAAAAGAACAGCAGGTTCTTTAACCTATACTCATACATGGAAAGTCCGTATGCCACAAAATAACAGATAATTAAAGTAAGCACTACGGTAACCAATGTCAGCACCATACTGTTTTTAAACCACATGAAATACTTTTGAGAAGACGCGTTTTTGGTAAACAACAGCTTCCAGTTGTCAAGATTCATCGTGGAGAAGTTTAAGTTGATGGACAAACCTCTTCGAAGCAGCTCCACGCCGGGTCTAAAAGATGCCAGAGCCCCTGCCAGAACCGGGAAGATTACTAAAAATCCCAGCACCGCAAACAGAAGTGTCGCCAATATAGAAGCAAACGGATTGCGTCTTACCATGCCGCCTTTATTCTTTTTTCCCATATTACCTCTCCTCCTTCTTGAATGTTCCGTTCAATATCAACTGTACAATATTGATTACCAGTGCAATGACAAGCAGCACAAGACCTACGGCGGATGCGTAGCCAAGCTGGTTCTTCTCAATACCACGTTTGTACAGATAACCTACAATGGTCAGACCGATATTCTTCGGCGAAGTGTTTCCTGCCCATAACATGTAGGACTCTAAGAACATTGCCAGTCCGGCATACACGCTGATGGTCAACACATAAATCGTAGTGGGTTTCAAAAGAGGAATGGTTATGTAGCGGAATTTTTCCCATCCATTGGCGCCGTCAATCTCTGCAGATTCATAGAGGGAGGTATCAATTCCCTTTAATCCGGAAAGGAAGTAAAGCATATTTACCCCGGTCCACCGCCAACAGGCCAAAAGCAGCAGCGCAAACATAGCCGTGGTGCCGTTTTTCAGCCATGCCATCGGCTCCTGTCCAAAGAATACAAGAAGCTTATTCATCTGGCTGGTGGGATACTCGGTAAACATCAACCGGAAAAGGATACCGGAAATAACAACGGATGTCAGGGAAGGAAGGTATAAAACCGCTTTCCAGAAACCGGAAGCCTTTACCAGATTACTGTCTATAAGAACCGCAAACAACATTGGAAACGGGATCAATAAGATCAGCGTCCAGACCATGTAGGTAAAGCTGTTCTTAATGGCAATGCGGAACGCCTTATCCCGAAAAAGCTTTGAATAGTTTTCCAACCCGATAAATTCCGTCTGCCCCGGCAAAATACTCTGGAAACTCATAGTCACTGTGCTGACTAAAGGATAAATCCAAAACACTAAAAAACTGATGATAAATGGCAGGACAAACACATAGGGCGCCACTTTCTGGGAATATAAAAAATTCTTTGTTTTCATGCTTATTCCTCTCCTTCTCCTAAAATGAAGAACTGCCCGAGGAAGTATCCTTCCCGGGCAATTCCTTTCTTTCTTAACACCTATCTAATTTTAAGAAGTATCGATTTTACTGCTCTAAGTCTACTGCATCCTGAGCTTCCTGCAATGCCTCTGCCACATCCTGGCCGTCTTCCATAATCGCATTCAGCGAGTTTACATTAATGTAATCCTGCAAAATAAATACATTAGAGTTTACAGTAACAGCGCCGATTTCGTCTTTAATCTCATTTAATACGTCAAAAGGATTTGTCTTGAAGAATGCAATATACTGATTAGATGTATCCTTTGTAATTGCTTCGTCAGCCCATACGGAAGTGTTGCATACGTCAAATCCAAGTTCTTCCCAGATACCTACGCAGCCTTCATAGGAGCATTTTGCATAGGAGATAAACTCTGCTGCCAGTGCCGGGTCTGCGGACTGGTTCGTTACTACTGTACCGGTTCCACCGATACCTACGGAACGAGGCTGGCCTTCTTCAAATACCGGACAGGGAGCGATAGCCCATTTTCCTGGTGCATCCATTGTGTCAAGTTCGCCGTTAGAATAGGATAAGAAACGGCTCATATACCAAAGTGCCTTGGGGAAGGAAGCGATCTTCTGATCCATGATGATCTGGCGTCCGCCCTCTGTGTCAAGCTGTCCGTCTGGGGAAACAACTGCAAGACCGTCGTTGATCCATCCCTGCTGCATGGTAAGCATTTTCTCCCAGGATGCCGGAACAGTTACTTTTCCGTCTGCATCTGTGTAGTCCTCGCCATGCTCTGCCATTGCAACCCATAACCAGTCGGTTCCGCCTGTGTCAACACTTGTCATTGTCACTTCACCGTTAGAAGCTTCTTTTACTTTTTCTGCTGCTGCTGTATAATCATCCCATGTTTTGATGGTGGTATAGTCTACTCCAAATGACTGAAGAAGTTCATCATTGTAATACATTACAGTAGCTCCAACATGGGTAGGCGCTCCGTAGTAGGTGCCGTCTTTTGCGTAAATGTCAAAACGGGACTCTACCAGGTCTGCCTGATAAGGCGCAAGTGCATCATTTAAAGCGTACAACTGGGGCTCACCCTGTAAAAAGTTGGGGAACTGGCCGCGCTCGATATCACATAAATCCGGTGCGCCGTCCCCGGTCTGTAATGCCATGATCAGCTTGTTGTGCATATCTGCGAAGGGATATGTAGTAAATGTAATCTGAATCTGTCTGTCCGGATTCTCCTCATTCCACTTCTCAAGCATTTTTGCGTAGAAGTTATTGTGAAGTTCCACGAATGACCACATTTCCATATGTGTTCCGGAATCCGGTCCTACAGTACTCACTGCATCCGCCTGAACCTCTGTACCCTCTTCTCCCAAATCCTCGCCTGCGGCATCATCTGCCGCTGCGTCATCTGTAGCTGCATTGTCTGCAGATGTGTCTTTTGCGGTATCTCCGCTTCCGCCGCCGCATCCTGCGAACAGGGAAGTTGCCATTGCTGCACAAAGCACTGCACTTAAAACTTTTCTCTTCATACTTTTTTCTCCTTTTCCTCCTGGTTTTTAACCAAAATAATTTAGTTAAACCTTAAAAGAAACCCTCTTTAAAAAAATTGCACACAACCGAATTTTACCATAATTTGGTTAGTTCGTCAGATTGCACATTTTTTTTTTTTTTTTGATTTCTTTATGGTTATATTGTACAGTTATCTTTTTAAAATGTCAACAGTTATTTTATATTTTTTAGTTTTTTCTAAAATATTTTTGGTTTTTGTTTATATTTAGAATAAGCATAGAAAATATTATATTTTTTATTGCCATTTAAACACTGATTCTAAAGCTAAATTGAAAACACTTTGACATTCCCTGTTGTTTTTCGTATAATTAATGTAGTTTCCCTTTCGTTTGAAAGTCAGAAGAGAAAGAAGAGGTGAATCCTTTGCTGCACATCACTTCCCTAAGTGAAGGCCTGGAAATTTTTAAGGCCCTAGGCTCCGATGTACGAATCGAAATCCTTAATATTTTGCTGGAAGAAAATAACATCAACATGAACGAACTGGCTTCCAGATTGAATATTACCAACGGTGCCTTAACCAACCATATTAAAAAATTGGAAAGTTGCGGACTAATCACCGCATCTGGTGAAGCTGCGGGACATGGAAATCAAAAAATTTGTTCCATTATTCAGGACAAAATTTTAGTGGAACTGGAAAAATCCGAAGACTTTGAAAATGTCTACCATACGGAAATTAAAATAGGACATTATTCCAACTATCAGATATGCCCTACCTGCGGACTGGCCACAGACCACACTTTAATCGGAGAAGTGGATGACCCCAGGTATTTTGAGCATCCCAGCCGGTATAATGCGGACATCCTCTGGTTTTCCAAAGGTTATGTGGAATATGTCATCCCTAATTTTATTCCAGGGCAAAACCGCATTAACCAGATTTATATATCTTGTGAATTAAGTTCGGAAGCCCCGGGTATCAATGAGAACTGGCCCTCTGATATCCGTTTTTATCTCAATGAC
>ERZ778516.3087-NODE-3087-length-10195-cov-4.837377_pt1 | contig 10195 bp, 11 predicted proteins | sample MGYA00510342_ERZ778516 | MGnify/ENA primary metagenome ERZ778516 (study PRJEB29527, sample SAMN07138961) | mouse gut metagenome | material: feces | host: mouse | place: China:Nanjing | collected 2016-01-25 ...
GCCCCCGCGAAAGCGGGGGCGCTCTCATGTCCGTCAAAGCCGGCGGTAGCGTTGGAGAATGATGTCCATCTGGGTGCGGCTGACATAGTGCGCGGGCAAAAGGGCGTTCTCCGAGGCGCCCTGGATGAGGCCCGCCCCCACCGCCCAGCGCATGGCGTCCCAGGCGGCGGTATGTACGCCCGCCCCGTCGGAAAAGCGGGACAGGCTGCCGGAGGGCTGGACATGGCGGCCCAGATACTCCGTCTCATAGCGGTACAGCATGGACACCAGCTCCTGCCGGGTGATGGGGGCGGCGGGGTCAAAGTCCTGTCCCGCCACACCGTCCAGCAGGCGGTGGCCGGTGGCCCAGTCTACCGCCTGGGCGTCGCCGACGGGCCCGCCCTCGCCGGACAGCGTGTACAGGGCCTGGGCCATGAGGGCATAGGACACGGCCTGGACCGGGGGGAGCGGCTCAGGCGGGGGGCCGCCCTCCCCCTGGCCGGAGAGAAGCGCGTGCCAGGGGTTGTCCTCCCGGGGGTCGGTGGGGTCCCAGCCGTTGGCGGCCTCCTCCGGGATGTGCTCCACCAGCTTGTCCGGCTTGCCCAGGGGGCCCGGGTCGTCACCGTCGTAAATGGTGACCTTGGTGCCCCGGGCCACGTTGTCATAGATCCACTTGGCGTCCGCCGTCTGAAGGCGGACGCAGCCCAGGGAGGCCGGGGCCCCCAGGCCGTTATACTCCTCGGTCATCAGGGTGGAGGGGTCTTTTTCGGTATAGCATACCGAGTGGAACAGAATATTCCCCTTGATTTGGGTGCAGTATTGGCCGTAGGAGTCGTCGAACATGTGCACCCAGGTCCACCGCCCGCCGATGGTAAAGGTGCCGGTGGGGGTGGCATAGCCCTCGCGCCCGGTGGAGCACACCATGGCCTTGACGGGGACGGTATAATAGCCCTCCCCGTCCAGCTCGTAGACGGTGACGGTGCTCTGGGCCCGGTTGACCATGATGTAGTAAGGCTTGCCGCTGCTTGCCATGGGAGCGCTGGCCCGGCTCGTGCGGACGCCCGCGCATAGCAGCGGCACGGCGCACAGCGCCAAAAAGAGGCTGAGGATTCGTTTCAAAGGGATACCTCCTGCAATATCTTGTGTATAATGAAATGGCTTTCACGAGGAAAGCCATTTCATTATACATGATTTGGATGGCAAATACAAGGGGAATTGGGGGGTTCCGCGCTTCTTGTCACACGTCTTTGCTCCCGTAGAAGTGCCGTGACAGCAGGAAGGATACCGCCAGCAGGGCCAGCCCCGCCACCGCCGCGATCGCGGGAATGGCGGCGGCCTGCGCCGGGGTGGGCTCGGCAAGCTCCAGGGATTTGAGCCATTCCAGCCCGCCCAGGGGAAACAGGGCCGCGACAACCAGCAGAACGATCCCGCCCATGATGCCGAAGAACATCATCCGGGCCCGCTCCGGGCCGAATTTGTACAGGAAGGGCAGCATGATGGCGTTTACCAGTACGGACATCAGGCCCATCACCGAACAGCTCACCAGAAATTCCACAGGCTCCTCCACCCGTCCGGCGGCATACAGCATCACGCCGAGAATGGCCGTCAGGCCCACGCTGAGCAGGCACAGCAGCAGGACGCAGAGATACCGGGCGGCTACCGTTTTCGTGCGGCCCACCGGCAGGGCCAGGCCGTAGGTGTCCCACTTGGCCTGCTTGTCGTAGGCAAACACATTCATGGGAAGCATCACGACCATGACGACCAGCAGCACGCCGACGATGTCCGCCGACCACACCCCGGTAAAAGCGATGCCCACGTATACTATCAGCATAAACAGGTAGGAGCGCAGAGTCTTGCGCAGGATGAGAAGATCCTTCAAAATCAGCCCGGTCATGCTCTATCCCCCTTTACCACGAATACCATCAATTCGTCCAGCGTCACCGGCTCCACCGCCAGCCGGGGGTAGAGCCGCTTGAAATCGCCCCTGCGGCGGATGAGCGCCTCGGTGGAATATTGGCTCTTCCGGGTGGCCACCACATAGCCCCGGTCCACCTGTTCCAGCTCCTCCCGGGCGCACACCAGCCGCCCATAGCTCTCCAGCAGGCGGTCCTTCTCGTCGCACAGCAGCAGCTTTCCCTGGTGGAGGTAGGCGATGTAGTCCGCCACCTTCTCCAGGTCCGACGTGATGTGGCTGGAGATCAGGATGGCGTGGTCCTCATCGGACACGAAGGCCAGGAATTCGTCCAGGATCTCGTCCCGGACCACCGGGTCCAGCCCCGCCGTGGCCTCGTCCAGCAGCAGCAGCCGGGGCCGGTGGGCCAGGGCCGCCGCCAGGGACAGCTTCATCCGCATCCCCCGGGACAGCTCCTTGATGTTTTTCGCCCCGGACAGGCCGAACTTGTCCAGATAGTCCCGGTAGAGCCCCTTTTCCCAGGTCTTGAACACCCGGCACAGCACCGTCTCCACGTCCCGCACCCGCAGGTACTCGGAGAAGAAGCAGTCGTCCAGCACCATACCGATATCCTCTTTGGCGCGGTCCGGATCGGCGCCCAGCAGGACGGCCGTTCCGGCGGTGGGCTTGACGATGCCCAGCATGGACTTGATCAGGGTGGTCTTGCCCGCCCCGTTCTCCCCGATGAGGCCCATGATGGACCCGCCGGGCACCTTGAGGTCGATGGGGCCCAGGGTAAAGCTCTTGTATTGCTTGACAAGACCCCGGATTTCAATACAGTTTGTCATAATTCTCCCTCGTTATACAGAGTGTTCAGCATTTCAGTGAGTTCGTCCAGGTCTACGGCCCCGGCCCGGGCGGCGTCCACCGCCTGGGACAGGTGCTCCTCAATCTGGCAAAGGACGGCCTCCCGCCTTGTCTCCCGGTTCTGGGCGGCCACGAAGCAGCCCTTGCCCGGGACGGTGGCAAGGAAGCCCTCCCGCTCCAGCTCCTCATAGGCCCGCTTGGTGGTGATGACGGAGATGCGCAGATCCCGAGCCAGCAGCCGCATGGAGGGCAGCGCCTCGCCCTCGGAGAGCTGGCCTGAAAGGATGAGCCCTTTCAGCTGGCGGACGATCTGCTCATAGATCGGCACGCCGGAGGAATTGCTGATGATGATGTCCATGGTGCACCTCGTTGATATTTTGTATATATACGATATGCACAGTATAGACGCCATATACGAATTTGTCAAGGGGGGACGGGAAAAATTTTTGAGGTAAATCAAACCAGCCGCCTCCCGGACGGGAGACGGCTGGTAATTGGCGAATAAACAGGGGCGGGCTCTGCCGGACGGCGGGGCTTACCGGTGCTTGCCCATGAAGAACAGCGCCACGCATCCCGGGCCGGTGTGGGCCCCGATCACCGGCCCGATGGAGTTGATGATGATCTCCTTGGTGCCGTAGCGCTGCTTGATCTCATCGGCCACGAACTGGGCGTCTTCGGCGCAGTCGCTGTTGCTGATGAACATGGTTTGGCCGGCAGGGTCATCGGCCAGCTCCCCCACCTTGTCCACCAGGGCCAGCAGGGACGCCTTGCGGCCCCGGGCCTTGGCCACGTTGATGAGGTGGCCCTCGTTGTCCACGTGGAGGACAGGCTTGATCTGGAGCATGGTGCCCACCACGGCGGTGGCGGCGGACACCCGGCCGCCCTTTTTCAGGAAGAACAGGTCGTTGACGGTGAAGTAGTGGCACTGGCGCAGCTTATTGGCCTCGGCCCAGTCCCGGACCTCCTCCATTGTCCTGCCCTGCTGGCGCAGCTTGGCGGCCTGGTATACCAGCATCCCCTGGCCCAGGGAGGCGCACAGGGTGTCCACCACAATAATTTTGCGCTCCGGGAACTGCTCCGCCAGCTCCTGGGCGGCGATCTGGAAGGAGTTGCAGGTGGCGGACAGCCCGGAGGAAAAGGCCAGCACCAGCGCGTCCTTTCCCTGCTTGAGCACCGACTCCAGGGCGTCGGCGGCCTCCCCCACGTTGACGGCGTTGGTGGTGGCCATCAGACCCTCCCGCTCCTTGCTATAAAATTCATCCGGGGACATATCCCGGTTATCCGGCCAATTTCGGTAGGTTTTGCCGTCCATGATGAAGGACAGGGGGAGTACGGTCAGCTCCAGCTCCTGAACCAGGCTGTGGGGCAGGTCGCAGGACGAATCGGTGATGATGATATAGTCGCTCATGATGAAAACCTCCAACAATATAAAAATGTGAATGGTGCCTGATTGATGTGCGGGGCGCGGAGGGCCTGCGCCCGGGCGCTCAGCGTTTCTTGCTCAGCAGGTCCTCGTGCCCGGTGCGCTGGGCCAGGATGGTCAGGGCCCGGTGGCAGGCCAGCCCGCTGGCGTAGCTGCGCAGGGCAAGCTCCAGCACCAGCTTGGGCAGGTCCTGGTCGGAGATGTCCTCGTTGATGCCGGCGGCGGCGTCCGCCATGGCCTGGTCCAGGTACTGGCAGAAGTACTCATACTGCCGCTGGGGGGCCCGCAGCTCCCGGCCCACGGTGGTGAGCACCTTCATCTCCCGCACGCTCATCACCTGCTTCAGCGCGGCGATGGCGGTGAGGTAGGCCAGGTGCTCCTGGCCGTATTTTTTGCCGTTGGCCCGCTCCACCAAGCCGTCCTTGATATAGTTGTTGATCATGGCGGAGGTGAGGGCGTCGCCCTCCCCCGTGTTCACCATCTGCCGGGCCAGGTAGCCCACCACCTGGTCCATATACAGCGGGATGTCGGGCAGGTCGTCCCAGCTGTCTGGGCGCTGCTCGGTCAACTGTTGTTTCAGTTGTGCCAACTCCTCCATGGGGGTTCCTCCAATCCATACAGGGCCTGTCCAGGGCTGGTTTGAACATTGCCGGCATGGCCAAAGGGCGGGCCTTTTTTCGCCATATGCCGCTGATTTGCCCTGTCCGGCGAAAAAAAGTCCCCCGCCGCCGGGCATACCGTCAATGTTCAAACGGCGCCTAATCTAGTACAGGGAATTATATCACATCATTTTGTCAACGTAAAGAGGGGGAACGAAAAAAACAGCGCTGGGCAGAAAAGCCCCGCGCAAGGGAATGGCGCCATCAAAGGGCCAAGGGCAAGGCGGACCGCCGCTGTGACAATCGCTGCGCCTATTCTTGGTATGATCCTCTTCGTGCCGCTATTCCCATAAATCCCTGGTTTGCCGGTCGGTTCATGATAAAGCAATACCCGCCGGAAAGCAACTGCCTCCCGGCGGGTATGCGCTTGCGTATGGCATGTGCGGCTCAGCTGTTGTAGGCCCGATAGAGGAAGCAGGCGATATGGCCGCGGCTGCAAACCTTGTCGGGCGCGAAGGTGTCCTCCCCGCCGTCGCCCTTGGTGATGCCCTTTTCCACTGCCCAGTCCACCGCCTTGGCATAGGCGGCGCCGTCGGGCACGTCGGTGAAGCTGGCAGCCTGTCCGGCCTCCGGCTTGTCCAGGGCCTGCCAAATGTAGGACACCGCCTGGGAGCGGGTGCAGGGTGCGGCGGGATCAAAGCCCTCGCCGATAAAGCCCTTCTCATAGGCCCAGTTCACCGCGTCCTGGTAATAGGAGGCCACGGTGACGGGGGCCTCGCTTTCGGCGGCGGGCTTGCCCGCGGCCCGCCACAGGAAGGTCAAAATCTGCTCGTGGGTGCACTCCACGCCGGGGGCAAAGGTGGTCTCGCCGCCGTAGCCGTTGGTAATGCCCTTTTGGGCGGCCCACTGGGCGTCCGCCTTGCACCAGTCGGGGGTGTCGGTGAATTCGGGGACGGGAGCAGGAGGATTGGCGCCCGGCGTATAGGGGGTAGAGCTGATGGGAAGGAAGCCGTCGGTGAACAGGCCCTCCTGATCGTCGCGATAAATGTAGGTATACTGCCGGCTGCCAGCGGAAACGACATATTTCTGTCCGCTTCCAGACGCATGGGCCATAAATACGCTGTCTTTTCCGATTGAGCGATTGTCACTATAGGTAATGTCCGCCAGGTAAAACTTCCCATCCTCCATGCGGACCACGTTCCACATATGCCTGTCGCTGCCCTCAGAGCCCTCGACTATATAGCAGGCCACATCACCGTTAAAATCAGACAGGTCACATAGGTATTTAAACGCTTTGGCGTAGCCCTCACACAGCACGTTGGTACTGGGATCGTTGTCAAAGACATGGATCAGCTGCCAGGGGTCGCCGTATACAGAACTGTCCTTCAGTAAAGCGTTGTATGCGTCGTCGTTGTAGGTGTTCAGCGCACAGATTTCGTCCCGGTAGGCCACCAGCTTTTCGTAGTCAGATTTGCCCGCATTCGCCCGGACAATAGAGTCCGCCGTCTCCTTGACCAGGTTGGCCTGGGCAATCTTAGCCGGGGCTACTGTGGTTTTGCTGCTGCCCCGGTAGTCGGGGGACGCCTCGAAGGAGACGGCCAGGCTCGTGAGCCAGACGGTGCTGTCGGTATGCTGTTGGTACCAATACCAAACCCAAGAGTTATTCGCCCAGAACATCTCAAAGGGGAGATCCAGTTCCAGGCAGGTATAGACCTTATCCAATACTGCATTGACTTTTTCGTTCAGCGCATCTTCAAGATCCTCGTCGTCTACGCTGGAAAGGCCCAGCTCCTGCACAGACCATTCCATTTCCCCCCGCTCCAGGGAGAGGGTGGTCTCCGTGCTGGTCTGCTTCCCTGCGGCTACCTTCTGGACAACCTCTTTCATCTCCTGATAGACCCGCAGCTCTATCCCGCTGAGCTTCCCACCTGCCACAGAGGGGACTGTGGACGCAAAAGCCGGAACAGCCAGGGACAGGATCATCACCAGCGCCAGGAATACTGATAAGAACCGTTTTTTCATACCTTTTTCTCCTTTATTCTATAGTTTCCCAACAGACCGGCCAGGGGCAGGGCGTGTTCCCCGCCCCGGCGGTCCGCCGGAAACATAAAAAACGGTGTCGAGCTTGAAAACTCAACACCGCCTTGAAAAAATCAATGCGAACACAAAGCCTGTCTGCCGTTTCCCGCCTTGCTATTCCAAAGGAAAACGGATATAATAGGCCCGTGGTGCGATGCAATATCGCTGTGTTGAGTGGTGCTGTCACTCGCATAGGGCCATGGGGTGTTCCCGCACCCCGTGGCCTGCCGCCTTTTATGCTTCCAGCCTAATTTTATCCTATCCCAGGGGAAAATGCAAGGGGGATTTGCACCATGAGAAAAGCGGCCTCTCAGGGCCGCTTTTCCGCGTCTATCCGTCCTCCGGCAGCCGCCCCAGCAGCAGCGCCGCCCCCGCCTGGGCCAGCAGCAAATCGGGGGAGCAGCCGCCCCGGGGGAGTATCAGCTCCTGGCGCTCCACCGCCCGGCCGTCCAGGGAGACGAACTCCCGCTGCACCGCCACCGACGCCCGCTGCTCGTCCAGGCTGGACAGGGTGAGGGTGTTCCGGCTGGACGAGCCGTAGCTGAGCACCATACCGGCGGGGAGCAGCCGGGTGAGGGCGGACCGCCCCCCGGGGAGCAGCGCCGCGCGGCAGTTGAGGGTGCCCGCCCCCGCCCAGCCGGTGGCCCCGGGGGACACCACCAGCAGGTCCAGCGGCGTGCCCGCCAGCAGCGCCGGATGGCGGCAGGCCCGCACCAGGGCGGGCAGGCCCCGGACCAGGGCGCTCACCCAGTCCGCCAGCCCCTCGTCCCGCTCCCACACACCGATCTGCCACATACACCGCGCCCCCTCTGCCTATGTACCCGCCGGGGATAGTGTGTGCGGGGAGTAGGATTTTATGCGCAAACCGCCTTGGCCTTCGCCGCGTTTTGCTGTGGCGCAGGGAGGGGACCTCCCGGGCGGCTTCCCTGCCGCCTACCGCCGCGCCTGCTTGCGATGGATAAACAGCACGTAATTCACCGCGTTGCCCATGATGAGGATGTTGCCGCACAGGTACAGCCACACCAGCAGCAGGATCACCGACGCCAGCGAGCCGTAAATCAGCGAGTACCGGGCGGAGTTGCCCATGAGCAGGGAAAAGATCATGGAGGCCGCCGCCAGCGCCGCCGATGCCGCCATCGCCCCGGGCACCACCGGGGGCCGGGGCTTGTCCAGCGGGGCGGCAAAGCGGTAGAGAAGGAGAATGAACAGGAACACCATGCCCAGCAGCAGCAGGTATTTCACCCACTGCCAGGTGCCGAAGCGCTCCACCAGGCCCTCCAGCCGGAGCACCTGGCCCAGCAGGTGGAAGAACCAGTTGCCGGTGACCACCACCGCCAGCGACAGGTAAATGGTGGCCAGCAGCAGGACGGAAAAGAGGATGCTGGCCGCCAGCTGGCCCAGGCCCCGGAAGGTGGAGCGGCCATACAGCTCGGCCATGATGTTCATCAGGCCCCGGACGGCGGCGGAGGCGAACAGCACCGTGAGGAACACGCCCGAGAGCAGCATGGCGGAGGATTGGTTGGTGTCGATATAGGTGAGGTAGTCCTGGAAGAGCAGCAGCACCCCCTCGGGGAGAAAGGGGTCCGCGTGGTCCATCAGGGAGGTCAGGTCCAGATGCAGCCCGTTGACGAAAGAGGAAATGCAGATCATGATGGGGAAAAAGGTGAGGATGAGAAAGTAGGCCAGCTCGGCGGCGGCCCGGCTGACCCGCTTGGAAAAGTACACATCCACCACGTCCGCGGCGAAGCGGACGGGCGGATGGGCGCACAGAAACTGGTCCAGCTTGTTTTTCATGACGCTCCCCTCCAGTGGTTCAATAGGGAGAGTATACCAGAAGCGGAGGGGAATGACAACCGAAAATAATGTCGAACAGGGGAAGGATGGCGCTGCGGTCCAAGCGTACCTCGCTGACCGCTCCTTCGCGCTTCTTGTCACGCTGCGCGCCCTCCGCGACGGCGGCTAAGCCACTGCGGCTGCGCGCGCCGTTTTCCGGCCCTGCGGGCCGAAAAGCCGTCCACTCCGCTCCGTGTCTTAGCCGCCTGCTCCCGGGCGCTCCGCGCTTCTATTCCAACAGCATGTCCAGGTCCTCCACCGTCAGCGACGGGTTGAGCGCCCGGCTGACGGCATAGCCCAGCACCTTGCCCAGGTCGGCCACCCGCTGGTCCACCTCCCGGGGGGTGACGAAAAAGCTGTCCCCCTGGGGCAGGTCCCCCCGGTCCGGCGCCGGCTTGCCCGCCTGCTCCAGCAGGTCCAGGGCCAGGGTGGCCCCGTCCACCACCGTAGGCACCCCCACGGTGAACACCGGGGCCCCCAGGCTGTCCCGGTCCAGGGCCTGGCGGTGGTTGCCCACGCCGGAGCCGGGGATGACCCCGGTGTCCGACAGCTGCACCGTGCGGCACAGCCGCTCCAGGGAGCGGGAGGCCAGGGCGTCCACCACGATGACGCAGGAGGGCTCCAGCCGCCGGGCCAGGGCCTGGGCCACCAGGCTGCTCTCCATCCCGGTGGAGGCCAGCACCCCGGGGGCGGCGGCGGCCACCGGGCGCAGGTCCCCGAAGTGCTCCGGCACCTGCTCCACCAGATGGCGGGTGACCAGCAGGTGGTCCACCGCCAGGGGGCCGATGAGGTCGGGGGTCACGGCCCGGTTGCCCAGGCCGACGACCAGGGCAGGGCCGTCCTGGGGCAGCAGGGGGCGCAGGCACTCCGACACCGCAGACACCGCCCGGGCAAAGGCCCCCTCCTCCCGGCGGAGCAGGCCGTCCAGCTCCACGGTGATATATACGCCCTGGGGCTTGCCCAGCGTCCGGGCCCCCTCGGGGCTGGAGATGGTGACGGTGTTCACCGTAAAGCCCTCCCGGACGCCCTCCTCCGCCCGGACGCCGGTGAGGGACGCCCCCGCCCGGGCGCCCTCCCGCCAGAGCTGGTGGGCCTCCACCGCCAGATCAGTGCGCCGCTGTGCCATAAAAGATTCCCCCTTATACCAGATGTTGTGGCCGCAGGGCCTGTTTGCTCCTATTTTCTGCCGGGAGAAAGTTTCTATGCGAAAAATTGAAAAAAAGTGTTGCAATTTTTCTCTTCAAATGTTAAAATACATATCTGCGACGGGAAACCGTACAAGAGAATAAATTAGAAATCGGAGGAGGTGTTTGGTTTGCCCAATATCAAGTCTGCCAAGAAGCGCGTCCTGGTCAATACCACCAAGGCGGCGCAGAACAAGGCGCAGAAGTCCGCACTCAAGACCGACCTGAAGAAGTTTGAGGCCGCGGTGGCCGGCGGCAACCGCAGCGAGGCCGATGCCGCATATAAGGTGGCCGTCAAGGCCGTGGATCAGGCCGCCGCGAAGGGCCTGCTGCACAGCAA
>ERZ778516.3091-NODE-3091-length-10188-cov-5.660614_pt1 | contig 10188 bp, 9 predicted proteins | sample MGYA00510342_ERZ778516 | MGnify/ENA primary metagenome ERZ778516 (study PRJEB29527, sample SAMN07138961) | mouse gut metagenome | material: feces | host: mouse | place: China:Nanjing | collected 2016-01-25 ...
ACATCTGCTTCCGGCATTACTTTTTTAAGATACATATATACTGCCATACAGGAACCTGTACAATCCCCATCTGGTCTGATATGCCCTGAAATCACAATGCTTTTTGCTCCCTTACATTCTTCCTGTAACATAAATTTTTTCATAATTTACTCCCATCTGCGAACTTTCGTATGCAGCATAATATATGCAGCATAATATTTACAGCATATACTTTGCTGCAGCCTCCAGCCCGCTTGTAACCGTTGTTATCATTGCCGCCCGTACTATATTGTATCGAAAACGTATAGTAAACGAATTATACCTTTGCGTTTTGCATCCAAATCTAATTGAATACACAGCAGCTACAAAAAGTCAAAACGCAGATACAAAATGCGTTTACTATAAATAATATTTGCGTTTTCGATATTTCTTAACTCCTCTACACGGGTCTACACACAAAAGGAACTGTCGGAAAAGAGTCTGTCGCATTAAACCGAACGAATACAAGATAGTCTAACAACGTGTTAGGATTTATACTATATCTTGTATAATCAAAGCTTATCGCGACAGCCCCGACAGCCCCTTGTTGTCATTAAAACACTACGACAATATCGGCTGCTCCTCTTCGTTCCCGTGCTTCTCCTCATCAGCACGGTTTACTTCGTCAATGCGTTTTGACATTGAAACACCATAAGCAATTGACTGATCCATAATAAATTTTATTTCTGGCGTATTCCTTAAATTAATCTGTTTTGCCATTAAACTGCGGATATACCCTTCAGCACTCTTTAAGCCCTCTAGTGTATTTTTTTGCGACTCCTCATCTCCAAGCACGCTAATCCACGCCTTGCAAGTTTTTAAATCTGGCGCCACTTCCACCGCTACAACGGAAGTCATCACATTGATTCTGGGGTCTTTGATTTCATTGCGAATAACCTCCGCCAGAAAACGCTGTACTTCACCGTTGATACGTGTATTTTTCACACTGTTTTTTCTCATTTAGAATCCCTCCGTAATACCATTTTTAGGTATTCTCTTGAAAGTTCCGTTTCTGATTCTATCTTGGAACTTCCACCATAATATATGCTTCAACAATATCAAGTTCCTGCATACTGTCATAGCCCTCAAATACAAGACCGCACTCGAAACCTGCCTTTACTTCTTTTACATCATCTTTAAAACGTTTCAGCGACGCAAGCGCACCCTCGTAAATCTGTTCTCCCTCACGTGTTATCCGCACTTTGCAGCCACGCTGGAACATTCCATCTAACACATAGGAACCTGCAATATTTCCCACCGCTGACGCACGGAAAATCTGACGCACTTCTGCATGACCAATTACTTTTTCCTCAAAGATCGGATCTAGCATTCCCTTCATAGCAGATTCAATATCCTCGATCGCCTGATAGATAACTTTATACAGCCGCACATCAATGCCTTCCCGCTCTGCCGTCGCTTTCGCAATTGCATCTGGTCTTACATTAAAACCAATAATAATTGCCTTGGATGCTGACGCAAGAATAACATCAGATTCATTAATTGCACCAACACCACCATGGATGCACTTTACAACAACTTCCTCATTTGACAACTTCATTAAGCTTTGTTTTACTGCTTCCACGCTGCCTTGTACGTCTGCTTTGATGATTAAGTTTAATTCTTTTAAATTGCCTGCCTGGATTTGTGAGAACAAATCATCAAGCGACATCTTAGCCTTAGTATCCTCAAGAAGTTTTTCTTTATTCTGTGCAACAAAAGTTTCCGCAAAATTTTTCGCTTCCTTGTCATTTTGATGCGCAATAAAGATTTCTCCGGCGTTGGGAACATCACCAAGTCCAAGAATTTCAACCGGTGTTGAAGGCCCTGCTTCCTTTACCCGTCTTCCTTTATCGTCTATCATTGCACGGACTTTACCACTTGCAGCACCTGCGGATATAAAATCACCCACTTTTAATGTACCCTTTTGTACAAGTACTGTTGCAACAGGGCCGCGTCCTTTGTCAAGTTCTGCTTCAATCACAAGACCTCTTGCGCGCCTGTCAGGATTTGCCTTTAATTCCAATACTTCCGCCGTAAGCAGTATCATTTCGAGCAGTTGTTCGATACCCTCACCGCTCTTTGCAGACACTGGAACAAATACCGTGCTGCCGCCCCAATCTTCTGCGATTAAACCATATTCTGTTAACTCCTGCTTTACACGTTCAATATTTGCGCCTGGCTTATCAATCTTGTTTACTGCCACAATAATCTCTATTTCTGCTGCTTTTGCATGGTTAATCGCTTCCACAGTCTGCGGCATTACACCATCGTCTGCTGCTACCACAAGAATTGCAATATCCGTAGAATTTGCGCCGCGCATACGCATTGCCGTAAACGCTTCGTGTCCCGGAGTATCAAGGAATGTAATCTTCTGCCCGTTGACATTTACTGTATATGCACCAATATGCTGTGTAATGCCGCCTGCTTCTCTATCTGTTACATTTGTCTTACGAATTGCATCAAGAAGAGAAGTCTTACCGTGGTCAACATGACCCATTACACAGATAACAGGCGGTCTTTGCACCATATCCTCCACATTTTCTTCTTCTTCCCGCAGCAATTCTTCGATAACGTCAACTTTGACTTCCTGCTCACAGATAATATCGTACTCAATTGCAATATTCTCTGCTGTTTCATACGTAATTTCCTCGTTTACTGTCACAATCTGCCCCTGTAAAAACAGTTTCTTAACAATGGCTGACGGCTGTATTTTCATCTTATCCGCAAGTTCCTTAATTGTAAGTTTCTCCGGCAGTGTAATAACCTTAATTTGCTCCGCGACGGTTTCTACTGGTTTCTTCTCTGGCTTAATAAACTTACCCGGCTTATTTTTGCCTTTGATATTTTTTATTTCGTTATCTTCTTCATAGATAAGGTCTTTGCGATTCTTCTTATCCTTCTCCTGACTTATCCTGCGCTTCTCCTCATCTCTGTGCTTCTCAGACTCTTTCATTGGACTGTCTGGAACAAAACTGTTTTTACCAGAATTTCTGCCGCCGTTTCCGCCGTAACCATTTCTATTATTATCACGGCCACCAGAAAAGCCCTGACCATTTCTGCCGCCTTGCCCTCTGTCGCGCCTTTGCCCATCCGATCCTTTATCTCTGTCACCACGCCGTTGCCCATCGGAATTTCTGTCTTTATCCCTATCTCTACCGCCGTCATATCTTTTCCCATCAGAATTGCGGGAACTCTCACTGCGGTTATCATTTCTCTGCCCATCACGTCTAGAACCATCTGAACGTTTCTGGCGGTCAGCATTTTTATTTCCATCATTTTTTTGTCCATCACGTCTGGGATTGTCCGACCCACGTGCGCCATCACGCTTTTGCCCATCCACATTTTTCCTGCCGCCTGATGCTTTCTTCGCTTCTTCCGCTGCTGTTACCTCTGCCTTAACATTTTCTGTCACCTTGGAATATTTATCTTTAGACTGTTTTTCTGTGGACTTTTTATCAGAAAATTGTTTTTCTGTGGTTTGCTGTTTTTCCGCTGTTTGCTGTTTTACTGTAATTTGTTGCTTTTCCTCAGTTTGCTGTTTTTCTGTAATTTGATGCTTTTCCTCAGTTTGCTGTTTTTCTGCTGTTTGCTGTTTTTCTGTGGACTGCTGGTTTTCCGTAGTTTGCTGCTTTTCCGTAAATTGCTTTTCCGTTGCTTGGTTTTCTGTGGTTTGTTGTTTTTCCATAGATTGTTTTTCTATAGATTGTTTTTCCATAGATTGTTTTTCTATAGATTGTTTTTCCATAGATTGTTTTTCTATAGATTGTTTTTCTATAGATTGTTTTTCTATAGATTGTTTTTCCACAGACTGCTTTTCCGTTACCTGGTTTATTTCGGTATTGTCAGCCTTGAGAACCACCTTCTCAGCAGATTTTTCTGCTGTTTTCACTTTTGCAGCATTTTCTATGACATCTGCTTTTGCAGCATTCTCTGTCTTTACTACTGTTTCCTGTTTCGCGGCAGCAACTGCTTTTACAGCCGTTTCTGGTTGAACTAACGTTTCTACTTTCGCAGTCGCCTGCTGTTTTACAGCAGGTTCTGTTTTAACAGCCGTTTCCTGCTTTGCTTTAACAGCAGTTTCCTGTTTCGCAGCCGCCTTTTTCTCTGGATGCGCAGGTTTTCTTGGTATCTGTGCTCCGGGAAGTTTGGAGTTATGAGGATTACTCACAACAATAATGCTTTTTTTCTTCTTTACAGGCGCTTTCGCTTCCGTCTTCTTTGGTGCTTCATCCAACTTGGCAGGCGCTTTCAAAGTGTTTTTCACCTCGTCTATCTGTCTGTCTTCTAATACACTCATGTGGCTTTTTACCTCTATACCTTTATTTTTTAAAATCGTCAGGATTTCAGCACTTTTCACGCCGATTTCCTGTGCAAGCTCATACACTTTTATTTTTGCCATGTTACTCCTCCTCACCCTCACAATTAACAGATTGTTCCAGATGCTTAATCAATGACTTTGCGAAGTTCTCATCTGTAATAGCAAGAGATGACCTCATCGATTTTCCAATTGCGCGTCCCAGTTCCTCTTTTGTCCCGAAAAAATATCGAGGGATATCATAGAAACTGCACGCATCCGAAAAACCTTTCTTCGTATTGTCAGATGCATCCTCTGACACAAGAACCACCCAAGCGCTACCGCTTTTTACGCTCTTGTCCGTTGCAAATTCTCCGCTCACTAGTTTACCTGCTTTCATTGCCAAACTTAGCAGGGAATATATCTTTGATTGTATTTTATTTCGCTGTTGATTCAAATATTTCTATCTCCTTTGTCAGACTGTCGTAGATTTCTTCCGGCACTGCCATTTTAAATGACCTGTCAAGCCCTTTAGTCTTTTTTGCTTTCTTCAGGCATTCTGCGCTGGGACATATGTATGCACCTCTGCCGTTTTTCCTGCCTGTTGTATCAAGAATAATCCCCTCCTCCGTCTTGAGAACGCGTATCATTTCCTTTTTGGTTTTCATCTCACCACAGCCGATACATTGTCTAAATGGAATTTTCTTTGCCATTGATTACTCTATTTCCTCCGATTCTTCCTCGCTTACGGATTCGTTATCCCAGTCTGCATCTCCTTGATTGTATTCCATAGCATTCTCGGTATTTTCGGTATTTTCAGAAGCTTCATTTTTAGGAACTTCATCCTCGGAAATTTCATCTGCTAAAGTTTCGTCCTTTAAATCCCCATTGTTAGAAGTTTCATCATTATAATCTTCGACTTCAGAAGCTCCGCCATCTAAGGTTTCGTTCTCAAAATCCTCAGTTTCAGGAGTTTCATCCTCATAATCTTTTGTTTCGGAAGTTTTATCATCTGAAGCTTCGCCATTCTCGTATTCTTCTTCATACTCATATTCTTCTTCGTAGTAGGCATCATCGTCCTCATCATACATATAGTCTTCATAGCGGAAGCCCTCGGCATCTTTTGCCTGTGTTTCCGACTTAATATCGATCTTATATCCCGTCAGCCTTGCCGCAAGTCTTGCATTCTGCCCTTCCTTACCGATTGCCAGCGAGAGCTGATAATCCGGCACAACCACCTTTGCCGTTTTCTCATCTGGATCTGCAAATACCGCAACAATTTTTGCCGGTGAAAGTGCGTTCTGTATAAAGTTTCCGGGGTTTTCATCCCAATTGACAATATCTATTTTCTCGCCGCGCAGCTCCTCCACAATCGCATTGACACGCGCGCCGTTAATTCCGACACAGGCACCGACAGCATCTACATTGGGATTATTGGTGCGAACAGCAATCTTAGTACGGCTTCCAGCTTCACGCGCAATACTCATAATCTCTACTGTGCCGTCCTTTATCTCCGTAACTTCCGCCTCAAACAACCGCTTCACCAGTTCTGGATGCGTACGGCTTACTAAGATTCTAGGGCCTTTTGGTGTATTTTTTACCTCTAAAATATATACTTTAATGCGCTCCGTTGGGCGGAATACTTCGCCTTTTACCTGCTCTGCTTCATTGAGCAGTGCATCCGCCTTTCCTAAATCTACGCTGATATTTCTTCCAGAATAACGCTGCACAATACCTGTTACCACATCCTTCTCTTTCTCAAAGAACTGGTTGTAAACCACGCTGCGCTCCTCCTCACGGATTTTCTGCAAAATAACGTTTTTCGCATTCTGTGTGGCGATACGTCCGAACTGCTTGGATTTAATCTCTACATTAATCGTTTCCCCAATTATTGCCCGCTTGGAAATTTTCACTGCATCATCAATGCAAATCTGGGTCACATCATCCTCGACTTCTTCCGGCGTTGCAACAATATCCTTTGTCGCATAAACCAAGAAATCGCACGTTTCCCGGTCTATCTCAACCGTAATATTATCTGCTTTGCCAAAATGGTTCTTGCAGGCTGTCAAAAGAGAATTTTCTATCGCCTCGAAAAGAGTTTCTTTGCTGATCTCCTTCTCTTTCTCCAAAGTATTGAGTGCTTCCAATAATTCCTTATTCATTTTACCTTTACCCTCCTAAAGTAAAAAATTCCTGATTTAAAAATCCAGCGTTAATCTGATAATTGCCACATCAGATTTTGCGAAAACCATTTCTTTTTTTTCTGTATTATTTATTTCCATCTCAATTGTTATGGATTCTTTGTCAAAGGATTTTAATATTCCAACAAATTCTTTCTGTTTGTTAATTGGCTTATAGGTCTTGACTTCGACTTCCTCGCCCAAACTGTTCTGCAAATGCCTATCTTTCTTCAGCGCCCTTCCAAGCCCTGGGCTGGAAACTTCTAATGTATATGCATCAGGGATAAAATCCTGTGCGTCAAGCTGCTGCGACATTGCACGGCTAACATTTTCACAATCAATAATACTTACGCCCTCCAGCTTATCAATATAAGCCCTTAAATACCAAGTACCTCCTTCTTTCACGTACTCAACATCATATATTTCACAGCCGTTTTCCGCAGCAATCGGCTCCAAAAGCGCTTCTGCCCGCGCTTCATAAGTATCTTTTTTCGCCATGCCCTCACCATTCCCCTTTTCATCTTTTATCATGAATAAAAGAGCGGACTTGCAAGCCCACTCTTTATCATCTAGCATCATTGAAACTATCTCTATTTTAGCACTTTATCCTTGAAAAATCAAGACTTTTATCCAATTTTTTCTAAAAGCCTGTTATAATTCGTTGTCCTTGCCGTCCGTAAGTCCATATTCTTCCATATAGTGTTTTTCTAATCCGTGCCCTCTGCTTTTCTGCCAGTCAATTCCTCTTTTCAGCCAAAGCGCTGTAATTGCACCGATTATTAAAATGCTTCCCACTATTTGAATAATCCTATATATACCCCCTACAGGCTCTTTTGGCACTAAGCTTCATTCATGGGAAGCTTGTATACTTGTTCTTCATGCCCATTTAATTTCGGTGTGGAACGCTCTTTTAAAGATTCATATGTTTTCAGCGACAGAATACTCTTGTACGCCGGACGGATAATCTTATCTACATTAATCAATTCTTCCATACGGTGCGCACTCCAGCCAACAATACGCGCAATTGCAAAAATCGGCGTATACAGTTCCATTGGAATATCCAGCATACTGTAAACAAAACCACTGTAAAAGTCCACATTAGCACTAACACCTTTGTATATACGGCATTTCTCAGCAATTACTTCCGGCGCAAGCTTCTCAATCATAGAGTACAGTTCAAAATCTTTATGTCGCTTTTTCTCATCCGCAAGCCGTTCTACAAAGCCTTTAAATACAAGCGCTCTAGGATCAGAAATCGAATAAACCGCATGACCCATTCCATATATTAAGCCGCTTCTGTCAAATGCTTCTTTATTTAAGATACGATAAAGATATTCCCGCACCTGTTTCTCATCGGTAACATCATCTACATTACGTCTTAAATCCTCCATCATCTGCACGACCTTAATATTCGCACCACCATGCTTAGGTCCCTTTAAGGAGGAAAGCGCCGCCGCTATTACAGAATATGTATCCGATCCTGAACTTGTAACAACTCTTGTCGTAAATGTAGAATTATTGCCGCCGCCATGCTCCATATGCAGTACCAGCGCAGCATCCAAAACTTTTGCCTCTATCGGCGTATATGCCATATCCGGTCGCAGCATACGCAGAATATTTTCCGCAGTAGACAGCTTTGGATCGGGTCTGTGAATATATAAACTATCATCACATTCATAGTGATTGTATGCATGATATCCATATACAGAGAGCATAGGGAATACACTGATTAGCATTAAGCTCTGTTTCAGGACGTTTTCCAATGAAATATCTGAAACATTATCATCATAGGACGCCAGCGTCAACACACTCTTTGTCAGCGAATTCATAATATCATGACTTGGCGCTTTCATAATAACATCACGTACAAAGTTTGTCGGCAGCGTCATGCTGTAGCCAAGCATTTTCTTAAACTCCAATAACTCATCTTTATTGGGCAGACTGCCAAACAACAGAAGGTATGCACACTCGTCAAATCCAAAACGGTTGTCCTTCTGAAAGCCTCTTACCAAATCAAAGATATTATAGCCTCTATAGTAGAGCTGCCCCTCACATGGCACACTCTTTCCGTCCACTTCCTCAGAGGATTTAATCAGGGAAATATTGGTAAGCCCTGACAATACCCCTTTACCATTTTTGTCACGCAGCCCGCGCTTCACGCCATAGGTATCAAATAATCCTACATCGATTTCATTGTTGTCCACGCATACTTTTGTATATTTATGCGTAAAATTTCTAATCGCTTCTTCGCTTTTTTTCCCCATCCATGACACCTCTTATCTCTAATTTTTTATGCTGGCGCGGTATTTTTATTATAAAAAAGCCTTGCCGTTTTCACGTTATCTATACTATTATAATGTAAAATGCACCACTTAACAAGATAATAAATATTAATTTTCTGTAACGAAAGCAGTATCCTTGATTTTATATTGCAAAAATCGCTGGTTTGCTGCCCCAGATAAATAGACACTGCAATGCCGAAACATCCAGTATTTGCAGCTAATTCAAAAAAGCGATACTTCTAATTGGTACCGCCTGCAAACTTTTAAAATTTATTATTCTATGCTGATAATTAGGTCTTGCTAACATATCATAAATCACACCATTTATTTTCTCGTCTTCTTTCGTTCAAATTCTACTAACCCCATTTTTTATTAGTTCTTTTTTGCGTCGGATACCATAATATCTATCACTCCTTTATTTAATACTCTAGATCCACTTCGTAAAATAAATCATCAAATGTAATTTTTAAATTCGGAAAACGAATCATTTTCAATTCATTTTTATTTTCTTCTGTAACAGTTTTCCACAAATAATATTGTGGCTCTTCTTTTTCATCATAATCAAGTTCATATATTTCCACTTGTTTCTTATGTAAGTCTACAATCCAATATTCATCAATTTCCTGCTGACGATATAATTCTTTTTTCTCTCCACGATCATATTTTTCTGTTGATGGGCTCAATACTTCCATTACAAAACGTGGTGCATCAATAAAAGTATTTCCCCTACGTGATTTGATACGACAATTTATAGATGCGTCTGGAATAACTGTTTTATTCTCTCCGTCGTCTGCTTTAAATTTATATTGTACATTATCAGAAAATACATAACACATGCTATTTTTTAATTGATTACGCACAGTAGCAACAAAGTTAACAATAACTGTAGAATGTTCTGGTCTAGCCCCTGCCATATCTGTTATTTGTAAATTCAAATCCATTCTAGCACCCTCTTTTTTATCTTTGTTTCATATTATAGCAGATTTTATTGCAACTTCAAGTCATTATTCCACTGAATATAATGACAGAAACATTTTTCCAATGCCTTTATAATTGCTTAAAACATGGCATTTTGCAGATTAAGTTTAATAATATTCTGTTCAACATAGGGACTGTTCCAGTCCTTTGCAATGATGCAAATAGCGAGTGCCTGGTATATGAGGAATAAAAAAACACTACAATGCCGAAACATCCGGTATTTGCAGTGTTTTAGTTGGGTTGGGCTGTTCTAAAAACAGTCAGCAGCTCGTAGGGGAATCGAACCCCTGTTTCCGCCGTGAGAGGGCGGCGTCTTAACCGCTTGACCAACGAGCCATAGCTTTGTATCTATGCAACTACTCTTTTATATTAGGAAATAAATCAACAGCTCGTAGGGGAATCGAACCCCTGTTTCCGCCGTGAGAGGGCGGCGTCT
>ERZ778516.3101-NODE-3101-length-10161-cov-5.657530_pt1 | contig 10161 bp, 8 predicted proteins | sample MGYA00510342_ERZ778516 | MGnify/ENA primary metagenome ERZ778516 (study PRJEB29527, sample SAMN07138961) | mouse gut metagenome | material: feces | host: mouse | place: China:Nanjing | collected 2016-01-25 ...
GCTTTCCGGTCTTTTCATCAGGAAACAACTCTTCCTGATACTCAAACCTGTACTGTGCACCTTAAGACTTTCATTGTCTGGCAATTCCATAAACAACTAAGATATCAATATAATAAATACCAAAGTAACAGTTAAAAATTTCATTTTTACTCATATAATTTCTCTCTAAATATAATATAAATATTATTATACAAAAAAAGCAGGAAAAAGTTGTCAGGAAATTGTGAACATTCCTATTTTGAAAATTTTCGTCAATTTCTCCAAAAAAACTGATAAAATATATACAAAGTCTACAATTAATTTTATGAGCTATATGTTTTATTAAATCTATTTCTTCTTTAATTTAAAACATAAATATATTATTTTGTACTATATCCTTTTAAAAATCAAAAGAAATAATAAATTTCTGTACTTCTTTTATAATTTCCTTTATAATTTCAATCGTTTCCATAATTTCCTCTGCCTCCATACTATGTCCCAATCCCTCAAACTGCTTCAACTTTATATTTTCACTGCTGCATACCTTTCTTAACTTTTCAGCCTCTAAAAATCTGTCCTTAGTTCCTGCAATTACCAAATTATCCTCCGGCCGATTCAGCCGTTTTTCTGCCAAATATGGAAGCGTAGGTTCTAACGGCGTAAAATAAACATTGCGCACCTGTGCCTGTAAACGAATCTGTGCCATAGAGGCTAATACAGTTCCTATACTTTTAGACACAAATATAATATCCCCATATTCTTTTATATTTACATCTTTCAACCGTTCATAGACATATCTCCATGCATTTTCAATATCCTCATAAATCGTCATCTCTGATTTTTCTTCTCTGTGCGCAGCATAATGCAGATACATCGTATCATATTCCGCACCCTTGCATATTAAATCACTGTAATACAGCAGAGGACAATCTACCCCATATCTTCTTCCCGGAAAAAATATTGCCAGTTTCTTCTTCATAACTAATTCATCCTTTCTAAAAATATTATTTTCATCTGCCTGTATCAATAAAAGACAGAAACTTATATCTGTTGTCTGTTTTTGTCCAAGTTGAATTTCCCTTTTGCCTGTGCTATAATAAAATAGGAACAAAGTGCTTTATGACACTGGCCGCTTATAAAAACCTTTGCTGCACTTTGTTCAACAATAGCTGCTCTGTAAAGAGCTGTGTCACAGGAAAGGCGAAGCAATTTCCTGTGAAGGAACAAAGTGCTTTATGACACTATAAAAATATTTGTTTCCTGTAAAAATAAAGCTCCATAAAATAATGAAAGTAAGAGGAATCAAAATGACATCAACACAAAATCAACCTTTTTTTCATAAAATCAATCAAATGTCATTCGGTTTTATCGGTCTTGGCCTTATTGGCTCTTCGATTGCCAAGGCTCTGCGAAGCACCTTTCCAAACTGCCGGATTATTGCCTTTAACCGCAGTGAAAAGCCTCGCCTGCTCGCATTGGCAGATAAGGTTGCCGATATTGCAGTAGATATAATAAGTCCGGTATTTCAGGAATGTGACTATATTTTTTTATGCACTCCTGTTGAATACAATGAAGCTTATTTAAAAACTTTAAAATCCATTATCAAACCCTCCTGTATTATAACCGATGTCGGAAGTGTCAAGACAAATATCCACAAAGTAGTCATTGATGAGGGTATGGAAGAAAATTTTATTGGCGGACATCCTATGGCAGGTTCCGAGAAGACAGGATATGAAAACAGCTCTGCTCAGTTATGTGAAAACGCTTTTTATGCCATTACTCCCACTTCGCTCTCTTCCTCCGAAAAGGTCAGCGAATATCGGGCCATTGTGGAAAGCATAGGAGCAATTCCCATTGTTCTTGATTACCGGACTCACGATTATTCTGTGGCAGCAATCAGTCATTTGCCGCATATTATCGCAGCACAGCTTGTCAACCTTGTGAGAGATAATGATTCCGGCACACAGATTATGAAACAGATGGCTGCCGGAGGCTTTAAGGATATTACCCGCATTGCTTCTTCTTCACCGGAAATGTGGGAGCAAATCTGTATGACTAACAGTGAAAATATTGCAACTCTGCTTGATAAATATATCGATTATCTCCAGTCCGCAAAAAAAATGCTGATTGAAAAAAACGGCAGCGGTATAAATGAACTGTTTCAAAAAAGTCGTGTTTACCGCAATTCATTCAATGATGGCGGCATCGGTCTGATTCGAAAAGAATTTTTAATTTACCTCGATATTGCTGATAAAGCTGGAGCAATTGGAAAAATTGCGGTCAAACTCGCGGATGCAGGTATTAATATTAAAAATATCGGTATTGTCCACAACCGCGAATTTGAAGGAGGAGTGCTGAAAATCATCTTTTATGACGAAACTACTTATCTGTTGGCAGAGAAGCTTTTAAAAGCTGAGGGCTATACTATATATAAACGTTGATATAAACACTGTCTGCAAACAGCTTGGCTGTCAGCGGTATCACCATTAGAATTAAACTGCCGAGCTGACTGAAAAACATATAAATTGTTATATTCACAATATTTTATATGTTTTTCAGCTAGTTCGGCAGTTTGTTTTGCAATCATTCCAAACATTGGATGTCGTTTTACCATTTATACAAATTTTAATTGCTATTCTGCAAAATATACCGGCATTTTTCCCTGATAATTTTTATTCAGATTTTCCATACTGTCATAATAAATATATTTTCTATTGGAATCCAGAATATTTTCTTTGTCATATGGCTTCGCAAGCTCTAAAAATTTCCGGTCTATCTGATTGCATACGCCGTCTGCAAAGGCATCATTTCTTTCTTCCTCTGTATGGAAAAATACTGTAATATACATCTGCACATCTTTATAAGGTTTTCCAAATGCAATAAATTCCAGTTGATAATGCTCAATACTGTCTTTCAATTCATCAAAAACCTTTAATACCAGTTGATGAATATATTCTTTTTCGTCCATACCCTCACGCTCCTTAATCAATATAATGATTCAATAATTTCGTAATAATTTTCAAATGTCTTTTTGCAGCACATGGGATTCAAAATCGTTATTCCTTTTCGGCCAAGTCCTACAAGAGTAAATGCCATTGCAACCCTATGGTCTTCGTAAGTTTCTATTTCTGCTGTCTTTGTATTTCCCGGATAAATGGTGATTTCGCTGCTGCCTTCATCACATCGTATTCCAAGCCTTTTCATATTTTCTGATATTGCCTGTATTCTATCACATTCCTGAAGACGAATATGCCCGATATTTGTAATTTTAACCGGTGCGTCGGCAAATACTGCCAGCGCTGCAAGAGTAAGGGCCTGGTCAGAAAAATGATTCATATCGACAGTCACACCATGCAAAACACCTGATTTTGGAGCAGAAATCTGTATTCCCTGACCGGTTTCCTCCACATCACAGCCCATTTTTTCTAAAACCTTTGTAAACTGAATATCCCCCTGAAGAGTATCCGTATGTACATTTCTTACGATTGCACTTCCGCCGGTCAGTGCTGCGATTCCATAAAAGTAACATGCAGCGGATACATCTGGTTCTATCTGATATTCTTCTTTCTGATAACTGCTGCCTTTTCTGATAAAATAGCTCACTCCGTCAAAATCTGTTGTACAGCCAAACGCCGACATCATACGCCGTGTGATGTCCACATAGGAACCTGTCTTTTTTTTCCCTGTCACACAGATTTCCAGCTCCGGCAGCATAGGTCCTGTCATAAGCAGCGCACTTAATGGTTGTGAACTTGTCTCAATATCCAGTACAGCCTTTTGTTTTCCTTCTTTTTTTCCTAAAATTTTTACTGGAAGAAAATATTCTCTCTCCAGATATTCAAACTGTACACCAAGCTGTTCCAACGCCTGAAATAATGGTTTCATCGGTCTCTTTTTCATCTGCTCCGATGCATTTACAGTATAACTTCCACCTGATAATCCAAGCATCGCTGTCAGAAATCTTGACGCTGTTCCGGCGCTTCCTGTATAAATTACAACATTATCACGTGGAATTATCCCTCCAGTTCCAAAGACTATTACTGTTTTATCCGGCTCATTCACTTCGATTTCGAATCCCAAATCCTCAAGAGCCTGAAGAAAATATCTGGAATCGTCTGAAAATAAAACATTTTTCAATACAGTCCTGCCCTTTGACAGTGATGCCATTAAAAGTGCTCTGTTTGTAATGCTTTTCGAGCCGGGAACATCGACTTCTATTTTCTTGTTTCTTTCCAGTGTTTTTACCTTATATTTATTCATTCGCTACTCCTGATTTTCTTGTTTATAATAATCTCAAAACTTTTATTTTTATATTTTTATTCATTTTAAAATTTGATTTTTCAATTTTAATTCAAAAACTGTTATAAATATTATTTAAAACAATACAGGCTTTACAACAGCCTTTTTTTGATTATACCAGCTTTTCTGACATATCACAAGCAGAATCTTTTTAACTTTTCATTTAGACTGTCCTGTTTTGCTGCCAATCTCTTTTTTAACAAATACTTTTCTCCGTATCACAAAATATGCCGTTAACACCGCCGCTCCTGTAATTACCCATGAAATAGGATAAACACTTAACAGAACTTCAAAATTGTGATATTTTCTGCAAATTGTATAAATCCAGAACAGACGAAACAAACAGGTTCCAAACACCGTGAGAACAGCAGGTGTCATGGAATATCCAATGCCACGCAGCGCTGCTCCGCCTATTTCATAAGTACCAGTAAGAAAATTGAAGGTCAGAATATACAGCATTCGGGTAACTGCATACTCGACTACATTTGAATCTGGTGTAAATAACGATGCAAAAAAATATCGTCCTGCAACAAATGTTAAACTCATGCACATTGTAAGCAGCATACCACTGATAAGGCTGAGCCGAAAAATTTTTTTACAGCGGTCATACTGTCCTGCTCCATAATTCTGACTTGTAAAAGTAACTGCTGTCTGATTAAACGCACCGATAATAAAATAAGAAAAATACTCATAGTTCAGAGCGACAGCCGAACCCGCCACAGCATCTGAGCCAAAGCTGTTTAAAACAGACTGAACACAGACATTTGACACTGAAAATACCATTCCCTGCAGTCCTGCTGGAATACCTATTCGAAGAATTTTTATAAGTTCACTCTTTGTTACCGCCAGCTTTTTATAAGACAACTGCATCTCTCCATCTTCTTTGGTCAGAAAATACCACACCATTCCTGCGCTGATAATATTGGATATCACTGTTGCAATCGCCACACCTGCTACATCGAGATGAAATACAATCACAAGAAACATATTCAGTCCCGCATTTACAATACCTGACAGCATCAGGCAATACAGCGGCCGTTTGCTGTCCCCGACGCTTCTTAAAATGGCAGCTCCAAAATTGTAAATCATAATAAATGGCATTCCCAGAAAATAAATATGCAGATATCGGACGGCATACTCCAGTACATCTTCTGGAGTGTCCATAAGAGTCAACAGAGGTCTGGCAATCAAAAGACCAACAAATAATAAAAATACTCCGCTGATAATTGCGACCAGCATAGCCGTATGTATGGTCTGACTAACCTTTTCTTTTTCTCTCTGTCCTATATAACTGGCAATCACTACGTTTGCCCCGACAGAAATTCCTACAAATAAATTGATAATCAGATTAATCACCGGGCCATTGCATCCTACCGCCGCCTGTGCCTGATTGCTGGCAAAATGCCCTACCACCGCTACATCTACCGAATTAAAAAGCTGCTGCAAAATACTGCTGACAGCTAACGGAAGTGCAAATAACAACAGCCTGTCAAGCAGGCTGCCATGAAGCATATCAGTTCTTTTTGTATTTCGTTTTTTTGATGCTTCCATGAAATTACTCTCTTTCTTTTCTATTAGTCGTCAAGGTCTCAATTCGCTATCTTTCACTGTAATTGCAGTCTCTTTTTCTTCATCGCTTGCCTCTTCACACGTTGCAGCCACTTGAGCCTGATAAAACTCATCTTCTACGGGGCGCCATGCCTGACCAAATTTTACATCCTTAAACAGCGCCGCAAGACCGGTAATCTGTTTCAGCCTCAGAATTTCATCCTTATCCATGCCAAGATGTTTCGAAATCCATGCGTCTGACCTTCCTAACTCATGAAGTTCCTTAATAATATTGCTCATAAGGTCAACATCATGAGTTCCTCTCGCACGGTTATGGCGAATAGTACTTGCCATTCGATTATCCAGTGATTTATTTACCACCGAAACCGGCAGCATTCCACCCTCGCGCTCCCGAATATCAGGGTATTCCATCATAACACGATAGCGATGAAAGCCGTCAACAATAACATAAATATCTTTTTCTTTGACATAATAGCAGACAACAGGCATTGTGTAGCCGTCTTCTTTAATGCTTTGATAAAGAAGTTTCATTTCTGGAGGCGCAACCGCATTTGGATTATATGTATTTGGAACCACCTTCTCAATCGGAACTGCAATTACATTATATACAGGACTCTTAAAAGCCATTTCATTCACCTACCTTATTATATTTGCGTTTGAGCAACTCTACCCGCTTTTGCTGTTTTTTGGTAAGACCAAATCCCATAAAACGGCAAATGTGGTCATTTTTCAAAATACAATAACACATTCGTTTCCAACTGGGAATGTCTTTAGAGGATTTGATATCATCGGTATGGTCCGGAATTTTATCAAGAAATATAATTCGGGAATTTTTCATTACCGTATAATTGGAAACTCCATTTCTGCGAATATTATATCCATGGTCAATCAGCTCCTGAATCACCTTTTCATCAAGTCCCCCTCCTGTGGTATGCCAAAACCGCATAGAGGTTTTGAATTTTTCAATATAGTTTTTTCTAAGACGGGCAGGAAGCGTATCCAACAAAAACTTTGTATAAGATTCCCATGTATATCCTTCTGGAAGCGTTAGATTACGATATCCCATTGCCTTCGTTTTTCCATAGATAGACGCAAAGTTGGCGCCTCTTACCCTTCCAACCAGTTTTGCCCATATTTCAGGGTCAATGACACGATATAAATTCAAACTGTCTTTTGCATAATCGTTAAAAGGAGAGGCCACCCGCATCTGGTCCGGTTTCAATCCCGCCATATAATAAAGGTCATAAAGTTTGTTATAATCATATCCAAATACATAATTTGCGTGCCACACATCACTGTTTGACCAGTCATAAATCGGTGACGCCGCCCACACATCCTTGAACTGTTTGCTAATCCAGCATTCACTTTTATACCCATATTTCTTGTTTAAAATTCCACTATACCTCTGTAAAGATTCATCTGTTCGAATTCCAAGCAGACAGACCGTTTTCCGGTTGTCATGAGCTATCCGATACCAGCGTCCAAACTGCTTGGCCAAATCTTCTTGGTGCATCCGGTAACGATATGTAGTCATCGGATTATTTTGGAGATTAATTACATATGGATATTCAGGCATGGGGCGGACCCATATCTCCTCTTTTGTATCATCCCATGGATACCAGTACATTTGATAACTGCTTAACGCTGTTCTGGTTGCCATTGGAAGGCAGACCCAGTATGGTTCGACCTCATTCTGAATCCGCCTAAAAGTACGTTCTACATATTCGGTTGTTACTGTATATTGTGCTTCAAAATCCTGATGAAAAACACCTATTTTTTTGTCCGGATAATACTTTCGCTGAAAATCCAATGTCAAATTTAAAAGTAATCCGCTGTCCTTGCCTCCCGAAAATGAAACAAAAATATTATCAAATTCTTCAAATATAAATTTCAAACGTTTCTGCAAGGCTGTATAGACGTTTTGTCCTATGTATTCTTTTCTCATGTACATTTTTTTTCACCATAATATTTAAAAAAATAAATTCCTCCATATATCAGGTCAAAATGACCTGAAACGTATATTATATAAATGGCAGCAGGCTGTCTTTTCCTCATGTCATCCATAACCAAAAGCTGCAATTCATGAAAATAAATTTTTATTTATAATGTGTATAATATATTGTTTAATATTGATTTTATAATTATATGATTTTAGTAAAAATTTCAATAAAAATTTCTACTTTTGCAGTTTACATTTCAAATATAATTTCCAGTTTATTCCAATCTTTTTTGATTATACCAGTTTTTGGAAAATATCACAAGCAGAATCTTTTTAATTTTTCATCTCCGTTCTTTCCAAAAACAGAAATTATTTTTCAAAAAAGCACAAAAAATATCCGAAAGCCTTTTCGGTCTTCGGATATTTTGTAATTGACAGATAAAGATAATATTTGAGATTACAAGAGCAGCATAGCATCCCCAAAACTGAAAAATCTGTATTTTTCTCTTACAGCTTCTTCATACGCTGCCAAAATATTTTCTCTTCCTGCAAATGCAGATACCAGCATTAAAAGAGTAGATTCCGGCAGATGAAAATTTGTAATCAGCCCGTCTATCACCTGAAACTGATATCCCGGATAAATAAAAATATCTGTCCATCCACTAACAGGCTCAACACTTCCTCCCTGTCCCGCTGATTCCAGTGCCCGACAGCTCGTAGTTCCAACAGCGATTATTCTGTGCCCGTTCTTTTTTGCCTCATTGATTTTATTCGCATCTTTTTCCTGAATGGTATAATATTCCGAATGCATATGATGCTCCAGTACATTTTCTACCTTTACCGGCCGAAAAGTGCCAAGCCCTACATGAAGCGTTACATCTGCAATTACTACTCCCTTTTTCCTTATTTTCTCCAGCAGTTCCTTTGTAAAATGAAGTCCTGCTGTCGGTGCTGCCGCGGAACCGTCATACTTCGCATAAACAGTCTGATATCTGTTTTTATCCTTTAATTCATGAGTAATATATGGCGGAAGAGGCATCTGCCCCAGTTCATCCAGTATTTCCTCAAAGATACCCTCATAAAAAAATTGAATCAGACGGTTTCCATCTTCAATAACCTGTAAAATTTCCGCTTTTAATTTTCCATTTCCAAAATCAAGTCTTGTCCCTGCCCTACATTTTTTTCCCGGCTTTACCAGAGCTTCCCAGATATTATCTTGTCTTCTTTTTAGCAGAAGAATTTCTATTTTTCCAGTAGTAAGTACAGTTTCTCCTTTCTGGGAACCCTCTCCTGCTTTTTCTCTCACTCCATACAATCTTGCCGGAATCACCTTTGTATTATTTATTACCAGACAGTCTCCGGCAGAAAGACAGTCCACAATATCCGTAAATATTTTATGCTCATAATTTCCTGTTTTTCTGTCTACATGCATAAGCCTGCTTGAAGACCTGTTTTCCAGAGGGTCCTGTGCAATCAGCTCCTTTGGAAGCTCATAATTAAAATCGCTTAACTTCAATTCCATTGTTTTCTCCAGTTATACTTCATTTTATTGTTGTGATTCCGCCAGATACTGTGCAATCAACAAATCTACCATTTTTCCATAGCTTTTTACTCCGTCTGTCTGACCATTGACTTTTAAATAAGTATCATTCACCTTATCTGACACTGCCTCTACTGTCTGATATGCCTCTGTGCTCTCAAGCTGTTTCCAGTATTCGTGTTCAAAATCGAGGTCAGCTCTTACCTCATCTGACAGCATGGAAGCAATCTGCATATATTTCTTTACATCTTCGTCATACAAAGCGTTGGTGGCATAAATATAGCCAAGCATATAACCACTGTATCTGAAATATGCCTCATCACTGTTTGTACAGACCAGATAGGAAATAAAATTTGCCTCATTTTCTCTCATAAATCCATGTAAATGTGCAAGTTCATGGCACATATCTGCCGGTCTGTTATATCCAGCAACATCTGTATTTACATTTGCCTCTACGGTAAACGGAAAATAAATTCCTACAATTCCCGTATAGGACATATATTTTGACAACAGCACCGGCTTTGCGGCACCAGTACTGTATTTAAGCACCGGATAATTCTTCTGAAGCTTTTGATAAGCTTTTTTTGCTTCGTCTGCCACCTCTGAAAAATTATCCAGCACAACTACATTATTCTCATTTATCTTAGTCTCTTTTGTAACTGCTTTCTGAATCTCTTCCTCAATTAGTTGCTTCTTTGATTCATTTACCTTTTCTGCCAGATATTCACACAGGGAGTATAACTCCTCTTCAGAATATTCTTCCACCTCAAATTTGCAGAACTGTTCAAACTCAAAACGATAATAATTTGTTCCACATAATGTTGTAAAAAGAAAT
>ERZ778516.3102-NODE-3102-length-10161-cov-4.201662_pt1 | contig 10161 bp, 5 predicted proteins | sample MGYA00510342_ERZ778516 | MGnify/ENA primary metagenome ERZ778516 (study PRJEB29527, sample SAMN07138961) | mouse gut metagenome | material: feces | host: mouse | place: China:Nanjing | collected 2016-01-25 ...
CTGATGGTTAATCCACTTTATTTGAGTACTTTATAAGATATATATTCCTTAAAGAGTAGCTTTACTTATACTCCTGCCATGACTTGATGCTAATATCATTGACATTCATGTGGCAGAAAGCCTCGATGAACGCTGCTGCAAGCCGGGCATTAGTGATAAGTGGAATATTATGGTCAATGGCTCCACGACGTATACGATAGCCGTTGGTCAGTTCTCGCTTGGTGTGGTTCTTGGGGATGTTTACAATGAGGTCGAACTTGTGATCAGCAATCATTTTCATCACATTCTCCTCGGCATCGGCACATTCGTCGGGCCAATATACCGGAATGGCAGGTATACCATGTTCGTTAAGGAATGCTGCTGTGCCTGCTGTTGCATAGATCTTGTATCCCTTAGCTGCAAGAAGACGGCTCGGGTCGAGAAGATCCACCTTGCTCTTTGCTGCACCAGACGAGAGCATTATACCACGCTCGGGTATATTAAAGCCAGTGGCGAGCATGGCATTGAGAAGAGCTTCGTCGAAGTCATCACCGATGCATCCCACTTCTCCGGTGGATGACATGTCTACGCCAAGCACAGGGTCGGCCTTGTGGAGTCGGGAGAAAGAGAACTGAGATGCTTTGACGCCGATACGGTCAATGTCGAAAGCCGACTTGTCGGGACGAGTGTAGGGGGCATCAAGCATAATACGTGTCGCGGTCTCGATGAAATTGCGTTTCAGCACCTTTGACACAAACGGGAATGAGCGTGATGCGCGAAGATTACATTCGATAACCTTGACCTCGTTGTTGCGGGCGAGGAACTGGATATTGAACGGTCCGGATATATTGAGCTCTTTGGCTATCTGGCGGCTGATCTTTTTGATGCGCCGTGCTGTAGCGAAGTAAATTTTCTGAGCCGGGAACACAAGAGTGGCGTCTCCTGAATGAACACCTGCAAACTCCACGTGTTCTGAGATGGCATACTCTACGATCTCTCCGTTCTGTGCCACAGCATCAAATTCGATCTCCTTGGTGTTTTGCAGGAACTGGGATACCACAACAGGATACTCCTTGGAGACGTCAGCTGCCATTTTAAGGAAGTTGACGAGCTCGTCTTCGTCGTAGCATACATTCATAGCGGCACCAGACAATACATAGGATGGACGTACAAGCACAGGGTAGCCCACTTTGTCGACAAAATCCTTTACATCATCGATGCTTGTAAGCTCCTGCCATGCAGGTTGGTCTATGCCGAGCTGATCGAGCATGGCTGAGAATTTGTTGCGGTTCTCGGCGCGGTCGATTGATATCGGGGATGTGCCGAGGATGGGCACTGACTGACGATAAAGCTTCATCGCCAAATTGTTAGGTATCTGTCCTCCTACAGACACAATCACTCCGCGGGGCTGTTCAAGATCGATCACATCGAGAACTCTCTCAAAAGAAAGTTCATCGAAGTACAGACGGTCGCACATGTCGTAGTCAGTCGACACGGTCTCGGGGTTGTAGTTGATCATGATCGACTTATATCCGAGCTTGCGGGCTGTCTGAATGGCATTTACCGAACACCAGTCGAACTCTACTGACGAGCCGATGCGGTAGGCTCCAGACCCGAGCACCACGACTGATTTCTCATTCTTGTAGTAATTGACATCATATCCCTCAACGGCATAGGTCATGTAGAGATAATTGGTCAGTTCGGGATGTTCGCTTGCCACAGTGTTGATACGCTTTACGGCAGGAAGGATGCCGAGCTGTTTGCGGCGTGCGCGCACCTGAAGATTTTCTTTCTCCATATTTCCTTCGGGATTGATCACGAAACGTGCAATCTGGAAGTCGGAGAATCCGAGTACCTTGGCTTCACGAAGCACATCGGCGGGGATATCTTCTATATTATTATATGTGGAAAGTTTTTCTTTGTAGTCCACAATGTTCTTTAGCTTACCAAGGAACCATGGGTCGATCTTGGTAAGCTCATGAATCCTTTCTATGGTATAACCCTCTTCGAGAGCCTGGGCTATAGCAAAGATGCGCAGGTCGGTGGGGTGGGAGAGTTCGCGTGTGAGATCATCGAAATGCAGTCCGTCGTTGCCGACAAATCCATGCATTCCCTGACCGATCATGCGCAGACCTTTCTGAATGATCTCTTCGAATGAGCGACCTATCGACATGATTTCGCCTACCGATTTCATGCTTGAGCCTATCTCGCGGCTCACACCTACAAACTTGGTGAGGTCCCATCTTGGAATCTTGCATATCAGATAATCAAGAGATGGTGCCACATAAGCAGAGTTAGGGGTGCCCATCTCTCCGATCTGGTCAAGGGTGTATCCGAGAGCGATCTTTGCGGCAACGAATGCCAGCGGGTAGCCGGTGGCTTTGGATGCAAGGGCTGAAGAGCGCGACAGGCGGGCGTTCACCTCAATGACACGATAGTCGTTGGTCTCGGCATTGAAGGCATACTGTATATTGCATTCTCCTACGATGCCGAGATGGCGGATGCACTTGCGGGAAAGTTCCTGAAGCATTTCCACCTGCTCTTGAGAGAGAGAGCAGGTGGGAGCCACAACGATTGATTCTCCTGTGTGGATGCCCAAGGGATCGAAATTCTCCATGCTTGCGACCGTGAAGCAGTGGTCGTTGGCATCGCGGATAACTTCAAACTCTATTTCTTTCCATCCTTTGAGTGATTCCTCTACAAGAATCTGACTGGAGAATGTGAATGCGCTTTCAGCAAGCTTGACAAACTCCTCCTCATTGGTGCAGATTCCGCTTCCAAGACCGCCAAGCGCATAAGCCGAACGGACCATTACCGGATAGCCTATCTCGCGAGCAGCCTTGAGGGCATCATCCATGCATTCAACAGCGTGACTCTTCGGAGTCTTCATCGGGATCTCGTCGAGTTTCTTCACGAAGAGGTCACGGTCCTCGGTATACATGATAGCCTCGACTGAAGTGCCAAGCACTTTTACACCATATTTGTCAAGAACACCGCTGAGGTACAATTCTGTGCCGCAGTTGAGGGCGGTCTGACCGCCGAACGCGAGCAGAAGTCCGTCAGGCTGCTCTTTCTTTATGACCTCTTCAACAAAATATGGTGTCAGAGGGAGGAAATAGACCTTGTCGGCAATGCCTTCAGATGTCTGGATCGTTGCGATGTTGGGATTCATCAGCACTGAGCTGATACCTTCTTCGCGTAGGGCTTTGAGTGCCTGAGATCCGGAATAGTCAAATTCACCTGCTTGTCCGATCTTAAGTGCACCTGATCCCAGTACGAGTACTTTCTTCAGTTTCTTTTCCATAATGGTATAAGTTGTGAGAATAATTGGCGAATATGGCAAATAAGAAAAAATGCGTTACCCTGCGAGTGGATAACGCATTTTTATATTGTTGTATGATCAGTTTTTAAAGTGTAATAATGCATCAAAGTGATTCTTTGGCTACAAAGTTAATAATAAATACTCACTCCGGCAAAAATTATTGAGAACTCTCGTGGAATTTTTGTAATTTTGTATGCGGAAATAGTAATTATATTCATTAAAATCTAAAAATAGGTATATGTCTAAGATTGGAAGTAAGTGGACATCGTGTGGCAGAAAAGCTATGCTATTGGGTAGCGGAGAGCTTGGCAAAGAGGTGGCGCTCGAACTTCAGAGGCTGGGAGTGGAAGTTGTGGCATGTGACAAGTATGCCAATGCTCCTGCGATGCATGTCGCTGACAAGGCTTTAGTGTTTAATATGCTTGATCCAAAAGCCTTGCGCGAGAATATTGAGAGAGAGAAACCTGACCATATAATCCCGGAAGTGGAGGCTATCGCGACACAAGTCCTTGTGGAGCTTGAAAAGGAGGGTTATAATGTTACCCCAACAGCCCATGCCGCTTATCTCACAATGAATCGTGAAGGCATACGCCGGCTGGCGGCAGAGGAGCTTGGTCTCATGACTTCCCCATATCGTTTCGCTTCGGATTACAGTGAGTTTGTCGATGCTGTTGCTGCTGTAGGCATCCCATGTGTCGTTAAGCCGATCATGTCGTCAAGCGGGCATGGGCAGAGCGTGATAAAGACTCAGGATGACATTGAACGGTCGTGGCGCATAGCCCAGGAAGGTGGCCGTGCCGGGGCTGGCCGTGTCATAGTAGAGGGTTTTGTCGATTTCGATTATGAGATCACATTGCTGACAGTGCGTTCAATAGCTGGCACTACTTTCTGTGAGCCGGTAGGGCATATTCAGGTTGACGGTGATTATCGTTATTCATGGCAGCCTCAGGCCATGGCAGCCGAGGCCAAGAACAAGGCTCAGGAGATAGCCGGCAAGATCACAAGCGCGCTCGGAGGATATGGCATATTTGGCGTCGAGCTTTTTGTGAAAGGTGACGATGTGATATTCAGTGAGGTTTCACCGCGCCCGCACGACACAGGAATGGTGACAATGATATCACAGGACATGAGTGAATTTGCGCTTCATGCCCGCGCACTTCTCGGGCTTCCTGTGCCTGAGATACGTTTCTTCGGTCCTTCCGCCTCTCGTGCCGTAGTGGTAGAGGGCGAATCGAGCTGCATTGAGATCGGCAATCTTGAAAAAGTGCTTGAAGAACCTGGTGTGCAGATGAGGATATTCGGAAAACCGGAAGTCAAAGGGCATCGCCGCATGGGTGTGATTCTTGCCACGGCCGATACAGTGGAAGAGGCTCGCGAGAAGGCTGAACGAGCTTACGGAAAGCTTGAAATAGATATACATTAGCCTCTTGGATGCATCTTCTCTCTGTAAAATGATGTTCCTGCGAATAATTATAACAATATGCGCCATATTCCCGCTCATCACGTCGGCAAAACCGACGATTGATGAGCGGGATGTGGCGCGTATGCTTAAAAGGCTTGATAGCGAGTTGGAGAGGTGTGACATATATATAGAATCGCGCACACATACAATAGACTCACTTAAATCACTGCTTTCTAATAGGAAGTTGACTGAGTCGGAGCAGATCAGGTTGATGTTTCAGATAGGGGAGGAGTATAATGCATATAAGGTTGATTCGGCATTGATATTTTATAACCGAGGTTATGAGATGTCAAAAGAGCATGGCAATGACTCGATACGTACAAGATTTGCTATCAAACGAGCCACTTTTATGCCGCTGCTTCTGTTCATAACAAACGCACAGAGCATAATGGATTCCATATCAGAAGCGTCTGTCCCTAAAGGTATGAAAGCTGAGTATTACGATGCCAGAAGGCAGATGTACAATTACATCTCAAATTTCTATTCCGATTATTCCGAAGTCTACAGAGAATATCGAGACAGGGAAATAGAAAGCCAAAAAGCTCTTATCAAGGAGCTTAATCACGAAACTCCGCAGTACAGGCTGAACTATGCCGAACACCTGTTCTATTCGAGAAAGTTTGATATGGCGGAGAGGGAGCTTACGAGCCTTGTGGCGGATATTGATGACAAGAACCCATTGTATGCACGTGCGTGTCACCTGTTGTCGGACATCTCTAATGTCAATGGTGATTACCACGGGCGTATATATTACCTGGCATTGTCGGCTATATCTGATATAAGATGCGCTACCCTTGAGGTGTCATCTCTTCAGGAACTCGGGAGGTTGTTGTATAGTCGTGATGACATCAAAAGAGCACATGATTATCTGTCGCATGCTCTTCAGAACGCCGTGAACTGCAAGGTCGCACTCAGGATTATACAGACTTCTCAGGAGATGCCTATTATAGAAAATGCTCATAGATCACAGATTCAATCATTTCGTACCAGGATATTCGTTGTGATAGCTATCCTCGCTGTATTGCTGATAGCTCTCTATCTGACTTTCAAGACTGTTAAAAAGAAAAATGAGATACAGCATCGCATGTCATCAAAGCTTGCAGAGGCAAACAGGACAAAAGATGTGTATCTATCGCAATTCCTGAATCTTTGTTCGACTTATATGGACAATCTAAACCAATTCAGCAAGCTGGTCAATCGTAAGATTTCAGCCGGGAAAGGGGAGGACTTGTTGAAACTAACCAAGTCAGGAAAGTTTGTTGAGGAGCAGTCCAAGGAGTTCTATCGGATATTTGATGATGCTTTCCTGCATATATATCCGACTTTTGTGGAGGACGTGAACAGTCTTCTTCTGCCGGAAAAGAAACTTACTATGCGGGATGGTGAAAAGCTGAATACTGATCTCAGGATTCTCGCGCTGATGAGACTCGGCATAGAGGATACTTCGCGTATTGCTCAGATGTTGAATTATTCGGTCTATACGATATACACTTATCGTAACAAATTCAAGAGTAGGGCGATTGACAGAGACTCGTTTGAGGAGGAGGTGATGAGGATAAAATCAATATGATCAAATCTGACAATATTGGTCTTTTTCGTCCGTCAAGTGTTCTGTTTAGTCCTATTTCAATTGTCTGAAGTCTAAATATTACCTATATTTTTACGAATCCACTAAAAATATAAATAGCTGAACATTAATTACATACATTTAAAATGTCTTGTAAAACATCTCAACTTTAGTCTTGTCGGCTTGATATGGGATAGGATTGGTGCTAATTTTGCATTACGGATAAGTAAGCGACGCTTTAAATCCATTCGCAGAACACATAAGGAAAAAGGTTAATGGATGAAAACTTTTTGTATTATTTCATGTATGGAATACCGTAATCGAATTGCATAATAGTAAATGTGTTTTTATGTTAGGTTTGTAGAGTCTTATTGCTAAGACGACGAAGGAGTCACTCCGTGAGGAGGGGCTCCTTCGTATCCTTTTAGAGTGCCATGAATTTATTGCCTGGCATCTGAAAAATAGTTTTTGGAATATGGATATTTTTTACTAACTTCGCATGTTGTAACAAACACAAGGACTCACAATTCAGACACCGATGTTCACTCCTTTCTCATTAAATATCCGAGGTCGTTTATTTGAATACGACAAACCGGCGGTAATGGGCATTGTCAATGTCACTCCTGACTCGTTTTTCGCAGGTTCAAGATCCTCCACCATTCCGGAAATTGCAAAAAGAGTGGAGGAGATGATAACAGCAGGGGCGGATATGCTCGATTTAGGTGCTTATTCTTCGCGGCCGGGAGCCTCAGATGTCAGTGAGGAAGAGGAGTGTCGGCGAATAGCCTTGGGCATGAAAGTGATAAGGGATATCTCACAGGATATTCCAGTGTCGGTCGACACTTTCCGTGCCGGCGTGGCAAGAGAGGCTGTGGTGAATCTTGGTGCAGACATCGTAAATGACATCTCAGGAGGAGATCTTGATCAGGAGATGTGGGCAACAGTAGCGGATCTTAACGCCCCATACATACTCATGCACATGCGTGGCAATCCGTCAACAATGCAGGCTCTTACAGAATATCATGATGTAACAGCTGATGTGATATCGGACCTTTCTGAAAAGTTGCGTCGGTTACGCCTTATGGGAGTGTCGGATATTATCATTGATCCGGGTTTCGGATTCAGCAAGACTACAGAACAGAATTTCGAGATGATGCGCAATCTTCAACTGTTTAAGTCATCACTTGGAGCTCCTGTTCTTGTCGGAGTGTCGAGGAAGTCAATGATAACGAAGAGCCTCGGCATCACTCCGATGGAAGCGTTGCCTGGAACAATCGCGCTTGACACGATAGCTCTCACAAGAGGTGCTTCAATCCTCAGGGTTCATGATGTCAGCGAGGCGGTTGCGGCTGTTAGAATGTATGAATTATCCACATTATAATCTTAATACAAACACACGTGGACCAGTTTGGTATAAGAGATGCATTTGATATCGCGATAGTAGCCCTCCTGCTTTTTTATCTTTACAGGATAATGAAGGAGAGCGGCACTATAAACATATTTTTCGGAGTTCTTGCATTCATTGTGGTCTGGGTCCTGACTTCCCAGATACTGAATCTAAAACTCATAGGCACTATTCTGGACCAGTTCATGGGTATAGGGCTGCTTGTCATAGTTATATTGTTTCAGGACCAGATCAAGCGGTTCCTTGTGGAGCTTGGTGACCATAAGAGGTGGAGGTTCCTTAAAAATCTGTTCAGGCATGAAAAAAACAACAACGGTCAGGATGCACGCAAATATGTGCTCCCAATTGTGTATGCATGCATGAATATGGCAAAGACTAAGACAGGAGCATTGATTGTGATAAGGCAGGAGATGTCGCTGGAGTCCTATGAAAAGAGTGGAGATATAATTGATGCAGACATTAATTCCAGGTTGATAGAGAATATTTTTTTCAAGAACTCACCGCTTCACGATGGAGCCATGATCGTCGATCGAGGCAGGATATGCAGCGCAGGGTGTATTCTCCCGGTAAGCCATGACCGCAATGTCCCGAGAGCTCTCGGATTGCGGCATAGGTCGGCACTTGGCATCTCGCAAGCTACCGATGCTTTTGCAATAGTAGTGTCAGAGGAGACCGGGAACATCTCTGTTGCACATAAAGGAGTGCTTCACACCCGCCTTAGCTCGACTGACCTTGAACATCGGCTTTCGCAGATTATGGTCAATGATTAAGTGGGCTGCACGCTTTTGCCGATTTGGGAAATTTTTAGTAATTTTGTAGACAGAAAAAGAAAATAATAACATCAGATATGTCAGAAGAAGAAAAGTTGAGAGAAGAACAATACAGTGCCAGCAATATTCAGGTTCTCGAAGGACTTGAGGCCGTCAGGAAACGCCCCGCGATGTATATCGGCGATATCAGCGCGAAGGGCCTTCACCATCTTGTGTATGAGGTTGTGGATAACTCCATCGATGAGGCACTGGCAGGGTATGCTTCTCATATCGAAGTGACTATAAACACCGACAATTCCATCACCGTTGTCGATAACGGCCGTGGAATCCCAGTAGATATGCACGAAAAAGAGCACAAGAGTGCACTTGAGGTGGTATTGACTGTGCTTCATGCCGGTGGAAAGTTTGATAAAGGGAGCTATAAGGTGTCAGGTGGCCTGCATGGTGTGGGTGTGAGCTGTGTGAATGCTCTTTCGACCTATCTTCGTGCTGAGGTGCGCCGTTCCGGCAAGATATATATGCAGGAATATTCATGCGGCAAACCTACTACCGAACTCCAGGTGGTAGGGGATAGTGATACTACAGGTACCACCATTACATTCAGGCCGGATGACTCCATATTCACCGTTACTGAATATGACTATAACACTCTTGCTATACGTCTGCGAGATCTCGCATTCCTTAATGCCGGTATCACATTGACTCTTACAGACAAGCGTAATCTTGATTCGGAGGGGAATCCTCGTAGCGAGACTTTCTATTCCAAGGACGGTCTTCGTGAATTTGTTGAATACATCGACTCCAACAAAGAATCTCTTATAAATGACGTGGTACATCTTAACACCGAGCGTCAAGGGATACCTGTGGAAGTTGCTCTGACTTACAACAGTACATACAACGAGAATGTACATTCGTTTGTAAACAACATCAATACCATAGAGGGGGGCACACATCTCACAGGCTTCCGCCGCGGACTCACCACTACACTGAAAAAATATGCGGAAGAGCATAAACTTCTTGACAAGGTGAAGGTTGATGTCGCCGGTGACGATTTCCGTGAAGGACTTACCGCTGTTATTTCAGTCAAAGTGCTTGAGCCACAGTTTGAGGGTCAGACAAAAACCAAACTTGGCAATAGTGAAGTTGCCGGTGCTGTTTCTTCTGCTGTCAGCGAAGCTCTGCGGTATTACCTTGAGGAGCACCCGAAACAGGCAAAAACTATTGTAGAGAAAATAGCTCTTGCTGCACAGGCACGTCATGCAGCCTACAATGCACGCAATAAGGTGCTTCGCAAATCACCCCTCTCCGGAGGCGGTCTTCCAGGCAAGCTTGCTGATTGTTCCTCACGTCATGCAGAGGATTGCGAGCTGTTTCTTGTCGAGGGTGACTCCGCAGGCGGAACAGCAAAGCAGGGACGAGATCGCACCTTCCAGGCAATACTTCCGCTGCGAGGCAAGATCCTGAATGTGGAGAAAGCTATGGACCACAAGATCCTTGATAACCAGGAGATCACTAACCTGTACAGAGCTATGCGAGTGTCGATCGGAACTGAAGAGGATCCCAAGGAGATAAATCTTTCAAAACTTGCCTATCACAAGATCATAATCATGACCGATGCCGATGTCGACGGAAGCCACATCGCCACACTGCTCATGA
>ERZ778516.3104-NODE-3104-length-10159-cov-3.819082_pt1 | contig 10159 bp, 15 predicted proteins | sample MGYA00510342_ERZ778516 | MGnify/ENA primary metagenome ERZ778516 (study PRJEB29527, sample SAMN07138961) | mouse gut metagenome | material: feces | host: mouse | place: China:Nanjing | collected 2016-01-25 ...
TGTCATTTATTGCCTCACTGGTGATCCGTCCGGTGGATTAGATGTAGTTTCTACCTGACCAAGTTTCTTTAGCGGTACCAAGTTCGATTGAGCGGTCAACTCATCGCCACCCTCCGCCGGAGGAAGATTCTCAAGCCCTCTAACCTCGTTTCTTGTCATCATCCCGTTTTGCGCCATCTGGGAGTAGTACGCCGCCCGCTCCTGCGGATTTGATCTCAGCAGCGCATCCAACTTCATTTCAATTGTGTATTTATCTCGGTCCCATACATGATTCAGTTTGCGAGTTAACGCCTGCTGAAACTGAGTACACAACGGGGCAAGCGTGAACTTATGGAATCCGGAAACGATTTCGGCAATTCCGGATCCCCATGTAGTCACACCGGAAGCCCCGATAAGAACCGGCGGCACACCAAACCACCGACAAATCTCTTCAACGTTGTATTTTCTTGTCTCCAGAAGCTGAGCATCCTGCGGAGAAAGCGACATAGAAGAGTAATTAAAGCCGCGGTCAACCAGGAATAAGCCCGACCCATCTCCTTTTGCCATCCCTGAGAATCGTTTCAAGACCTCCTTAAACTGCGAATCTCCCAGTTTCTGATCGGTACACAATACGCCGGTGGGTTTAGATCGTTCCCCGAAAAACTTAGTCGCATTACTCTGCGCATTCACTGCCTCGTTCGCTGTCGCACTCATGAATCTGATCTTTGATAGCCCTTTATACCCGTTGCCGACCCCTTTCCAGTGAATGATATTGTCGCCGGAATAGACATTTACCTGACCATCTAAGTAGTAGATATACGTTTCTCGATTCCCTATAACTGTCATTTCTACCTGCTCAGCCGGCAGCGGAATAAGTGCAACCGGTTCATCGTCGGCACCTCTCTGGATCAGTGCGTAGGCGTTGCCTCGCAGCATCCTATTGATCACCATAGCCGATACAAACTCCGAAGGCGTCATCCAATCATTCGGCTTGTCATGAAGCAGAGTGAAGATGTTGCTGTTTCTATCCGGAGTTCTCCCTTTGTCTTTGCTCCCTTTGTATATAAATATCGGAAATGTGGACATCGTATTAGCCAGCAGCTCAGTACAGGCAAAAATAGTCGATATCTGCAGCGCCTTTGACTCTTCAATCTCTTTTAGGTCAGAAAAAAGCGGCTCCACCGGAACCGCTATCTGCTCACCAGAAGAGAATCCGAGTGGCCCGCCCCACCCGGACACCCAATTTATAAGCCTCTTTACTATCATGATCTTTACCAACTGAAGAACGGAACTTCAGAGTCGCTTTCATATTCCTCAAAAGCCCCTGCTGTTTCCTCGTTTACGCACATCCCCAACGCCATAATCAACGCTACAGCGCCGTCAATTTTGTTCTCATAGACCTCTTTTCTAGGGAAAATGTTATCTTTGAAGTCTCGTTTAGCGACAACATTCCCTATCATCCAAGCGAGCGCCGGATCGCCGTCATGAGCAATACGTCTATCCTGAACCAAAGCCTCAAGCCACTTCATCGGATCGCTCATGTTCTGTACTGTATTGCGATACTCGACCATAGGAATATCTTTATCTGAGAGGCGCCCGGCTAGCTGAGTCGCCTGCCACGGGTCATATGCGACGGCCGTGACCTGAAACCGCCGGCAGTCCTCCAGTATCTCCTCTTCGATCTGATCAAAGTCGGTTACAGCGCCGTCGCTCACTCGCAGATAACCGAGCGTCTCCCAACCGTCATACTGAGAGTTGCCGGACTTTAACAGCGCTGCCCGAGGTGCGTAATACTGGCCAAACACATAATAAATTCGACGTCCTGATTCATTCTCGCGAGGAAATACAAGCACCTTTGCCGTCAAGTCATTCTTAGCGCCTAAGTCCAAGCCCATATAACACTCGCACCCTTCAAAATCATCGAGCGTTATCCCTGACTCGCAAGAATTCCAAGCGATCATATCCATCCAGCTGGAAGCGGCAGAACACCAAACATTTAAGTGTTTTGTCTTGAAGTTGTTTGCTGCGCTCGGTCTGGCTATCGCCTTAGACTGCAAAGACTTAATAATCTCAGGCCGAACACTGACGCCCCAATTCGGATTCGCTTTTTGCAGCGCGGCCTCGCTTGTCCAGTCATCGCCTTCATCAAGACCGTAGATAATTCCGAACTGGCTCTCATCCTCGACCTCTCTATTCAGCACCTGCCGCACAAATGACCGGACCTCATAACAGACTCCTGCCGTATCAAATCCCGCTGTTGTGATCACCCACATTAGCGAATTACGCCGCTTGCCTAGAGATGTCTCTACAACGTCGTAGACCGCGCGGGTTTTGTGCGCATGCAGTTCGTCAATGACAGCCAGATGCGTGTTCAGACCGTCCAGAGTTGAACCTTCAGCAGACTTTGCTTGAAAGTAGCTATTTGTCTTCGGAACATAGAGCGCATTGGCCAGCGTCTGAAGATTAAAGGCGCTGCGCAGTTTCGAGTTCTGCTTTGCCATCTCCTTTGCGTCACCAAATACGATCTTGGCTTGATCTCGAGTTGTGGCAAAGGAATACACCTCAGCGCCCGGCTCCCGATCCGCGCAAAGACAAAACAGAGCGACTCCGCTTGAAAGGCTTGATTTTCCGTTGCCTCTAGGAACTTCAATATAGACGCGCCTGAATCGCCTCGTACCGGCAGAAGTTTTCCACGAAAAGACCGTATGAAGAATAAAAACCTGCCACGGCTCAAGCTTAACTTCCTTTCCTGCAAGCTCCCCTTTAACGTGTGTCAGATGCTCAATAAACCAGCAAACACGATCTCCAGACTCACTATCATAGATAAACCTATGCCTGTCACTGAACCGAGCTAAGTCTCCCAGTTGTCTTTGGCACGCCTTTTTAACGAGATCGCACGCAGGGACTCGACCTTGAACCACGTCATCTGCGTACTTCTTTGCAATCTCAAAATAATTCGGCCTACTCAAGGAAGGCATTTGCTTCTTCATCATCTTTCACTTCAACCTTGACTTTATTTCTTGCGGACGGAGAAAAACCGAGCTCCTTTTCGCACTGCAGCATCATCTTATGAGCCTGAATCATCATCATTACCGTAGGCGTAAGAGAACGCATCCCTGATTCCGGATGACACTGCTCAACGTCGCCCGCTTCTACCTTCTTCGCATACTTCCGATAGAGCGCATAGCTGCGGCACCATCTCTCCAGAACTCCGTGGTCAAGAGCAGTAAGCAGTCCCTTCGGAGCGCATCGCACTGCCATTGACCATGCCGCTCTAGCTTCTTCAGAAAGCGATGGCGGGGGAGCTGCCGGCAGTTCTCCTTCAACATCGAACTGTTTCCGGTTAATCCTGCAGCGCTGGAGAGTACCTTGCGCTTTTTTGACTTCGTCGCTTTTTCGCGGTCTTCCCACCATAGCTGCCTCTGTTGATTCTTCAGGTAAAACTCGATCAGCTCGCTAGAATTACCTATTTAATTGCCTGGACAATTTGCACCATGTAATAAATTAGCGCCACCAGTCCCGAAAAGAACGCAGCCGAAGCAATAACCCCAGCGACTACACCTTTCCAGAAAGCCTGTCTTTCTTTCAAGAACATAATCTCTTCTTCCATGTTCATTGTTATAATCCTCAAAGATAGCTTTACTAAGGTTGACATCTTCCTAGTCAACCAACAAAAACCCCGCTCAGCTCACTACTGAACGGGGTTTAATTTTTTTTAATTTCTCACGCGCGCGCGAGGATTTCTTGACGAACCCATAGCAGACGGCGCTTTCAGTCAATTTCTTTTTAAAATTCCCATTTTGCACGCACAAAAATTTAGCTGAGGGCGCGGTCTCCAATTTAGGGGGTGTTTACTTTTGACCCGCCCCTACCGTCTGTTTCGTCTTTCGTTCCCGAATCCGCCGTCTTCCTTCGCCGTTTTCACATCATGGCAGTGTTTGCACAGCGCCTGCCAATTCGATTCATCCCAAAACAAGGCTTTATTACCTTTATGCGGGACGATGTGATCCACAACAGTAGCGGCACTGGCCTTTCCTTGCCTCTTGCACTCTTCACATATCGGATGATCCGATAAGAACAGCGCCCTTGCCCGGCGCCATTCTGAGTTATATCCTCTCTGGTGAGCAGTCAGCCTATTAACCTCTCTGCGCTGCGCCGCCTTTTCCTTATGCTTTAAGCAGTATCGCTCCGGCATATCTACTACACAGTGGCAGCCAGGCCATGAACAAATCGTTTTTATCGCTTTCATAAAACAGAAAAGCTCAGGAATTAACCTGAGCTCTATTTAAAGGTCGAAAAGATCAACCGGCGCCGAAGCTGCGGCGTGGCTGTGATGCTCCTTATTTTCTAACTCGTTCTAGCGACAATTTCGTAATCTCTTTCTGCCGGAACTGAACAGATCAGGAGGTAGTTCAACATGGTGCTTTAGACTTAATATTCTTCTTAATCGGATAATGGCTTTCCGACTTGTAATCTGTGCCGTCGTCCAGATGAGAGGACAAAATCGTGTTAGACAAGAAATCAAGCAATGCAACCCTGGCATCTTTATCTATTGGTACAACCAGCTTATTATCCTTGACCTCTAGTGATATCTTAGGCTTTACAAGTGCGGCACGCCGTTGTAATTCGGCAGGAGTGTACTTCTTCAAATATCCGTAAGCCTGAATTTTTGGAACCTTTCTCATTTGAGATTTAGTAAACAAATCAGCCATCTTCTCCGGCGTTTCTTCCATGCACAAAGAAGAAGACTTGAGGAATTCGATTGTCCCGTCAATAGATGCATCTTCTAAGTATCCCGAAAGATTAAAAATTCTGCTGGCATTGCGGAAACTCTTGAAATAAAGCCTCCCATCTTCCATAACCGCTGTGATCTTTGAATCCAAGGAAATACCGGCACTATCCATATGAGAAAGAGTGTTTGAATCACCTACATTTCTTCCTGAAAGGATGACACCAATCCACCCAGGAGTGATAATGCGTCGGCCCTCCATCAATTGGAAAAGTATCCTACCCGGATTGTCGGGATCAACCATAAAGATGCTTTTGAGAAATGGAAGCTGACTCCTAAAATTTATTGAATCGAGCTTGACTCCTGGTTTAACAGCTTCCTTAACCATTAAATCATCATCAAACTCATCGATATATAGAACATTTTCCTCTGTCTGTGTTTGACCGGGCTGGAATTCTATTTGCTTTCGCTTTCTCCTTCTTCGAAGAAAAACCATCGAGCTTGTTCAGCAAACTTCTTCTGATTCTCTGCATCAACATCTTCTGACTGAGGAATTCTTACAATCTTCTTTTGATCGCATTCAGCAATTAACCCAAAGAGCATGGCTTTCTTTTTTCTCCCTTATCAATGAGGTAGTCCTCGGTAAGGGTAACAGCTCTAAACCCTTCGAGCAACTGCTGAGGTGTTCTTTTAGAAATAACTAAAACAGTGATCCCGGAGCCGTCATCAATGTCATAAAAGTTATACCCAATTAGCTCAGCTATAGGGTTGTAACCTATCGACTTAGTGTTGAGCCCGGCAAAAACAAGGACCATAACAACAACAAGGAGAATCCATTTCTCGACTGGCTCAGTCAAGATTAAAGGCAAAACGTAAGCTAAGAAATAACTACTTAATCCTTCTCTCTTTCTTACAATTGTGACTGGCTTGATCGGGACGCCTTCCAGCTTGTTCGTCACTCGCTCGCTCCACAAGTAAAAGAGAAGCAAGGCAACTTCACAAACGCAGATCCCGTAAACCATTCCCCAAAATACATCTTTTGGACTTGTTTTGCCAACGCAGAAAATCCCGATAGCCATAGGGCTAAGTCCGATAAGCAAAAACAAGAATCTATACACGAAACTTGCCATCTTTAATCTCTTTGCCTCTCTCCTCGAGCCCCTACCAATATGAATTTAATCCAACACATCAAAAGAGGTTCAAGAATTTGATGATCCCTTTTACTGCAATATAGCAACAGTCACGCCAAACCGCTCAATCGATGGCCAGTGGCACTGATTCAGTCAGCATGGGAAAGTACACTGAAGTATTTAAAGCGCTCGGTTACTATCTCAGTCTGGAGCTGAACCCATACAAATAGAAGAGAAAAAACAGCCGGCGCCCATGCGACGACTGAAACCTACAGAAATGCCAAGACCCCGACCTTCGATCGGGGTCTTCTATCTTTTCTTTTACAAGAAATTATTGCTGCTTTGTTGGTTGTTTTTCCCTTTTAGGCTTTGCCGCTGTAGTTTCGCTATGACTGGATTGAACTAATACTGTAACAATCCCTAAGATAGATCCTGTACCAAATATCGATGCAACCCATGGATGATCAAAATAAGCCAATAGACCGCAAATCATCAATCCCATGAAGGAAACAAATGTAGCTAGTTTTAAACCTAAAACCCGCTCTTTAGCAATATTATCTTCCTTTACCATAGTAAAAGAGTGCCGAAATTCCTGCTCTTTTTCAGCCATTGCAATCGCTCTATGAGCAAACTCTTCGTTGATTTGATTTAGCGCGATAATGTCTTCAACAGGCAGAGATGGAGTCGTCCCTGCTCTGAATGTAAGCTGTTGATGGTAGTGTCGTTCACGCCCGTTCTCAACAACTTGCTCGGACGCATGAGAATTTTGCGAGAGCGTAACGTTACTTTGACTTTCTGGATTGTTCATCCTGCACCTTCTTCACTCCCTGCACCATATCTTCCGCAACTTTTCCAATATCGGCCCTTAATTTAGATCGGTCCATTTTGAAAGGGTCAGCCGATAACTCAACATGACGCCTCATAGAAAGAACTGATCCAAGCGCAACAAAACCAAGCGCTAAGCACTTAAGTCTTTCTGGCATCGTTCCTCCTAAAATAAATTTTCTACCCTTGGGAATGTATCACAAATGCTTAACAACAATGCTTTTTGTCAAAAAATTTAGGGAATTTGCTGACCAATCTTCTGTTAATGGTTAATAACAAGTTAATCACCACTTCATTTAGTCCTCGTGGATCAGATTAAAAAACAGCTGGCGCCGATGCGCCGACTGCAACCCTCAAACATCCCATCAAGGAGACCGTTTTAACGAGACGGGGCTCGATTCACAAAGGAATTCTGTATCCGGAAACACTAAAACCCCGTCTCTCGATCGGGGTTCTACATTTCTTTCGGGCACGCTAAGAGCGCCTTTCGAGCGCTCTTAGATTATCTGAAACCGTATGGCCAGTGGTGTCCATTGGACTGAGTTGTCGAAGCTATTTTAGCTTATATCCACTATCATTTGCAACAATTTAGTCATAGACCTCTCGGAAACTCCTGTTTATTAAACTCCTTGCTCTTTTCTATACAAAGCTTTAAGAGAGTTTTGAAGTACATCTGAGAAGTTGATATGTCTGGATTCGGCAAACGTATTGAGCCATGCAGGAATAGTGAGATTTTTGCGTACAGCCTTATCCCCATATTTCTCAGCATAAGAATCTATATCTAATGTCAGAAGGCTGACGAACCCTCCTTCTTCAGGTTTTAGTTCGAGCGGAGAAGAAGCTGGAGGAGCTACTCTTCCCTCCTCAAGTTCGTCCAGGATCCAACCGCTGGCGGCATCAACTCCCATTTCTAAAGCCTCTTCAAGGGAATCTCCTTCCGTAACACAACCAGGCAAATCCGGCACCTCGACGGTATAGCCATTCGAGTTTTCGTCTGCGTAAAAAATCGCAGGATAAATTAGTTTCATTGCATTAACCCCGCTTGTTTCAGTATTGACTTAACTGTTTTAGGTTTCAAATCCCCGGCATGAAAAGGAACCGTTACTTTTCCAGGCTTAGACGGATGAACGTAATGATGATGAGAACCGCGAACACTCTTTAAAACCCATCCGTCATTTTTTAATATCTTTTCAAGCTCGCTGAATTTCATAAAACCTCTCTTTAATGCGCATTATACGCACACGAATTCATAATGCCAAGAGTTTTCCTCGAAAATAATCAAGAAAGCTCCGCAGAACGCTTGATTCTTTCTAATGACCTTTTAGAGAGTAAATGGCAGACTCAGGTCTCTAGCGACTATTCCACTTTAAAACTATCATCGTTAGCCACTGGAGAATTGATCTTTTGTTCATAGCGGCAAATCCTTTCAAAAAACACTCTCAAAGAAAAATCAATAAATCGATCCATTCTCTTAGCCCCTAAACTTCTGAGGTGATTTCTGTACTCTTTCCATGTCCCGAATGCCAGCAGCTTAACAATCGACTTAACCGGAACCTCATTTATCTTCTCCGGAAGCCACATCCAAACCGACTGCAGGATGTTTGCATCTCGAAAATCCGGCGGCGGTAAAACCGGCTCTCTGTATTGGAGCTCCTCGCGCTCCCTTTCCTCTCTCTCCTCTGGAGTCTCTCTTCTGCGTTTAATATTTGCTCTGGCATATCTGCAGCAGATTTCTGTAATAGACACTCCCTGCCGGCGCCGATCTCCATAAACGCGCCTCCAGTTACTCAGCCTGTACAGCATATCCCCTCGGTTGTATTTCTTTTCTTCCATTAAGCCGCCTGGATTGGTTCAATTGAGATTGTTATCGAATCGTTTGCTGAGAATTCTTTCCTACAGATAAAATCTGCCACCTGACCATCGTCCTTAAATGCCACTCCGTTTAGTGCATCCAGTACGGTCTTACCTAAATTGTCAATATCCGGCCGTGTCTTCTTCGGCGTGTTAATTCTTTTCTTATCCGCTGTAGAAAATGAGAAGAGAACCGTCACTCTGAGGGCCTCGTTTCTAAAGGGCGGAATTCTTCGCTTCTTCATTTCAGCATTTACAGCGTAGCTAATTGCCGTCTCTGCGATTTTTGTCTTCTTAGGCGTATAGACATGACCGCTTCCTGTCCTCGGGCGCTCCTTAGGAACCGGTTTCATGGGTATTGTTACGTCAATGACTGTCATGCGGGCATCCTTATTCTTATGCGAATTTATCTGTAAAGGCAGACTTCGGCGTTTTGAGTGAATAAATTAAACGAGAAAACGGGTCTAGCTCCGGATCGTCTCCATCGGCTCCGCTTTGACTACCGGCTAATGCGGCACCTTTGCGAACTTCATCCGTGATCCACCGATTCAGACGATAGGCAAATTCGTAAGCAGACTCAGATCGATAAACCCGCTGCCCCTGTTTGTTGTATCCGATCAGATTTTCCCGGATGTGGAGAAATGTCAATCCAAACCGATCAAGAAACTGATTAACCCTTTCGATCCGAGCGCTTCCATCATGAGCCAAAAAATTGTATTTCTGCGGCTCGTACAGCATCGCATTAGCCAGCCGAATCAGCGGCTCATAGCGTCGCACCTTGAAGGTCACGTTGCCCCAATCTCGCGGGTCTATCCCATCGTGAAACCAGCATACATTTTTCCGCTGAGCAATACCGGCGCCATCGATAAAACACGGACATCCATGAGCTGCGCAGCCAATCGGAGAATATTTCGGGCTCTTTTGTGGACTCTCTACCGAGAAATCAAATGAACTTTTTTTAGTCACGGTGATACTTCCTCTCACAAACCTTCGTAAAGTTCTCAGCCTTCAGCAGCCATTCAAGATCAGCGCACCAAGATCGGCCGTCGGCGTTTTTTGACTGTCCCATGAGAAACGGGGAATGACTGACAAACTCGAAAAAACGTCTGAAAAAATCCAGCCCTTCAGCTTCGCTTTGAAACTCCTGATCACTTGCCATCTCACGCCATCGAGCAGCCATCATTTGCTTGCGTTTAGCCGTATTCCAAATTCGCACCCGAGGCAGAGCTGGCAGAACCTCGTGATAAAGATCGATGATCTTTTGCTGAGGGCAGTGCTTTCCTACCCTGACCGCTCGCTGAGCAGGCGTCAACTCTGCGGAGGCGTCCGAGTTGAGTGTCAGAGTTTCTTCCTGCGGCGGCTCCGGCGGAAGGTCAGCAGAGGGCGCTTTTTCCTCTGCGGACATATGTTGCGTAGCAACATTAATTAATTCCTGTTCTCTGTTCTCTGTTCTCTGGAATGCCATACCGTTACCGATACCGTATCCAGCGAGTTCCTTATACTCTTTACCGAGCGCATCAATATATTTATCACCCCTAGCGAGACATGCCGTAATTACGGACTTTGCGATGATTTCCAGCAATTCGCATTCCGGGAAGACATCAAGGAACGAAGACCATCCGGAGACCACTTTAGGATTGTCAGG
>ERZ778516.3106-NODE-3106-length-10155-cov-4.167525_pt1 | contig 10155 bp, 7 predicted proteins | sample MGYA00510342_ERZ778516 | MGnify/ENA primary metagenome ERZ778516 (study PRJEB29527, sample SAMN07138961) | mouse gut metagenome | material: feces | host: mouse | place: China:Nanjing | collected 2016-01-25 ...
CAGGTGAAACAGGTGCCGGTAAATCAATCATACTCGGAGCACTGTCCCTGATACTCGGCGGACGTGCTGATTCTCGTGTGGTAACTGACCCATCCAGCAAGAGCATAATTGAAGCTGTGTTCACGGTGGATGGTTACGATGCATTGAAGGATTATTGTCTGCAAACTGATATAGAGTGGGATGACGAGCGTTGTATCCTACGTAGAGAAGTCGCTCCGGCAGGCCGATCACGCGCCTTTGTCAATGATTCTCCTGTGCCGCTTTCCAAGCTGCAGGCAGTAGCTATGCGGCTGATAGATATTCATTCACAACATCAGAATCAGCTCCTTGCTACTCCTGAATTTCAGCTCATGGTGATAGACACACTTGCCGGGAATGAACACCGTCTCAAAGAGTACTCCTCAAGATACAATTCTTTGCGTGACGCTGTTCGTCGCCTCAAGGCTATGAGACAGCGCGTGGAGAAAAGTAAAGAGGATGAAGAATTCACACGTTACCAACTGGAGCAGCTCGAAGAGCTTGCGCTATCTCAAGGTGAACAGGAAGAATTGGAGAATGAACGTGAGGTACTTACTAACCTCACTGCTATAAAGAATGCACTTGACAGGGCGATCGCCTCTCTTACAGGCGATGACACTAATGCTGTCGATCTTATTGACACAGCCATCGATGCTTGCGATGAGCTGGATGGAGTTCTATCGGAAGAGGATGACGTGCCGTCACGTCTGGAATCGGCTAAAATTGAGATATCTGACATTGCATCTTCTCTTGAAAATGTAAATGAGCGACTCGCGGCTGATCCCGGAAGACTTGAAGCTGTCGAGGAGCGTCTTAACAGTATCTATTCTCTTTGCCATAAGCATCATCTGAACAATGGGGATGAGTTGTTGATCCTGCGTGATAATCTTCGTGCAAAGCTTCGCGAGCTTGACAACAGTGACGATATGGTAGCTGAACTTGAGAAGGAAGCACGCCGCGCTAAAGCCCTTGCAAAAGAGACTGCGGTCGAAATCTCCAACTCAAGAAAGGAGGAAGCCAAGAAGTTTTCAGCACATCTGAGAGATACGGCAATGCCTTTGGGCATGAAGAATCTTCAAGTCGATGTCGTTGTCGACCCCGCTGATATGGGACCTACCGGAATTGACTCCGTTCAGTTCATGGTCGCATTCAATAAGAACCAGAATTTAATGCCTGTTGGTGCTACAGCGTCAGGAGGCGAGATATCTCGTCTTATGCTCTCCATAAAGACTATAATAGCATCGCGTATGTCACTTCCGAGCATTTTGTTTGACGAGATTGACACCGGAGTCTCCGGTGATGTCGCCAATCGTATGGCTCTTATGATGCGAGAGATATCCAAATCTATACAGGTCACCACCATTACTCATCTACCTCAGGTTGCAGCCAAGGGTGATACGCAATATAGAGTGTACAAAGAGGATGATGACCATGCAACCCACACCCGTATAATCCAGCTTACGCCTGAACAGCGTGTAAACGCTATTGCCGAGATGCTTGGCGGAGCAACGGTTGATGACGCAGCACGTCAAGCAGCCATTTCATTATTAAACAGTTAAAATCACATCAAGATGGAAAAATCAGATTACATATATGGCATCCGTGCCGTGATGGAGGCTATCGAAGCCGGTAAAGAGATTGACAAGATATTCATAGCCAAGGATCTCCAAGGGGAGCTTGCCGCAGAATTAATCGGACTTGCCAGGCAGAACCATGTGGTGATGCAGCGCGTGCCATTGGAGCGTATTAACCGTATTACACGCAAGAATCATCAAGGTGTGATCGCAATGATGTCGGCGATAACTTATCATCGTCTTGAACATCTCGTCCCGGAACTGTATGAAGCTGGCATGCTCCCTTTCATTGTAGTGCTTGACGGCATAACTGATGTGCGTAATTTCGGCGCGATCGCCAGGACTTGCGAATGTGCAGGAGTTGATGCTATCGTCATTCCGCAACATGGCAGTGTGTCAGTTGGCGGTGACGCTATAAAGACATCAGCCGGAGCATTACATCATATCCCGGTATGCCGAGTCGGATCAACAGCATGGGCTGTAAAATTCCTTAAAGAGAATGGTTATAATGTCGCCGCCGTGACAGAGAAATCCGATATGAACTATGTGGAGGGTGATTATACCGGACCTGTAGCACTCGTAATGGGTGCAGAGGACACCGGTATCTCAGAAGCAACTCTTGATCAATGTGAAACTCGCGTAGGTATACCTATGTTTGGTAATATCGGATCTCTCAATGTGTCAGTAGCAGCTGGTGTCGCTATATACGAGGTAGTCCGTCAGCGTCTTAATGCTAACCTTGAAGTTGTATAGGCGATTCTGTTACAATCAACACCTTGGACCCATCAAACACAGTCGCCCCGAACACTGTGATGTCACCTCCTTCACGAACTTTCAGTTTCTTGACCAGATCAGGTGCTGACAATGGGAAATTTCGGGTCACGACATTGACTTTAGGATAATAGTTCCTGAATCTTCGGATGTTCTCTTTATTAAAAAGGAGAACATCTTTTATTTTATATTGTAATCCAGGGAAAGCGGAAATAGACTCATCGGAAATATAGAGATGCGTAAATGGATGCATCTTGTCATACCCGGCAATATTTCCTCCTGTTCCTTTCATCACGGCAGGGTAGGGCTGCATAAGAACCTTTCCTGGCTCGGGAGCTACGTATAGGTTGGTGGTTGTATCTTTGCCAGATAGAGTGTAGCACTGCCTGCCTATTGTGACGCATTCGGTATTGTAAACGGCGTTATTTCGGTCTATATCAAATACCACCTCTTTACATTCCTTGTTATTGCCGATCACGACGATATTACAATTACCTATGCCTAATTCACCTATTGCCGACTTGATATCTATCATTGGTGAGGCTTTTACTATAATCCTGTCACATCGAGCGAACATGCAAGGCAGAATTGCAGTAATATCAGGTGAACACTGACTGAAAAGAAAATGTCTTCCAGAACTATCCCTGCGTGCCGGATCTATAAAAATCACATCAAAATGCTCTTGGGTTGTTTTCAGCCATTCTACGGAATCGCCATGAACGACCTGTATATTGACACGCTTTAAAGAGCGGATATTATTGCATAGTGCATCAGCAGCATCCTTGTCAATCTCTATAGCTGTCACATCGCATCCTTTTTTCGCAAAATGCAATGCATCAATTCCGAGTCCGGCTGTCATGTCAAGGATACGGTCTCCGGCTTTCACCATTGAGGAATGTACGTCTGCGACATCGTCTGATGTCGACATCTCAGCCAATGCTATTGAGGGAAATTCAAAATCAGGGAGCTCCGACAGGGTGGCTGACAGTTTTTTGCTGCACTTATGGCGACACTCCATCTGCAATATCTCCCGAAGCATCCGTTTATCTCCGTGATATTTCAGTCTCAATCTGCTGAAATCCTCGCTCATAAGTGAACTTCACACAATGTTACAACAATCAACAACTTTCACCAAAAAGATTCTTTTTGGGTTTGGTCGCCTGGAAATCCTTGATATAATATGGGGTGCTATAAGCGGTATCGATGAAATCACGACGAGCAAAAGCCTGCTCACTGAGTGCTATCATATCTATGGCAAGAGGTCGTATATCAGGAATGAATTCAGCATTCACCGCATTGATAACAGTCCTTGCCTTGTCACTTCCGTCTCCAAAAAACAGGACAGTCCTGCCCATCTCAAGAATATTCTCATATGAGTTTTCGTCAAAAATCAAAGGCATTCTCTCCATCAATGGTTCGAGTGAGAAGTCATAGGCACAGGTGTACACCTCCATACGTCGAGCATCCACCATAGGCACAAAAATTTCATCACCCACAAGATTTTCTTTAGTGAACATCACCTGGCATGCAAGCAATTTGAGTGTGTCTATTCCGATCAATGGCACATCAAGGGCATAAGCCAGTCCCTTTGCCTCGGACAATCCGATACGAAGTCCGGTATAACTTCCAGGTCCGATGGAAACTGCCACAGCATCAAGAGCTATTTCCTTTTCAGCAGCGAAATCAAGACAGTACTTTACATAATCACTAAGCAATGCAGCCTGATTACGGCCATCCATATCTTCCTGATGGGCGAGCACCATCCCTTCTGCGGTCAAAGCCACAGAAGTAGAAGCTGCTGAAGTTTCGATATTAAGTATTACAGCCATATTCTGTTTCTTATTTTATTCATCCTGGAATGAACCGTTGGCAAGCAGCTCACGATATCCTTTATTGAAGTAGTGACGTTCAAAGTCTTTCGGGCGGAGTATTCTCATATCATATATCACAAGGTCGAGGTCTATTGTGACCACTCCCTCTGCTTTTGAGTTTTTGTTTCGACCTTGAAGCAATTCCCATTCTTTCAGATATTTTATAAGAGCGGCACTGCCTACAGGTGAGATCCCATGAATCACAGCATTTAGATACGGTGCATCCTTGCCATTGAAAGCCTCCGATTCGTATATAGATGACACACTGCATTTTGACAGATAGCCACACAGATGTTCTATAGCCTGATTCACTTGCGACTCCCTGTCAGGAGTATTGCTGCCCAGTCCAATAGTACAGGATGCAGGATAATCCATATTGAGGTATATATTTTATGATTGACTTACTCCTTTGATTGTTAATGCTATGCGTCCGCGTGCCACATCAATGTCAATCACCTTGACTTTGATCCTTTGACCTATCGACACCAATTCGGACGGCGATGACACATATTTGTCACTCAATTGAGAGATGTGTATTAGACCGTTTTCTTTCATGCCAAGATCCACAAATACTCCGAATGCGGTTATATTGTTTACCTTTCCGCTGAGTTCCTGACCAATATGCAGATCACCGATTTTCCTGACATTATCGTCATAAACGGTTTCTTCTACAGCCTCTCTCGGATCGCGACCAGGCTTCTCTAACTCAAGTATTATATCAGTCAGTGTCGGCAGTCCTGTTTCCTTAGTTATATATTTGTCAAGTTCGATTTTATGAAGCAGATTCCTGTCTCGGGTAAGACGTTCTACATCAGCATTCACATCCATAGCCATTTGCTCGACCAATGCATATCGTTCAGGATGAACAGCTGTATTGTCGAGAGGATTCTTGGAGTCAGGAATACGCAGGAAGCCTGCGCATTGCTGGAATGCCTTATCGCCCATTCGAGGGACATTCATAAGCTCCGAACGTGTTGCAAAAGGTCCGTTTTCAGCACGGTATTTAACGATATTGGCAGCAAGAGTAGGACCTATACCCGACACATAGCTCAATAACTGGCGTGATGCAGTGTTGACATTGATCCCCACAGAATTTACACATGACTCAACTATATGATCAAGAGATTCCTTGAGCCGATTCTGGTTTACATCATGCTGATACTGACCTACGCCAATGCTTTTTGGATCAATCTTTACCAATTCGGCAAGTGGGTCAAGCAGACGTCGGCCTATCGATACTGCTCCGCGCACTGTCACGTCTTCATTTGGGAATTCTTCTCGCGCCACCTCCGATGCTGAATATATCGAAGCTCCCTGCTCATTGACCATGTATATCTGCACGCGGCGAGGAAACACCACATCGCGCAGGAATCTTTCTGTCTCTCTGCCGCCGGTGCCTGTGCCTACAGCTATGGCATCGATCCTATACCGGTCAACCATATAACATAATGTATCACCTGCGCCAACGAAATCGTTTGCAGGTGGAGTGGGGTAGACCACATCATGACACAATAGATTGCCTTGCTCGTCAAGGGCCACGACCTTACATCCGGTACGATAACCGGGATCAATGGCGAGAACGCGCTTACGTCCAAGTGGCGGAGACATAAGTAGTTGATGCACGTTATTGGCAAACATCTGTATTGCTCCGTCATCACTTTTCTCTTTTGTCACACCGGCTATCTCATTTTCTATCGAAGGACGCATCAACCTTCTGTAGCCATCTTTTACAGCAGCCTTCACGACTCCTGCCACAGCTGCTGATGCAGTGCTGCGCACAAACATCCGGTTCAGGCGATCCATCATCTCATCATCGTCGATAGAAATGCTCACCTTAAGTATGCCTTCCTCTTCAGCTCTTCTGATTGCAAGGTAACGATGAGAGTTACATGTGCGGAGCGGTTCGGAAAAGCTGAAATAGTTCTGATATTTCGCTCCTTCGGTCTCTTTTCCGGAGACTACTTTTGATGATATGGTGGCAGAACGCTGATAGCGTGACCTGACTATGCTTCTTGCTTTCTCACTTTCGCTAACCCATTCCGCTATAATGTCAGAAGCCCCTGACAATGCCTCTGATGGATCCTTGACATCACCCTTGACAAATTTCATTGCCATAATTTCGGGAGATGATTCGGACGATTGTGACATTATCATTTTAGCCAAAGGCTCCAGTCCAAGAGCTCTTGCAGCCTGTGCTCGGGTGCTGCGCTTCGGCTTATATGGCAAAAAAATGTCCTCAAGTACTACCGGGTCAAGAGTCTCCTCGATTCTTGATTCCATTTCAGCTGTCAGAGCGTTCTGCTCCCGGATCACTTGAAGAATATATTCTTTTCTCTTTTCTATCTCGAAAAGAGCTTCATGTCGCTTCTTTATGTTATATACTGTCACCTCGTCCATTCCTCCTGTCGCCTCCTTGCGATAACGGGATATAAATGGCACAGTAGCACCTTCGTCAAGCAGTCGCAAGCACGCTGCGATATGTTTACGCAGATAACTGCCAAATTCTTTGGTGATTATATTAGCATGTACGTTTACCATCGGAATGAGTAATTGTGTGTGAGATTATGTTAAGACCTATTTTTTAATTAGCTTTAAAACTGTTATTTCAGGATTTGCTCCTATGCGGGAGGGAAATCCTACTGTGCCCACACCTATGTTGACATACATACGGTGAACAGAGTCGGCGTCGGCATACAACCCTCCCCAGGTTAAATAACGCCATACGGCAGGAGACACACCGGCAATCTCCATCTGCATGGCATGTGTGTGTCCGGAAAGAGTCAACGGTATATTTATTCTACTGTTACCTGATATAGAGTCGTTCCAATGCGCAGGATTATGGCTTAAAAGCACTTTGAAAACCGAATCTTCCGGTGTAGGATATGCCTTTGTCAACGATCCGTATATCGGAAACGGATGGTCTCCGATATTTTCAACCCCAATGACTGCTATAGAGTCTCCTCCATGAAATATTTTTACAGATGAATTATTGAGCATACGCCATCCCATTGACGACTGAAGATCTTTAAGATATTGTATGCTTGAATCTTTTGCCGCTTTTGATGGCCAATCTGCATAGTCTCCATAATCATGATTACCCATTATGGAAAATACTCCGTCTTTAGCTTTCAATCGGCTAAGCGGTTTGACATGCGGAGCTAATTCCGATGAACGAGAGTTTACAATATCCCCAGTGAACACTACCAGATCGGCATCCAACGAATTTATGGTATCAACAACCTTTGCCACGAATGTCGTATCATTGCCATAAGTCCCTGTATGAAAATCAGATATCTGCACTATACGGTATCCATCAAATCCTTTTGGAAGATCGGATGTGGGGATATCCACTTCTTTAACATCAATATTGAATCGATTGATCAATGCCCCCCACCACATAGCCACGAATGCAACAACTGCCAACAATGTTGCAAGCATGGATACAAGCCTGATCCTCTTCTTTTTAAAAAGGCGTGGGATATTGGCTAACAGATCAATAGCAACAAATATATATTTTGCAAAATAAACTGATAAGAACGCATACATCATCCACATTACGGAAAGCAACATTGAATTGTCACCTTCACGGCGAGGAAGAGAGACAGCACATATCAACAGAATATAAAAAAAGACTGATGACCATAATTGGACGCTGCCAAGAAGCCTGTTCCGTAATCTTTGGCACAGACTTCTATATATGTATACGTCTGAAAAAACACTTATTACTAAAAAGAAGAGGAGTGGAATCCAAGGGATACGCATAGTGAAATCAAAAGAGGGGGAGTAGGGGAGAGTTATGAAAACATCAGCAATATCCGGCAGCAATCAATTTATTGCGCAAAGGATTTGCATACATTGTATACATATAAGTGCGCATAAAGTTCCGCTCCTGGACAGTTATATCAGGAACATCTATCTTATCAAGCTGTCCTTCTATATAAGCTGTCACTTTTGCGGCCTCCTCAGAAGAATATCTGTCAGAGTACATATCACTGTCGAAAGCTCGATCATAGGACACATAGTTGATAGGGAATATCTTGTATCCTCCGTGTATTCCGCAATCGATACTATGGCACACTCTGCGATATACTTCCTGCTTGTCGGTATCGGCAGAAATACTTTCAATAAGGGAGGATATGCAGGATGAAAATGCTATATGCACCCGGCCCTTATAGCCCATAAGACCAGTCTCCATGGAGAACAGATCATCATGCTGGCTTTTCTTAAAGGCTGGATCTCTATGCTTCAACAGATACTCGCGAGTCTTTAAATAATCGTTAGGGTCATATTCATAGGATATAGACACCGGGAATATGTTTAGTTCAGCAAGTCTCTCTGACACAGAGCCTTGACCACCAAGTGCCAGCATCTTTATGACACTCTCCTGAGTATGGTCGCTCGAATCCTTTGCACGGCCTTGACGCTGGGCTATCCATATGCTCTCATGTTTGCCGGTGATTGCATAGTGGATATATGCCGAAAGTTGTTTTGCTCCTTCAAGAGCTTGGCGAGCCGGCAGATTACGTTTGACGATAAAACTGCCGTTAAGTTTTACCAGATGCGTTATCCAGTCGTATATCAGTAGGTTATCACCGATTGCTACTTCTGACGTTCTCATTCCGTGTCTCAGGAAACAGAGATTTATGAATGATGCATCAAGTACTATATCTCTATGATTGGAAACAAAAGCATACGACAATTCCGGCTTGACATTCTCAAGTCCTGACATTGTTATTCCTGCAGAGGTGTGCGCTTCAAGCTCCTCAAGGAACTTTTGCATTATATTTATCTGAAAATCCTTCTTGGTGCGAGTGCTGCGAAGAAGGCTGACAAACTGTTCATAATCTACATCGGGCAGGACCCATCTGACAGCATGTTCAAATCCCGGTTCCTTGACCATCTCTGCAACTCGCTCGGCAAATTGCGAATCGTCATACGGAGCTATTTCTGTATAATCTAATTCTGGTGCGTCCATTACGCGCTGTTATATATATAATATATAATGAATAGTCGAAACAATAGTTGGGTCAAAGGTAGGCTATTTTACAATAATATGCAATACAGCACTCTCAAATTAAGTCTTTTTAAGAACGAATGATGCGATGGGATAGGCGGACAGAATAAATATACCAAAGCTCTATTTAACATAATGCTGATTATGAGTAAATCAAAATGCGTTCTTTTAATGATACTCCAATTGGCTGAATAATTATCCAAATATTTGGATAATTATATTATTTAATATATTTTTGTCAGCAAGTTACTTATCATTTCAAAAATTTACTATATGCAACCGCTGTTTTCTATCATCACAGTTACATATAATGCTGAGGATGTTCTTCCCGCAACGCTCAAAAGCATTAAAGAACAGACTTGTCATCTCTATGAATTGATCATTATAGATGGTAAATCATCCGATGAAACTGTCAAGATAGCTCAAGACGCGAATATCACTAACACTGAAGTTGTTTCAGAAAAAGACCGTGGCATATATGATGCAATGAATAAAGGACTTGGCCTGGCTCAAGGTGATTATGTAATATTTCTTAATGCAGGAGACTCGTTCCATTCGAAAGAGACTCTCGAACACCTTGCCGATGCCATTATGGATAATGATTATCCGGGCATTGTATATGGTCAGACCGACATTGTTGACAAAGATCGCAACCGCCTGGGCGACCGACATTTACTCGCCCCTGAAGTGTTGACCCTCGATAGTTTTAAAGATGGAATGCTTGTGTGTCACCAGGCATTCTGTGTACTTCGAAAAATCACCAATAACTACGATACTCGCATCAGGTATTCAGCCGATTATGAGTGGTGTATCAGATGCCTTCAACGCTCACACCGCAACCATTACCTGAATGAGACTGTAATCGATTTCCTGCATGGGGGAACAACAACTCAACATCATGTCGCAT
>ERZ778516.3108-NODE-3108-length-10148-cov-2.778658_pt1 | contig 10148 bp, 9 predicted proteins | sample MGYA00510342_ERZ778516 | MGnify/ENA primary metagenome ERZ778516 (study PRJEB29527, sample SAMN07138961) | mouse gut metagenome | material: feces | host: mouse | place: China:Nanjing | collected 2016-01-25 ...
CACTTTCAAAACATTTTCTCTTGGAATACCTCTTCCCAGTAAATATTGAAAAGCATATTCGGACTGCACCAAATGTAACGATACCCTTTTCCTCAAATCATCAAAATAATCTACACCCGATAATTTGGCATTACGCACATAATTATCCACGCTCATCCACCACAATACCCTTTTACATTTATTCCACGGCAAAGCCCATGCCGCTGCTCCTTCCGGAACAATAAGCACGGAATCTTCGCTGTCAATTCCTTCCAGGCTATTGACATGTGATGTTCCGTATTTTTTATATCTTATATCTGGCAAAGCATCCACAGGTTCCTTTTGTTCACTTTGGATATAATACATCCATGCCTGGCATCCCTTTTCAAGCAATTCCCTGCACATCTGGTGAGCCAATTCTACCCCCCCCGTAACTTTCCGGGCTGATACTATCACATAATAACGTTTGTTCTTCATTTCAAACTCCTTCCACAGTCATAATCAATAAGTCAAAACCTCACACCCATCCTCCGTCACCAAGACCGTCACCTCCCATTGGGCGGACAGCTTTCCGTCTTCCGTATATGCGGTCCATCCGTTTCCGTCGTCGATATAGATCTCGTCCGTGCCGAGATTCACCATCGGTTCAATCGTAAATACCATTCCTGGAACCATCAGCATCTCCGTTCCTCTTTTTGTTACATAACTTACGAAGGGTTCTTCGTGGAACTCCAGCCCGATTCCATGGCCTCCGATATCCCTTACCACGCTGCATCCGTTTTTTAAAGCGTGGCTATGCACGGCTTCGGCCATATCTCCCAGAAAATTCCATGGTTTCACCTGCCCGATTCCTTTTTCCATGCATTCCTTTGCCACGCGTACCAGACGAGCCGCCTCTTCCGATACTTCTCCAATGCAGAACATTCTTGAAGAGTCTGAAAAATATCCCTTATATACTGTCGAAACATCCACGTTTACAATATCCCCGCTTTTCAGCACCACATCCTCCGAAGGGATTCCGTGACAGACCTGTTCATTTATGGACGTGCATACGCTCTTCGGATATCCGTCGAAATGCAAAGGTGCCGGGATGCCGCCCAGCCGGGTCGTCTCTTCATAAACCATCCGGTCGATCTCTTCTGTTGTCATGCCTTCCCTGATATGGCTCGCCACATAATCCAGCACGGCAATATTGATCTTACTGCTCTCGCGGATTCCCTCTATCTGCTCCTTTGATTTCAGCATATCCTTGTCCGGTATCATATGCCCTTCCATCTGGTACCGGAGTACTTTATCGTCAAAAGCCTCATGGCAGGATTTATATTTCCTCCCGCTCCCGCACCAGCATCTGTCGTTTCTGTCCAGCTTCTTATACATATCCCCGCTCATCCTTCCTTTTTCCATAACTATTTATTGATATACGGATGCAAGGCGGGAAGCCATATCTTCCCGCCCTGTCTGTTTTTCCACTTATTTTTCAAAATCCCAAAATACTTTTTGTATTTTCTCTATATTTTTTCCAATATCTCCCCGAAAGACCGCGCTTCCGGATACGATGACGTTCGCTCCTGCTTCCAGCACCACATGGGCGTTGTCCGGCCCAACTCCGCCGTCTACCTGAATGTCTTTTGTCAACCCCCTGGCTTCAAATATCCGCCTTGCCTCCCTGATCCGTTCCGTTGATTCCGGGATATAATCCTGGCCTCCGAATCCGGGTTCTACCGTCATCACCAGCAGCATATCCAGCATATCCGCATAGGGAATCATTGCACTGACAGGTGTCGCTGGTTTTAACGATAACCCGGCTTTTAAGGATAGGCTATGGATCTTATCGATCAGAGCCGCCGGATCTTCCGTCGCCTCCAGGTGGAAAGTAATGATATCCGCTCCGGCCTCCGCGAACTCTTCCACATACCGCTCCGGCCTCTCGATCATAAGATGCACATCGAATACCATATCCGTCGTCCTGCGTATGGAACGAATCACCGGCATTCCAAATGAAATGGAGGGAACAAAACAACCGTCCATCACATCGATATGAAGATACCTTGCCCCTGCCGCTTCCACTTCTTTTATCTGTTTTCCTAAAACGGAAAAATCTGCCGCCAGAATAGAGGGTGACAAAATTAACATTTTTTATCTCACTTTCTTACAAATTCTTTTACTGTCCGATAGATTCCTGCGCCGTCCAATTCATATTTTTCTATGAGTGCGGCCGCAGAGCCGGATTCTCCGAATACATCCTGCATACCGATCTTGCAAACCGGTACCGGATGCGCCTTGCATAATGCATCGCATACCGCGCTCCCGAGTCCTCCGATCACCGAATGCTCTTCCGCAGTCACTACTTTCCCCGTTTTCTTTGCCGATGCGATTATCAATTCTTCATCCAGCGGTTTAATTGTGCAAATATTGATGACTTCCGCGCTGATTCCATCCTGCGCCAGCTTTTCCGCCGCTTCCAATGCATTTCCGACACAGATCCCGGTAGCGACGATCGTGACATCCGTTCCCTCTCTGACGATCTGTCCCTTTCCTATCTCAAACCGGTAATCCTGCTTATCATTAATGACCGGACACGCCGCCCGTCCAAAACGCAGGTATACCGGCCCTTCATGTGCCACCGCCGCCCTTACGGCCGCTTTCGCCTCCACATCGTCCGCCGGGCACATAACAACCATTCCGGGGATCGTCCGCATCAGGGCAATATCTTCATTGCATTGGTGCGATGCCCCGTCCTCACCTACCGAAATGCCCGCATGTGTTGCACCAATCTTTACGTTCAAATGGGGATACCCCACCGAATTTCTCACCTGCTCAAAAGCCCTGCCCGCCGCAAACATCGCAAAAGAACTGACAAAAGGAATCATTCCCGTAGCCGCAAGGCCCGCCGCTATGCCTACCATATTGCACTCCGCGATACCGCAGTCGATATGCCTTTCGGGGTAAGCCTTTTTAAATACTCCAGTTTTCGTAGCAGACGCCAAATCCGCGTCCAGCACCACCAGATTCGGATATTCCGCTCCAAGCTCCACAAGCGCATTGCCATAACTTTCCCTCGTAGCTATTTTCTTCTTTTCTCCGCTCATAAACTCTCACCAATCCTTTCCAAATCCGCCATTGCCACCGCATACTGTTCATCGTTAGGAGCCGTTCCATGCCATGACGCCTGGTTTTCCATAAAGGAGACTCCTTTCCCTTTCGTGCTATGGGCAATGATTGCCGTAGGAACCCCTTTCGTCTCGCGGGCTTCCCGGAAGGCTTTTCTCAAATCATCAAAATCGTGGGCATTCACATTGATCACATGAAACTGAAACGCCGCAAATTTTTCATCGATCGGATAGGGAGAACATACGTCATCGATCTTTCCATCGATCTGCAGCCCATTATTATCCACGATCACTACAAGGTTATCCAGTTTTCTGTGTCCGGCAAACATAGCCGCTTCCCAGACCTGTCCTTCCTGGATTTCGCCGTCTCCCAGCAATGTATATACACGATAATCTTTTTCTCTCATTTTTGCGCTCAATGCCATTCCAACCGCCGCAGAGATTCCCTGTCCCAGAGAGCCGCTGGACATATCCACTCCCGGAATATGCTTCATATCGGGATGTCCCTGCAAATACGAGCCGATCTTGCGCAGTGTCTTCAAATCTTCCACCGGAAAATACCCGCGGTTCGCCAATACCGCATATAAGCCCGGAGCCGTATGCCCCTTGGACAGCACAAAACGATCCCTGTCCTCCATTTTCGGATTCTCAGGATCTACATTCATTTCCTCAAAATACAGATAAGTAAAAATATCCGCCGCAGACAAAGAACCTCCCGGATGCCCGGCCTTTGCGCTATGTACCGATGTTACGATCCCTTTCCGCACTTCATTGGCTTTTTTTTGCAATTCAATATTTGTCATTTTACTCCCATTCTCCTTTCCGTCATTTCTGGGCTCTGTCATCTATTCTTATCATCCCCGCTCATACTCTCTTCCGTCAAAATCGTCACTTCGTAATCCGTTCCGTCAATATTCAGCACATCCACCGTCTGATCTGCGCTGAATATCCCTTCGTCCACATACGAAAACTTCTCCGGCGTCCCTCCCGTTTCCAGCGCTTCGATCATTGCCTTTACGCGGGGGCCATGAAGCGGGTTGCATTCGGCAATACACGTAATCTTTCCCTCCAGCGTATACCTGATTGCCTCTCTGTTTACGCCGTCAAATGATATGACCATGATCTCTCCGCCGGTAATATCGGAACCAACCTTTTTTCCCGCCGCTTCGATCGCTTCGATCGCCCCGAAAGCCTCATTATCATTTTCACAGTAAACCACATTAATATCGGCATATTGCCTTAAAAGGGACTCCATAACTTCCTTCCCTTTTGCCTGGGTAAAATCCCCCGGCACTTCCGCCATCAGATCCCATCCATTGGCCCTGGCAGCATCCGCCAGTCCTTTTGTGCGCCCGATCTGCGGAGAAGATCCCTTTGTACCTTGTATATTTACCACATGAATATCCGTGGGAGCGATTCCTTTTGCCGTCGCATACCGATTCAGCCATTCCGCCGCCTTTTTTCCTTCCAGTTCAAAATCCGAACCGATCCAGCACGTAAACAGACTGTCATCCGAAACATCTACTTTCCGATCCACGATGATCACCGGAATTCCGGCATCCTTCGCCTCCTGCAGAACAGTCTCCCAACCGGTCTCCATCACCGGCGCAAGAACGATATAATCGACTTCCTGCTGAATAAACATACGGATCGCCCTGATCTGGTTGGCCTGTTTCTGCTGTCCGTCTTCAAAAATCAATGTATAACCGTTCTCTTCCGTGAATGTCGCCTTCATGGATTCCGTATTTTCGCTTCTCCAGTCCGATTCGGCCCCGAGCTGTGAAAAACCTACCGTAATTCTCTCACTTGCCGCTTCCACATCCGGATTTTCATTCTCGTGGGCAGCGCTGTCAGTGCAGCCGGCAAACCATATTCCTAACATTAAAATAATAGCTGTCGCGATAACTCTCTTAAAATACATTTCCCTTCATTTTTCCTTATTATATTCCATAATTCTATATACCACACTAGTTCTCAACTGTCAATCATGAAAAAGATGGGGAAGATGCGATGCAGATAAACCAAATGCCTGTTTCCTGCTTTGCTCCGGGAATTCATCCCAAAACAAAGCAAAACAACAGGCATTAAAATCCTCCGATCAACCTTTTCCTTTCAGAGTCCTCTTTTTCCGCGCCATAACAACGCTCTGGATCACCAAGAATAAACACAGCATAGCCGCAATCGTAATTCCTGTCCACCATGCATCATCCAAACCGGCGGAAGAAACAATATTCTGTATGGTGCTTAGGGAAAGCACTCCGAAGAATGTGCCTATAATATTGCCGACGCCTCCTGTCAGCATCGTTCCTCCGATTATGGAAGATGCAATCGCATTCATCTCCATCCCGCTTGCATGGGAGGCGGAACCGGAACCGACATGCATGAAATATACAAATCCGCCAATTCCCGCCAATAGCCCGCAGATTAAATGAGCGAGGAATTTCGTCTTTTTCACATTAATGCCAAGCATCAGCGCGCTCTGGCTGTTGCCGCCTACCGCATAGAACCCTCGCCCCAGCTTCGTCCACCGAAGCACGAAGAAAAGAAGAACGACGATCAGAAGAGCAACGATAACGCCGAGTTCCACATAAGCATTTACATATTTTCCCAGCTTATTTACTGAACCAAATCCCGGTACGATCACACGGGTCTCCTTCAAAGCCACAAATGCTTCGTTTTGCACGTTGAAAGGATTCGTATTGACGATTGTCGTCATGCCGCGGGCAAAAAACATTCCTGCCAAACTTACGATAAAGGGCTGAATTTCCAAATAGGAAACCAAAAACCCCTGCACTGCCCCAAAAGCCAAACCAATCAGCAGAGAGATGATCACTGCCATAAATACATTCCCGTTATGGAAATCGAGGTAAACCGCACAGCACATGCTGACCAGCGCCACTACGCCGCCTACCGAGATATCAATGCTGCCGGTAATCATTACAAGGCTCATCCCGCAGGCGGTAATGATCAGCGCCGCCTGGGCATTCAAAATGTTAAAAAAGGTCTGCGGCTTCAAAAAACCCTTTCCCTGGAAAACGATCGCCCCGATATACATGGCGAAAAATACAACTATCGTTATCGTCAGCAGCAGATTGGTATCCGTCATATTTTTTAATTTATCGCCAAAACCGCCCCCGGCTTTCGGTGTTCTATTCGATGATGCCATATTAACCGACCTCCTTTACATGCCCTTCCGGCTTTATCTTCTTCCAGACGCCGGAGAGCCATTCTCTTACGATCGGCGCGCTCAAAACAACTAGAACGATTACTACAACCGCCTTATATGCTGGAAGTGCGTCCGATTGAACGTTAAATTTATACAATGTCGTTGTCAGGAACTGAATCACATAAGCGCCAAGAATAGAAGCTGCCATATTAAACTTGCCGCCGCTTAGCGCGTTCCCGCCCAATGCTACCGCAAGAATAGCATCCATTTCAATATCTTTCGCGATGACCGAATAGTTAATCGTCGAAAAACGGCTTACCTTGATCAACCCTGCAACCGCAACGCATAAACCGAGGATGACAAATGTCAGAAACTTAATAAAAGCAGGATTCAATCCGTTTAACCTGGACGAACTCTCATTAATGCCTACCGCCTGCGTATACAACCCCAAATTCGTAAACCGCAGTACAAGCGCAATAATAATCATGCATACCACAGCGATGAAAAACGGCGTCGGAATCGGAATTCCCGGAATAAATCCTCCGAAATAGCCAAAAGAAGGCTCATTGATAATGGGAAGTTCATTGTTATTGATCCATGCCGCAATAGAACGCCCTGCAGTAAACAGGATCAGCGTCGCCACCATGGGCTGTATCCTGAAATAAGCAACCAAAGCGCCATTAAATGCGCCGAACAGCATTGCCACAATACAAGCTGCCAGAAATGCTACGATAATCGGAGCCTGCAGCGTTTCCGGACGGGAATTCGTACCGCAAAGCACGCGAAGTATTACGCTGCCGCTAATCGCTATCGCGGCGCCCACACTGATATCCTGTCCTCCGGTGGCAGCCGTTACCAGCGTCATGCCGATTGCCAGAATGGCAAGTTCCGAACCGCTGTCCAGAATCGTCATCAAATATCCGGATAATACAGGATTGCCCGCGCTGTTATAACCAAATGTGATCTTATAGAACGATGGATCCGTAACCAAATTAAAAATTGCCAGCAGCAGCAACGCCGCTATCGGGATAAAAATCTGCCGTCTTACAATCTTGGAAAAAAGTTCGGCTACACTTGATTTATTTGTCTCTTTGCTTTTCATAATTATTTGTCACCTCCGGCTATGGTACTCATAATCATGCTCTGACTCAGCTCTTCGCCGGAAAGTTCGCCCACCACCTTACGGTCGCGCATTACTACCAGGCGGGAACAGGTACGGAGCATTTCATCCGTTTCAGAAGAAATAAAGGTAACGCTCATGCCCTCCGAAGCAAGTTTCAACACTAATTTCTGTATATCGATCTTGGTGCCTATATCAATACCCCTCGTCGGCTCATCCAAAATCAAATACTCCGGATTGGTCAGCAGCCAGCGGGCCAGAATCGCTTTCTGCTGATTGCCGCCGGACAAGGACTTGATCGGCGTATCTGCAGATGCCGTCTTAATTCCCAGAAGTTTAATATAATCCTCCGCAAATTTATTCGCCTCTGCTTTCGTAAACGGCTTGAGGAAGCCCTTCAATACCTGTAAAGCGAGGATAATGTTTTCGCGCACCGAAAGATCTCCCACGATTCCGTCCACCTTGCGGTCTTCCGGAAGATATGCAATACCATTTTTCATAGCGTCAAGCGGCTTCGTAATCCTGACTTCTTTTCCGTTCATCTTTACGCTTCCGCCAAGCACTCTGTCCGCACCGAAAATTGCACGGACGCACTCGCTTCTCCCGGAACCGAGAAGGCCGGTAAAGCCGTTTACTTCGCCCTTCTTTATGTAAAAATTAAAAGGTTTGATCCCCGCGTTGCTTACCAGTTCTTTCGCTTCAAAAACAGGCGCCGACTGATCGCTTCCTTCATAATGCTTGCTTTCCCCTTTGATATCTGACATATCGTCCAGTTCCTTGCCAAGCATTTTTGAAACGAGCTGTACGCGCGGAAGATCTTTAATTTCATATTCGCCTACCAGTTTTCCGTCACGCAAAACCGTAATTTTATCGCAAATCTCATATACCTGATCCAGGAAATGCGTAACGAAAATAATCCCTACTCCTCTTGCCCGTAAATCGCGCATTAAGCCAAACAGTTTTTCCACTTCCTGTTCATCCAGCGAGGAAGTAGGTTCATCAAGAATCAATACTTTACATTCCATATCAACGGCGCGGGCAATGGCTATCATCTGCTGGACCGCGATCGAGCAGCTGCCAAGCTGCTGTGAGGCCTTTGCCGGTATATCCAGTGATTGTAATATCCTGTCCGCATCCGTATTCATCTTTTTCCAGTTTTGGCACAGGCCGCTGGTACGTCCGATAAACATATTCTCTGCCACCGAAAGGTTCGGGCAAAGAGTAATTTCCTGATATACGGTGCTGATTCCAAGCCTTTGCGCATCCTGTGGCGAATGGATCGCCACCGCTTTATCCTTCCCCTTTAAAAATATCTCTCCTTCGTCCTTCCCATACACTCCGGTCAACACTTTGATCAATGTGGATTTCCCGGCACCGTTCTCGCCCATCAACGCATGAACTTCGCCTTCACAAAGCGTAAAATTGACGCCTTGCAAAGCGCGCACTCCGGGAAAACTTTTATGGATATTTTTCATTTCCAATACAGCTTTTTCTTTCACCAGTGTATTCACCCCCAGAATTATTTGTTCGATTTTATAAAAACAGCGCGGAGCAAGCATACTTATTCTTCTTTCTACCGCTCCGCGCCTATTCATCTATTTGCTATTTACCTCAAAATATTCCTTGTATTAGATACCGTATGCATCAACTTCTTCCTGCGTAATAGTTGTAGCATCGAAGCCTTTTTCGTCCATGATGATCGTCTTCTCTGCAACTGTTCCGCCGCCCTGGATCGTCTTGATGATGTCATCGATATAGGATGCCTGGAACGGGTTGCACTGTCCGTCATAGTTCCAGTTCTGTGCAAGCAGTTCTTCCAATGCCCACTTGTTGCAGTCAAAGCCCATGATGATTACGTCTTTGCCAACGCCGTGAGGGATGTTTGCTTTGTCAAGAGCTGCTACGGCACCTTTTGCCATATCATCGTTTTCTGCGTAGATTACATTGAAGGATTCGCCGGAGTCGATCACGGACTGAACGATCTGCTGTGCTTTTTCAGCGTTCCACTCTGCGGTCTGCTGTGTTACCAGATTCCAGCCGTCGGATGCTACTGCTGCGTCCAATGCGCCGGTACGTCCCTGCTGTGCTGCGGAACCCATAACGCCCTGAAGGTGGATGATGTTGTACTCTTCCAGTCCCTGTCCTTTTAACCATTCTACCGCTGTCTCGCCTTCTTTTGCCATATCGGAAACGATAGATGCTTCGTAAAGGCTTTCGTCCGCATCGATGGTACGGTCAAACAGGATAACCCTGATGCCTGCGTCCTGTGCATCCTTCAGTACGGAATCCCATCCTGCAGTATCTGCTGCGGAAAGAAGAAGATAATCAACGCCGTCCTGGATGAACTTCTGAGCTGCTGCGATCTGCTCATCATTCTTGTTGCTGTATGCGAAAGACGCATCATATCCGTTTTCCGCTACAAACATTGCCTTCAGGTCTTTATCATTCGCCGTACGATACCCGGACTCGTTCGGGTCGTTGTTGATAATACCCACTTTGATCGTTTCCCCTGTGCTTTCTGCCGGAGCTGCTTCTTCTGCGGGAGCTGCTTCTTCTGCGGGAGCTGCCTCCTCTGCGGGTGCCTCTTCCTCCGCCGGAGCTGCTTCTTCTGCAGGAGCCGCTTCCTCTGTTGCCGGAGCCGCCGCTTCCTCTGCCGGAGCAGAACCGCATGCGGTCAAACCAGCTACCATAACTGCCGCCATAATGGCTGCCAAAAGTTTTTTCTTCATCCTTAAAGTCCTCGCTTTCTTGTTGAGAAATTTTTATTATTTTA
>ERZ778516.3109-NODE-3109-length-10147-cov-2.598197_pt1 | contig 10147 bp, 8 predicted proteins | sample MGYA00510342_ERZ778516 | MGnify/ENA primary metagenome ERZ778516 (study PRJEB29527, sample SAMN07138961) | mouse gut metagenome | material: feces | host: mouse | place: China:Nanjing | collected 2016-01-25 ...
GGGAAGCATTGATTATGATAAGCTTTGCCAGGAAAATTATGTGGTGATTTCAGGTTTCTTAAGCGACAGGGGAGAGTATTACTATGAAACCCAGGAATTTCACGCTGGGGATGTGATTGAGGTTGAAATTGCCGGGGAGAAAAAGGAATATACCGTAATGGCGGTGGTGGGGGCGTCAAATGCTTTGAATATGAGCTACAGCGCCGGGGGATATGAGGCCATTGTCTTTTCAGAGCCTGTGTTCCTTCACATGTTCCCGGAAATGGGAAATCCCATTCACTGCCTGTTTAACGCCCAAGAGGGAAAATTTGACCAGGTGAACGCCTTAGTGGAAAGTTTTGCAAAACAGAGGGGATTATCCCTTGTCACCAGGCTTTCGGCGGAGGCAGACTTTAAGGAAATGCAAAACACTTATCGTATGGTGGGAATCATTATTTCACTTATTTTGGGATTTATCGGTGTTTTAAATTTAGTGAATGTAATATTAACCGGGGTGATTGCAAGACAGAGGGAATTCGCCTCCATGAGAAGCATCGGCATGACAAAAATCCAGCTAAGGAAGCTGATGGTTTACGAGGGCATTATCTATGCAGTAGTTTCCGGTGTGATTGGGATTACCATTAGCGCCATTCTTTCCCTTACCATGGTAAAGAACCTGTCTGTAAATATCTGGTATATGAAATACCACTTTACCATTTTTCCGGCGGTTTTCGTGGTATGTATCAGTGTGGTTTTGTCCGCCTGCATTTCCGCAGGGACAGATCAAATGTGGAATAAGGGAAGCATTGTGGAACAGTTAAGGCAAGCAGAGTAATTAGGCAGTACAACACAGAAAAAACCGGCATATCCGCCGGTTTTTTCTGTCCTGACCTTTTTAACCCTCCAAGGGTTTGTAATTGCTGTCCAGGTAATCTTTTCTCCCAAAGGGTTCGTAATTTTCGTTCAGCATAATGATTTCCCCGTTTTTTAAATCCGGGAATTTCTCAGCCATTTCTTTTAATACCTCCCATTCATCCCGGGAATTTTCCTTATTGTCTTCCTCCACCTGCCTGAAGGCAGCTGCAATTTCCTGCTGGTTCGTTGTGGCCCAGTACAGGGGATGGGGCTGGAAAGCAGAGTGGTAAGGGCCTCCTTCATACCGGAAAAAGCAGGAGCAGGGCACTTTTTCGTATAATTGGTTTTTGGCGCCCTCCAGATTTTTTACCACCAGGTTATAGCACCCGTTTACCGTGTCGGCGCCGTCCTGGGCAACCAGATTGGCAATGGCCATAATGGTAAGGGGCTGTGTCTTTACGATTAACCCGGGAACCAAAAGCCCTTCCTCATACACCTCCCGCATGTAATCCTCCGAGATTTTTCCCGTGCCCCTCCACAGAAAAAACAGGGCCGCAAGGGCGCAGATGCCCACCGGAACCCAGAGCTTAAAATATGCCAGAACCGCCAGAACCGCCAGGCATACCACAAAGATAATTTTAGAGCTTTTTCTCTGGGAAAGAACGGCGCCTATGATTTCATCGTGCTTTTTGATGCGGCTGGCGTCTGCATGAATCCCGGATTTTGTACTTGCCTCAAATTGTGAATAATCTACCATTTTTCATCCTCCATGTTTCATATTTTTATGTATTTCTGATTTTTATTATATACATTTTATACCTGGCGGGCAATAGTTTTTGCTTTCCCGTAAAAAAAGAATTGTGGGATTTGGCAGGAACGGTTATAATAGGGTTAAGAAGTAAAAATTTGGGAGTTATGAAAGGAGAGATGGGTATGTATCATATTATCACCATTGAGCGTTCCTATGGGAGCGGGGGGAACGAAATAGGCAAACGGCTGGCAGAGAAGTTAGGATACAAATTGTTTGACCGGAATATTTTAATTGAGGCGGCTCAAAACCTGAATACACCTCCTATGTATATTGAAAATTTGGAGGAGAGCAGCTCCGGAAGCCTTATCTTTAATCTGTCCAAATCCTACTCCAAGGGAAATACGGATGAGAAGTCCCTTCCCCTGGCAGAAAAACTCTTTGCCGAAGAAAAGCGGATTATCGAAAAGGCAGCCGATGAGGGTGGATGCGTTATCGTGGGACGCGGGGCAGGCTATATTTTAAAGGACAGGGAAGACTGCCTGCGGGTGTTTGTCCACGCAGAGAGAGAAAAGAGAATACATAGAGCCATGGAAAAAGAGCATATGAGCCAGACGGAGGCGGAAAATGCCATGAAAAAATTTGACAAGCGCAGGAAAGGGTTTTATAATTCCGTTACAAAGTGGGAGTGGGGCAATCCCCAATATTTTGAATTGTGCTTAGACAGCGGAAAACTGGGCATAGACCTGTGCATCAAGCTGCTTATGGGAGTGGTATCTGCCTCTGAATAGAGCTTTTCGTTCTCATCTAAAAAAATGTTAGTAAAAGGATGTCACTATGAACTATAAAGAATATTTAAACCAGTATTTAGAAGAAAAAACACCGGATAAAAACAGTATTTTTCTTGTACAAGGATGCATGGAGCAGTATCTCTTGGCGGAGACAGAGGAGGAAAAGAAATTTTTCCTCTCCTGTCTGGAAAATATATCGGAAAAAAGCGGTGTAAGGGGCAAAAATCTCTTCGTGCTCTACGATGCTGCCGATAAGGAGATCTACAGGGAAAAAATTGAGGATAAAATGGAATCCTTAAGGCAGTGCCCCCGGAATTCCGATGGGATTTTTTGTGAATCACAGGAAAATCCCGCTCCAAAACCATGGGATTTTCTCTATGAAGCATATCCTTTTTATATGTCCTATGAGACATATTTTCACAACAAAGCGGACTATGGGGATTTTTATCTGCAGATGCGGAAGTTTGAGCCTGCAATGGTTCGCTGCGTCACCTGGGAGGATACATGCTTCCTTATGATGTTAATCGATGTGATTGACAGTATGAGCAAAGAAATATTTGAACATTACAGATCCTTAAAGGAAATTTTTAAAAGGACGATAAAAAAATGTATGCCGGCACTTACCGGCGGGGAAACAGAGGAAAAAGTGAGCCTGGCAATGGGATATGTTATCGTAAAAGCCTGCAATTTAAAGCTCCTAAACGGAGAAAAGTATGTTCCCACAGGGATGAAACTCATGGACGTCCCTCAGGGATACGGGGAAGATGAGGTTATTGCCGGGCTTTCTATGATGGCGGAAAGTGTGAAGCGCCAATACCTGAAATATGAGTAAAGAAAAATTTATCATCAAAGGAGAATAACATGGACATTCGGATGATTATGAAGACAGCCAGGAGTGTGTCTGTGGAGCTGTACGACGGCGGCATATATTACACCAAGAAAAAATATGATATTTTTTTAAATGGGGAAAAGTGGCAGAATACAGATACGGTGGTCACTACCCTTTACGGTTTAAAGCCGGACAGCAGATATAAAATAACTGTGGCAGGGGAGGACGGCAGGGAAGAGGGCAGTTTAAATATTACCACGGAATATGAATTTGTCACCTTAAATGTCAGAGATTTTGGGGCAAAAGGGGACGGCGTTTCCGATGATACAAGTTTTATCCAGGCCGCCATATCTTCCTGCCCCAGGGACAGCCGGGTATTAATCCCAAGGGGCACCTATAAGGTTACAAGTTTGTTTTTAAAAAGCGATATCAATATAGAGCTGGCAAAGGGAGCAGTTTTAAAGGCGGATACGGAACGGTTTCATTTTCCCATACTGCCGGGGCTTATTGAAAGTTATGACGAGATGGATGAATATAACTTAGGCTCATGGGAAGGCAATCCTTTGGATATGTTTGCAGGCATTATCTCAGGCATTGAGGTGAGCAATGTAAAAATCTACGGACAGGGAACGGTGGACGGAAGTGCTGATTTTGACAACTGGTGGAAAAATGAAAAAGACATGGTTGGGGCTTTCCGGCCCAGGATGTTATATTTAAACCACTGTGACAACATAAAAGTCCAGGGCATCTTTTTCCACAACAGCCCGGCCTGGACCATACACCCCTATTTTTCCAGCAATCTGGTATTCTGCAGCCTGAAAGTGGAGAATCCGGCCCAGTCTCCAAACACCAACGGGATTGTTCCGGATTCCAGCGAATATGTGGAGATTTGCGGCACCCGTTTTTCTTCGGGAGATGACTGCGTGGCTGTAAAATCTGGGAAAATTTACATGGGAAGAAAATATAAAACCCCCTGCAGAGAGCTGCATATATACCAGTGCCTTATGGAAAACGGCCACGGGGCTGTCACCATCGGCAGTGAGATGGCCGGCGGAGTCATTGACCTTTTGGTGGAAAAATGCCGGTTTAACAATACAGACAGGGGCCTTAGGATAAAAACCAGAAGAGGGCGGGGCAAAGACGCCGTGGTTGACCAGATTACTTTCCGTGATATTGAAATGGACCAGGTATTGGCACCTTTTACCGCAAATGCTTTTTATTACTGTGACCCGGACGGAAAAACAGAGTTTGTCCAGTCCAGGGAGAGCCGTCCGGTAAATGAGGGCACCCCGGAGCTTAAGACTTTCTGCTTTGAGAATATTACGGCAAATAACTGTCATGTGTCCGCCACTTATTTTGAAGGGCTTCCAGAGAGAAAAATTGAACAGGTAACTATGCGGAATATCACGGTAAACTTTGCGGAGGATGCAAAGTGTGATTTGCCCATTATGTCGGAGGGAGTGGAGCCATGCAGCAAAAAAGGGGTGTTTATGAAAAATGTTGCCCACCTCATCTTTGACAATGTAAAAATGTTTGGCCATGAGGGGGAGGTAATGGAGACTCCCGATGTGGACAGGGTAGATTTGATATAGGAAAGAACACGTAATAGTGAGGAGATTATGAAGCTGGTATTTGCTTTTGGGAGGAAGTATGATTAGTTTCATGAAAAAAATGATACAGCGGTATTATGAGAAATTTTTAAATAATGAATTGCCCATACGGAAAGTACTTTTTAATCTGATATTGTTTACAGGAATTGCAGGGGGCGCCTTCTCCCTGCTTTTATCCATGTTTGCCAGGCTTCCCATAGGGCAGATTACAGTTGTGGCCACAGCGGAAGTCATTTTAATCGGATGCTTTTATATTGCAAATTTTAAGGGGATGATGCGGCTTGCTTCCGTTATTATCTGCCTCGGAATTACGGTGGTGCTTTTTCCCATTATGTTTTTTTCCGGAGGCGGGGCATACAGCGGCATGCCTTTCTGGTTTGTTATGGGCACATTGTTTACATTTCTCTTAATTGAGGGAAAACTTTTTTATATTCTGCTGCTTTTTGGAACAACGGTGCACACGGCCTGTTTTCTTTTGGCCTATTACCATCCGGAACTTGTGATTGATATTGATACAAAAGCCGGGACATACCTGGATATCTGGCAGTGTATGATGGTTTTATCCTTTGCCATAGGGATTATCATTAAATTCCAGGTAAGGATTTACAATAAGGCTATCGAATTGAACCAGCGTCAGAACGAGCAGCTGGAATATTCCAAAAAAGAGGCGGAGCGGGCAAAGGAGAAAGCGTTAAGCGCCAACCAGGCAAAAAGCAATTTTCTGGCAAATATGTCCCATGAAATCCGTACGCCCATCAATGCGGTGCTGGGGATGGACGAGATGATTTTAAGGGAGTGCACCGACGAGAATATCTGCGAATATGCAAGGAATATTCAGATTGCCGGGGGACAACTGTTAAGCCTCATTAACCAGATACTGGATTTTTCCAAAATAGAATCCGGCAAAATGGAAATTTTAAAAGTACAGTACGAACTCAGTTCCCTGATACAGGATTCCTACAGCATGGTAGAAGAGCGGGCAAGGAAAAAGAACCTGGAATTTAAGGTGATTTGTGATGAAAATATTCCTAGGACTCTTTTGGGAGATGAGGTGCGCATGCGCCAGATTATTGTAAATCTTCTCACAAATGCCATTAAATATACGGAAAAGGGCTGCGTAACCCTAAATGTCCAGGGAAAATGGAAAAATGAAGAGGAAATTCTTTTAACCATATCGGTAAAGGACACGGGAACAGGGCTGTTAGAGGAAAACAGAAAACAGCTTTTCCAGTCTTTCCAGCGTCTCAACGAAGAAAAGAATTACAATATTGAGGGAACCGGCCTGGGCCTTGCAGTGGTAAAACAGCTTCTTGAACTTATGGAGGGTGAAATCCGCGTGTACAGTATTTACGGGGAAGGCTCAGAATTTGTGATAAAGGTAGCCCAAAAGGCAGTGGATAAAACTCCTGTGGGGAATTTTGCAAAGCGCTATGAGCAGGTTCATCCCAAAAATACCCTTTATCATCCGGAGTTTACCGCCCCTGGTGCGCAAATCTTAATTGTGGATGATGTTCCCATGAATATCACGGTGGCAAAAAATATGTTAAAGAGCCTGAAAGTCCAGGTAGATACCGCATCCTCCGGGCAGAAATGCCTGGATTTAATCCGGGAGAAGCGTTATCATCTTATCTTTATGGACCATATGATGCCGGAAATGGACGGAATAGAAGTGTTCCACAAAATGAACGAGATGCAGGAGTCGAAAAATCACGGTGTCCCGGTGATAATGCTCACGGCAAATGCGATTTCCGGGATGAAGGGAGAATACCTTTCGGAAGGATTCCAGGACTATCTCTCCAAACCTATGCGGGGCAGAGACTTAGAGCAGATGATTAAAAAATATCTCCCCCGGGAATTGATACATGATTTCCACCGGGAGGAAGAAACGGAAAAACAGCAAAAAGATATTGGAGAGATAATTCCGGAACTTGACAAGGAGATGGGAATCTCTTACTGCGGCGGCGCAGAAGATATTTATCTGGATATCTTAAAGGAATACTGTGAAAAAAACAGGCTGAAGGATCTTAAGACCTGTTTTGAAAACAGGGATTGGCAGAATTACAGGATTCATGTACATACCTTAAAGGGAACTTCCCTTACCGTGGGTCTGCCGGGACTTTCTGAATTGGCCAGGGAGGTGGAACTTGCGGTAAAAGAGGGGGATTATGACACGGTTTATAAAAAACATCCTGGAATGATCGAACAGTATGGGGATATTTTGGAGCGATTGGAGAAATATGTGATAATTCTGTGACAAGGCTTGAAGGAAATATGGCCTTGGAGTATAATACTTTAAATAAATTGCCGAAATAATCATGAAATGCTGCGGCAGGAAAGAAGTGAAGGTATGAAGAGAAAAAATTGGAAACAGGTATCGGCGGCTGTTGTTATGGCCATTGTGCTGGCGGGGTGCGGCAATGGGGGAGGAACCCCAAAGGAGGAGACATCCCAGGGAGAGGTAAACCCAAAGGAGGAGATGCAGAAGGGTTCGGAGGTTCGGGCCTCATTTGTGGAAAAAAATAAGGATAAGAAAACAAAAGACACAAAAGATAAAAAAACCAGTGAAAAGGAAACAAAAGAGGCTGAGACAGAATCTGAGACAGAAACAGAGACAGAATCTGAGATAACAGGACAGGAGGAGCTCAGGGGGGACGGCGTTGCCATTATCGCAACAGAGGAAAATTTTGATTATGTTGCACTGGGAAATTCTGTCACCTGCAATGAAATCAGCGAACTTTGGTGGAGCAACTGGGGCATGGCGGCTACCACAGAGGAAAATGACTATGTACATATTGTGTCAAGATGGCTGGAGGGACAGTCGGCAAAACCAGTTACCACCACAGTCCTTGACATTAAAAAATGGGAGGTTGCCCCGGACAGGGGAGCAGCCCTTGAGGATTATGACAAGTATTTTAACGAACACACGGATTTGGTGACATTGCAGACCGGGGAAAATATCACCGAGGGAAAAGAAACCCTTGGGGTGGATTACCCTGCCCTGGTACAGCGGATTAAAGAAAAGGCCCCCAACGCCCAGATACTGATGCTTGGGGAAGTGCTTTGGCCAAAAGATGATATTGAAGCGGCAAAACATGCTGCCTGCGACCAAAACGGCGTTACGTTTATCGATGTCAGCGATTTTCGGGCAGCCTATGAGGGGGATACTTTCCGCTCTTCCTTAGGAACCCAGGTTTACGGCGCCGACGGAAACCTCCACGCCATAGACAATGAGGTTGTGGCAGCCCACCCGGATGATGAGGGAATGGCAAATATTGCCCAGCATTTTATCGACAATATTATTATCTCCAATTAAGAAATTGGGTTAAGATGCGTTTCGCTCTTGAAATTTAAAAAGGGATGTGCTAGAATTGGCTCTAGTGTGAGTGTTAGAGCAAAGGAAGGTTTTCTTATGAGAAGACAGGTATTATCTTTACTGGTTGAGAACACCGCAGGTGTTACCAGCCATATATCTGGTCTCTTCAGCAGGAGAGGCTACAATATTGACAGCTTTTCCGCAGGAGTTACAGCAGACCCAAGGTATACCAGAATTACCATTGTGGCAAGCGGTGACGACCAGATTTTAGAGCAGATAGAAAAGCAGCTTGCAAAACTGGAAGATGTTTTGGATATCAAGAAACTGGAGCACGGAAATTCCGTTACAAGGGAGCTGATTCTTGTAAAAATCAGGGCTAAGGACACAGACCGTCAGGCGATTTTAAATGTGACAGAGATTTTCCATGGGAAAATTGTGGATGTCACCCATGATTCTATGGTTATTGAGCTTACCGGCCACCAGGAAAAACTGGACGCCTTTTTAGACCTGCTTGTGGGCTATGAAATCTTAGAGCTGGCCAGGACAGGAATTACCGGATTGTCCAGAGGTTCATCAGACGTTAAATATTTAGATTAAAGCATATAGGAGGAAGCAGCGTAATGGCAGCAAAAATTTATTATCAGGAAGATTGTAATTTATCCTTGTTAGAGGGAAAGACTATCGCAATTATCGGTTACGGCAGCCAGGGACATGCCCATGCTCTGAACTTAAAAGAGTCCGGGTGCAATGTTATCATTGGTTTGTATGAGGGAAGCAAATCCTGGGATAAAGCCGTAAAGCAGGGATTTGAGGTGTTTACCGCAGCAGAGGCGGCAAAGAAAGCCGATATCATTATGATTCTCATTAACGATGAGAAACAGGCGGACCTTTACAAAAACGATATTGAGCCAAACTTAGAGGAAGGCAATATGTTAATGTTTGCCCATGGCTTCAATATCCATTTCGGATGTATCGTACCCCCTGCAAATGTGGATGTTACCATGATTGCGCCAAAGGGACCGGGACATACCGTCCGCTCTGAATACCAGGCAGGCAAAGGCGTTCCCTGTTTAATTGCAGTGGAGCAGGACGCTTCCGGGAAAGCACAGGATATCGCTTTGGCATATGCCCTTGGAATCGGCGGGGCAAGGGCCGGCGTATTGGAGACAACCTTCCGCACAGAGACAGAGACAGACCTTTTCGGCGAGCAGGCAGTTTTATGCGGCGGCGTATGCGCATTGATGCAGGCAGGTTTTGAGACATTGGTAGAAGCAGGATACGATGCGAGAAACGCATATTTCGAGTGTATCCATGAGATGAAGCTGATTGTAGACTTGATTTACCAGTCCGGTTTTGCAGGCATGAGATATTCTATTTCTAATACAGCAGAGTACGGGGATTACATAACAGGGCCTAAGATTATCACAGAGGACACAAAGAAAGCTATGAAAAAGATTCTCTCTGACATTCAGGACGGTTCTTTTGCAAAAGAATTCTTACTGGATATGTCTCCGGCCGGAAAGCAGGTTCACTTCAAAGCTATGCGCAAACTTGCCTCCGAACATCCTTCTGAGAAAGTGGGAGAGGAAATCCGCAAGTTATATAGCTGGAACAATGAGGAAGACAAATTTATCAATAACTAACAGACAAAAGAGGCAGCCCAAAATCAGGCTGTCTCTTTTATTTTTTGGTGTAAAATTGTATAAAAAGTTCCAGAGATTTTGTACTTTTTCCCGGTTCTTTATAGGCAAATCCCACTTCCCGTTTTCCAATAGGCGTCTCCAAAGGAATTTCAATAAGAGTTCCATCTTTTAATTCTTCCCGGACAAAATTTCGGATGACACAGGCGGCCCCCACCCCGATTTTGGCAAATTCTATTAATAAATCCATATTGGAAATGTTGATGAAATCCTGTACCTGGATATTATTTTGCTGCAGGTAATCGTCAATATACTGCCTTGTCATATTATTTTTGTCAAGGAGCATCACTGTGGAGTTTTCCAATATATGACTTTTTGCAAT
>ERZ778516.3114-NODE-3114-length-10143-cov-4.944092_pt1 | contig 10143 bp, 8 predicted proteins | sample MGYA00510342_ERZ778516 | MGnify/ENA primary metagenome ERZ778516 (study PRJEB29527, sample SAMN07138961) | mouse gut metagenome | material: feces | host: mouse | place: China:Nanjing | collected 2016-01-25 ...
GATGTTTCGCTTATATAATGAGTATATTGTATTAAGGAGGAATTTTAATTTAAACGCTGATATTCAGGCGAAAAAAGTTTTGAAACACAACAGCGGTTTCTGCATAGATTATTATAGCAGAAGCAGTGAAAACCAATGAATTATTTAACAGGAGAGAAGTAGTTTGAAACAGATGAATTTAGAGGATTTAGAGCAGGAGAGATTGAACGTGGGAAAAACAGTGGAAAAGAAATCAGTAACTAAAAAAGCAACAGAAAAGAAAGAAACGGCAGCTAAGGCAGTAAGTACTGCAGCAGTTGAGGAGGCAGTTGCTAAGGAAGAAGCAAAGACAGTAGCACCAGCAGAGGAAAAAGCAGCAGAAACAAAGGCTCAGGAAAAGAAAGCAGAAACAAAGTCAGCAAAAAAAACAGAAACTAAGAAAACTGATAAGAAGGAAACAGAAAAGAAAGAAGCAGAGCCAAAGGCAGCAAAGACCAGCAGAGCAAAAGCAAAGCCAGTTGAGAAAATAACATTGCAGGTTAACGGCAGAAGTGATTTGGCAATGGAGAATCTTATTGATAGAGTAAAGGCTGCTTATGTGGCTGAGGGTCACTCTGCAGATTCCATTCAGAATGTTGAAGTATACATAAAGCTTGATGAAAATATGGCTTATTATGTAATTGATGGATATGCGTCAGGCATAAGCTTATATTAAGCGTTAGAGTGCTTTTATAGTGCGAAACAACTTTAGGATTGGATTAAGGCTTATTCAGTTTATGGATAGGATTTTATGCGAGGCAGCAGAATGCCACGGTAAGATAAAGAGCACTACGCGGATGGGTTAACCATGTTCACGGAGTGCTCTTTATTTTGCACAGACTCATACAGAGGAAGTAGGGGGCTGTTGCAATAAGCTTTGATTATACAAGATATAGTATGAATCGCAACATAGTGTTAGACTATCTTGTATACATTTGACTTAATGCGACAGCCCCACAAGAGCCGTGCGGTGAGTAGGACTATGTCCTACATGATTGATATTATATTGTCAGAATGTATCATTCTTTAGCATCTTTGGGATATGAAAGATTTAAGTAACTTAGTTCATCATCAGAAAGATTTGTAAAGTTCGCTAAAATCATTCTTACATTCTGTTCTTTTGCTCCACATAGGAGGTAGATTATATCTGCTAATTGGGCTACGATATCTTTCAGCCGCAATAAATCTATTTTGTCGGGTTTAATGGTATTCATAACTTATCATCTCCATAAAGAATCTTACTGGGTAACATTGATTGGGTGCTCTCTTACGCATATATTTTTAATATGGTTTATTACGCTGCATATAATTCCAAATGCGTCAGGCTTGTCTTATCTTAACATAAAAAATGCAAACAATCAACAAAAATAAAGTATAAAATTTATAATTCGACATTATTTGCAGAGAGAAAAGTAATATAAAATAACAAAAAATAAAAAACCTTGTGCTAGTGCCAAAATAGCAGGTGCGGCAGGAACGGAGGAAACAATGGAATATATGGAAAATGCAAAGCGGCCCGTATTTGTTGTTGGGCACAAAAACCCGGATACGGATTCGATTTGTTCAGCAATTGCGTATGCATATCTGAAAAATTTAAGCGATAATGATACGTATGAGTATTTACCTGCACGGGCGGGGCAGGTAAATCAGGAAACACAGTATGTGCTTAATGCCTTCCATGCCGATGCGCCGCTTTATTTGCATGATGTTATGACCGATGCAAGGGATATTGATATTAATGCTGTGGAGGGTGTTACAGCCGATGTATCTTTGAAAAAAGCGTGGCATTTAATGCGTGACCGTGGTGATGTTACGCTGCCAGTGATTGATGGGGGAAAGCTAATAGGGATTATAACGATTGGCGATATTGCAAATGCATATATGGATGTATATGACAACTGTATTTTATCGACAGCAAAGACTTCGTACAAAAATATTTTGGAAACGCTGGAAGCCAGAATGGTAGTTGGCGATAAAAATGAGTATTTTTCACGGGGCGAGGTGGTAATTGCTACGGATAATCCAGATGCATTAGAGGACTATATCCATGAGGGAGATATGGTTATTTTAGGAAACCGTTATGAGGCGCAACTTTGTGCGATTGAGATGGGGGCTGCCTGTGTTGTGATTACAATGGGCGCTAGAGTTTCCAAAACCATTCAGATTTTTGCAAAGGAACATAATTGCATTTTAATTAATACGCCGTATGATACATTTACGGTGGCGCGTTTGATTAATCAGAGTATGCCGATTGGTTTTTTTATGCGCAAGGAGAAAATTACGACTTTTAAAATTACAGATAAAACAGAGGATATTCGGGCGATTATGAAGAAGAAACGCTACCATGATTTTCCGGTACTTGATGACGAGGATAATTATATTGGCATGATTTCTCGTCGTACCTTGTTGAATTTGCGAAAAAAGAATTTGATTTTGGTAGATCATAATGAACTTTCGCAGACGGTGGATGGAATTGAGTTTGCGGATATTCTTGAAATTATCGATCATCACAGGATTGGAACATTAGAAACAGTATCACCTGTATTTTTTAGAAATCAGCCGCTTGGCTGTACTGCGACGATTATTTATCAGATGTATCAAGAGAAAAAAGCAGAGATACCTAAAAATATTGCAGGATTAATGATGGCGGCAATTATCTCAGATACATTGATGTTTCATTCTCCGACCGTTACCGAAAAGGATAAAGTAGCAGCAGCGAAACTAGCTGAAATCTGTGAAGTTGACCTTGAGGAATTTGCAGTAAACATGTTTGGAGCAGGGAGTAATCTTGGGGATAAGACGGCGGAAGAAATTTTCAATCAGGATTACAAGAATTTCTCTGTGAATGGATTTGATTTCAGTGTTGGGCAGATTAATTCTATGAATAGTATAGAACTTGGAGAAATAAAGGAAAAACTTGTGCCTTATATTAAAGAGCAGATGCCGAATCTTGCAGTGGAAATGTGCTTTTTTATGCTGACAAATATTGTATATGAGAAAACAGAATTGCTTTGTTTTGGAGATAAGGCAGAGGAATTGGTGCGTGAGGCATTTATTTTATCAAAATCACAGCATAAGTTTGAATTAAAAAATCTTGTTTCTAGGAAAAAGCAGTTAATACCAGCATTTGTTTCTGTATTGCAGCAATGGGAGAAATAAAAAAATTTGGAAAATATGCACTATGTTTTATGGAATATGGACGACATTTTATTTATGCAAGCGATGAAGATAACAAGATTTAGAAAGTGTATACTATGTTTTATAGAATATGAACGACATTTTATTTATGCAAGCGATGGAAATAATAAGATTTAGAAAGTGTATACTATATTGTGAACAGCTTTATAGGAAAACAGAATGAGAAAGGACGGGAATGGTTATGTTAAAGGGAAAGGTAGCTGTTGTTACAGGCGGGACAAGAGGTATTGGTTTTGAGATTGTAAGGAAATATCTTGCAAATGGTGCAAAAGTGGTGCTGTTTGGATCAAAGCAGGAATCTGTGGATAAGGCACTGCAGAAACTCAAGGAGGAAAACAGTAATTGGGAAGTAGAGGGAAAATTCCCAAAACTTACGGATGCCGTAGAGGTAGAACAGGCAATTGCTGCAGTAAAGGAGAAATTCGGAAGAATTGATATTTTGGTTAACAATGCAGGAATATCACAAAGTACACCGCTTTATAACTATACACCGGAAGAATTTGACAAGGTGATTGACTTAAATGTGAAAGCTGTATTTTATGCGATTCTGCCGACTGCAAAGATTATGAAAGAACAAGGCGGCGGGTGCATTATTAATACTAGTTCTATGGTTAGTATTTCTGGACAGCCTGCAGGCGTGGGGTATCCAGCCAGCAAATTTGCAGTGAATGGTATTACGATTTCTTTGGCAAGAGAACTGGGTAAAGATAACATCCGTGTAAATGCAGTAGCACCGGGAGTTACTAGAACCGATATGGTCGCAGCGCTGCCGGAGGCAACCGTAAAGGCAATCTCCGCCAAAATCCCGTTAGGACGCGCAGGCGAGCCGGAGGAAGTGGCAAATGCATTTTTGTATTTAGCAAGCGATATGGCAAGTTATGTTACGGGCGAAATTTTATCTGTGGATGGAGCTTCCAAGGCGTAATATTTTCTTTAGTGTGAGCAAATGTATAAAAATACCGCAGAACCCTTTGATTCTGCGGTATTTCACACTATTTAGATAAATCGGAGTGACAAGATTCGAACTTGCGGCCTCCACCTCCCTAAGGTGGCGCTCTAGCCAAACTGAGCCACACCCCGATTTCACGAACAATAAATATTATACATTTGGTGATAAAAAATGTCAACAGTAAAAAAAGAAAAAAATAAATTGAGAAAATTTAGAAAAATATTTGACAATTGTCTGACAATTTGATATATTATTTATAGGTTCGTGAAAACTCCATCACGAACAAGCATGAAACATTTATGAAAATGTTAAAATTGCTTTTCACTTAACTCTTTTTCAATATAGTAATCCTTAGAAGAAAGCTCCTTTCTGCCAGTATCCTCCCAATTCTTTACTGTCAGAAAGAAGCTTTCTTTAGTTACGTTTTACCGTTTCCAGCGGTTTATAAGAATAGTAGCAGCGCATTTTAGCTGTGAATTGTAATTTTCTTTACGTTTATGGAAAAAATAGTTCTTGACAGCAGCAGAACTACATATTAACATTCAAGTAAGCTGAATATTCAAAAAAATATGTTATAAGAATTAATTTTTTCTGACAAAAATGGGAACGATTGTTATGGTTTAGTAAGGAACTGTAATGTGGTATCATGAGATAATAGGAGAGGAATTTATGGAACGGGCTTTAATTGTGGGTGTGAATTTGGAGAAAAGCCAGAATGAGTTTGCTTTGGCTATGGAAGAGATGGCAAGTTTGGCAGAAGCTTGTGAGATGGAGGTAGTAGGACGCATTGAGCAGAATATGGAGTGTGTAAATACTGCTACGTATATTGGCTCGGGGAAGGTGCAGGAGGTGCGTGATATGGCACGGGCATTGGAGGCAGATATTGTTGTTTTTGACAATGGGCTGTCACCGATTCAACTGCGGAATTTGCAAAAGGAATTGGATACGCCGGTAATGGATAGAACGACGTTGATATTGGAGATATTTTCTGCGCGGGCGAGAACGAAAGAGGCAAAGCTGCAGGTGGAAGTGGCGCGTCTGCAATATATGCTGCCAAGACTTGTGGGGCTTCATGATGCGTTATCCAGACAGGGCGGCACAAGTGGTTCAATGAGCAGCAGAGGACTTGGAGAAAAAAAGCTGGAATTGGACAGAAGGCGTTTGGAACGTCGTCTTACCAATATGCGTAAAGAATTGGATGCAATTTCGGGAGAGCGGCAGACACAGCGGAAAAAGCGTGCAGATTCAGGAATTCCGCGAGTAGCTCTTGTCGGTTATACCAATGCTGGAAAATCTACGATTATGAATATGCTGCTTTCAGAATATGTGGAAGATACGGAAAAGCAGGTTTTTGTAAAAGATATGCTGTTTGCCACGCTTGATACAACGGTTCGCAAAATTGCACCACCAGATAAAAATGCGTTTTTGCTGTCGGATACGGTCGGATTTATTTCTAATTTGCCGCATGGGCTTGTAAAGGCGTTTCGTTCTACGTTAGAGGAAGTGCGCGAAGCGGATTTGCTGTTACAGGTAATTGACTATTCGGATGAGAATTATCGTGAGCATATGAAAGTAACAGAGGAAACACTGCAAGAATTAGGTGCGCAGAGTATTCCTGTAATTTATGTGTTTAATAAGATCGATTTATGTGGAAGGGAGCATTTTGCTACGGTTCAGGGGGAAGATAAAATTTATTTGTCGGCAAAGTCGCCGGACTGTATTGATGCATTGTTAACTCTGATTTCAAAGAAACTTGCCGGCGGTTATCGTGATTGTGAGTTGCTGATTCCGTATAAAAGAGGAGATGTGGTGTCATATTTCAACGAGAATGCGGTGGTATTTAATACAGATTATCGAGATAACGGTGTGTATATGAAAGCGAATATCAGTGTGAAGGACGCTGGAAAATATGCTGCTTTTGTATTGGGAGAAATGTAGTAATTAAGTTCCTTGGTGAAAGATGGTAGTATGGGGAGAAATATAATAAAAAGGGGCTGTCGGATAATGCAATTTGCCCACAATATATTGTTGCTTAGATAAATAATTCAGACAATATAATGGGCATACTGCATTATTTTCCGACTGCTCCTTTTTACAGATTTTATTGATGATTTTGTCGAATGTTCATAATTTATTTAAACTTTGATAATAAAATTGTGATAATATGCATAGTATACAAAGACTTGCATCTTTTCAAGGGGTGAATATGATGAATAATTCGAGAAAAATTACCAAAAAAAGTATAAAATTTCACAAAATGGCATTTGCTTGTGGTATAATCGGTGTGGTAGTGTTAAATATTGCAGCGTGGCTTTGTGTAGATTTTTGTGATTGGTATGTGAAATATATTTTCCCGTTGTGGTTAAATACTTATGCAAGATTGACAAGCATTGTACCTGTAAGTGTTGGCGAAATTATGCTTGTTTTGGCTGTTGTGATAACTGTTTTTGGAATTGGATTTTTTATCTGGAATATGATTCAAAAAAACCGTTATCGGACAGTATTGCGTTATTTTGGAACGGTGTATGCTTGGATTGTATTGATTGTCTGTTATATTATGACATTGAATTGTTTTATTCTTTATCATACAACGGATTTTGCAGAGAAATATCTTGTGAAACGCGAAGAAGAATCTATGGTTGTTGACCTTTCGGAAAATGCGGTAATGCAAGTGCCAAATGAACAGCAGTGTTATACACGACAGAATTTAGCGGTATTGCGAAACTTTATCGTGGAACGTTGCAATACGCTTGCGTTGGAGATTGCACGTGATGATAACGGTGATGCGGTTTACAATGGTGATTTGATAGCAGCAGCAAAACAGGCAATGATAAAGCTGGGTGAGGAATATGATTTACTTAGTGGGTTTTATGTTACACCGAAGTATTTGACTTGTTCGGAATTTTTTAGCCAGCAGTATATTATGGGATATTATTTTCCGTTTTCATTGGAAGCGAATATTAACTCTGTGATGTACATAACCAATGTAGCACCGACGGTTTGTCATGAACTTGCACATACAAAGGGATTTATCTATGAAGACGATGCAAATATGATTGGCTTTCTTGCTTGTATTCGTTCAGATGATCCATTTTTGCAGTATTGTGGGTATTTAAGTGTGCTCAACTATGTCAATAACGATTTTTATGATTCGATTAATCGGGATAAAAATTTATGTACAGAACATATTAGAATTAGTGATCTTGTAGCGGATGATAATATTTTTCTGACACGCGAGGACTGGCAGACCGTGGAGAAAAGAGCGGTAATCAAGACTGCAACAGTAAAAAAAGTATCCAATGCGCTTATGGAAACAACATTAAAGCTAAACGGCGTAGAGGAGGGAATGCAGCAGTATGGGGAAGTGGTAACGCAGTTGCTACAGTATTATGATGGTGAATTGTTCTAGTACACCGTTATTTCATTCCTCATATACCAAGCACTCGCTATTTGCATCATTGCAAAAGACTGGAACAGTCCTTATGTTGTCGTCAGTCAAGGCTTGGGGAATAGTGCTATCAGGAAAATAGGCAAGAGGAACATAGGGTCATTCAGTGTAAGTTATATTAGACGTTGTGCATTGCAGAAGGGAGTATGAATTTAGAATATGGGAGATATTCTTTCATATATTGATGAATTTGGGGGCTTTACCTTTGTGGAAAAGCCCTTTTGTGAGGTGGATGGATTAATTCTGTCGCACCTTTCTTATTATGTTTACGATAATATTGTTTCAGGATTGGAGGAAAATAAACCTGCGGTGGCGTTCCGCGATATGGAAAGGCTGATGGATGAGAAGAATTTTATTTCTGTTAAATGGGAATTGGAAAAAAATAAGCAGCTTTTTGCAAAGATTGTAGAAAAACGGCGCTATCGAAATACCAAGGCGGCGTTTTATGTGTGCGAGATGAACCGCGACGAAACGATACAATTTAGTGCAATTACATTTTTGTTGGGAAACGGAGATGTGTTTCTTTCATTTCGTGGGACAGATGATGCAATGATTGGCTGGAAAGAAGATTTGTATATGGCATACCACACGCCGGTGGGGGCACAGGTGCGGAGTGTAGCATATGCCAATCAGGTGGCGAAACTCTTAGCCAAAAAGAAGAATCTTCGTTTTATCTTTGGCGGGCATTCCAAAGGAGGAAATCTGGCTGTATTTGCTGCAATGAACTGTGATGAGGAGATAAAACGTAGGATTTCTAAAATTTACAATATGGATGGGCCGGGCTTCTGCCCTGATTTTTTGGAACAGTATGATTATAATGGCATTAAGGATAAAATACTAAAAATTGTGCCAGACGAGTCATTTGTTGGTATGCTGCTGGAAACAAAACAGGATTATACGTTAATAAAAAGTACAGCAATTGGTATGGCACAGCATATTACACTCACATGGTGTGTGGAGGGGGATCAATTTTTGCGTGCACAGTCGTGTGTACCGCAGCGCAAAGCGTTGTATGACAGAATTAATCAGTGGATATTTGCAATGGAGAAGGAACAGGTTGCTGCTTTTATCGAAAGCCTTTTTCAGCTTGTGGAATTGACAGAAATGAATGCACTGTCGGATATTAAGACTGTCTGGACGGATTTTCCCAAGAAAGCACATTCAATTATTGTGGCATATAGCAAAATGAATGAAGAAACAAAACAAATTTTCTGGGAAACGGGTGTTTTTATGATAGAAATGGCGGCGGCAGATCAGCAGGAACGTATTCGAAAATCGAAGATGGCAGAAAAAATCCGGCAGCGGCTGGAACACTCTGTAAAGTATAAATTGTAGCAGATATTTATATGCATGAGCGATTCATTTTACTATATTGTTGACAATTATTACGCCTGTGAGTTGGCATAATTGGTAAACTTTAATATTTTTCAATATATTGTGGGATAGTGTGATGTTTTGCTTGTGAAAGTATAGAACGATAGAGAGTTACTTTTCACACTCGCGTCAAAATGCCTGTTTTTGGCATTTTGTGTATATCAATTGTAACGATAGAGATTATTTATATGTGGATAGTATGGGGTTTTTGCTTGTGGATTTTGTAGGTGTATGTTAATATATACTGGCGAGTACTTAAATTTGCCAATAACGCTGACTCACGAGCATGATTATCTTAATAAAAGTTATTTTTGAACAGTTCCTTAGTAAAAGTGCTTGATGTTTGCTGCAAGGTGAAGGAAGCGATGTGGTGGTATTGTTGATTGACTACTAGTACACCGTTTCCTTTATCTTCGTCTACAAAGTGCTTGGTATATGAGGAATTAAAAAACGGTGTACTAGATTGAGGAGGTTGTAAAAATGTTATATCGAATTAATATGGTGACAGAGGAAGATGGATGGATTGTATTGGATACAAATGGCTGGGCATCTGAGCCTATTCGGCTGCTTGTGGAGAGCATTGCTGCTGAGGAGGGGCGTGAAGTGGTGCAGCCTTATGAGGGGGATGCGCAGTTTATGATAAAGGGCGATCCCTATAAGTTAATTTTTCAATATGATGATGTGTTTGGCTCTGTGGTGATCTTAAATAATTTAGAGGACAAGGAGGAAGTGACAGCGTTGTTGGAGAGGCATTTTGAAAAGCTGAAGAAAGAAAAATATAAAATCAGAAACGAATAGATGACTATGAATGAAAGAGGTTCTGAAAACAGGAATGAAAATGGAGTATCAATATATCAAGAAATAATCTGCCGGTTTATCTGTGTAGTGATTGTGAAAAAAACGGCAGTATTAGTTTGTACGTTATGCATTTGTAAAAGGGAAGGATTATCGTGCAAGAAGTGTGCAAAAAAGCATAAATGTGGTGAGGAGATGCTGTTGTGTGTCTGCAATTCTTCAAGGGGAGGGGGATGCAGATATGAGGGAAGCCGGTACTATCTCGACCAGTTTGTGTCAGACTGCGAGGAAAATGTACATAAAGATAGTAAGGAACTGTTCAAAAATAACTTTTAATACTGCTTGTCTTTTTCTCCGATAG
>ERZ778516.3115-NODE-3115-length-10139-cov-6.572888_pt1 | contig 10139 bp, 6 predicted proteins | sample MGYA00510342_ERZ778516 | MGnify/ENA primary metagenome ERZ778516 (study PRJEB29527, sample SAMN07138961) | mouse gut metagenome | material: feces | host: mouse | place: China:Nanjing | collected 2016-01-25 ...
TTTCATAATGTGTACCCTTATGTGAGCCTGCTGGATCAGAGCAGGTCTGTGCCTGATTTATCACGAAATCCAGACAATGGGTACTGATGACTCTCTATCCATTGTTCCTGCTCCAGACATTTGTTTTGGAACCGCTCCAATTTCTCTTCTTGTTCTGCTAGTACTTTTTGCAAAGCCTCTGCTGTCTGTCTTTGTTCCAGCAGCACTTTTTGGTGTACTGCAATCTCCTGAAACAAGTTTTTAAATGCGGTGTCATATGCCTGCATTCTGACATCATGTGCACCAATTACATTTCCATGTGCATCTGCATGATCCCTGCACTCCATCAGCCTATGATATAGCTGCAACATCTGTTGCTGCAACATATCATAGGTGGATACTGCACACTGTTCTTTTTCTGCTACTGCATGAATAAGCCACTGCCTGGACTTTTCGATCTCTGGTTTTAGTTTCTTATCCACACATTCATAATCAATCAATTCATACAGCATCTGTTCTAGTTGCTGCGGATCATACTCTAAAACCAGTCTGCTTTGCAGCCCACATTTTGAAAGTATTGTATGAAACCTTGCCATGCCGCGATAAGCATTGCCAATCGCCACAAACTGCTTTTTAAAAATAATTCCAAAGCAAGTCCCATGAAAGGAATCTGTTATAAAAAAGTCAGACTCATAAATATTTTTTAACCATCTTTCATTAGATACGTTTTTTAGAAATTCTTCTGTCCACCGATCTTGTTTTTCGTCCACATTAATCACATCTGTCATATGAATCACTGGAAGCATTAACCGACCTGCTATATACGAAACGATTTCTTCTTTTTCTTGCGTAGGATCTAAAATATAGGTAACGATTTTGTGTCCTGTGTTTCCCTGCTCGCCTGCATTTTTTATCAATTCTAAATATTCTGCGGACGGACACAAAAAAACCGGATCTAATACACAAGTTGTCTCTACCCCAAAATCTTTTTGGCACAACGCTACTGCTTCCTGCTCTCTCACAGAAATATTATCAAACCTTTGCAGAAAATACTGTATCCTGGCACGCTGATTTGAAGTTCCTGAATATACATCTCTGCCAAACGATGCTGCATATGCCGCCTTCTTTTTATTTTGATAAATATAGTCCAGGAAACAAAACCCATCAAAGCATTCATACAGTCCTTCATACCACAACTGATCAGAGCCCAGCAAAAAAACTTCTGCATACTCATTTAATTTCTGCATTTCATACTTTGACTGAAATAATTCACACCAGTCCTGATCAGGATACGGATTTTTACAAAATCCGATCGGAACCTTATGCGGCTGCCACTGTGCACTTAACGGCCGCTCTGCCATAAGTACTTCCATTCCCATATTTTTTAATGCCCTGTATAACGCGTAATAAGTAAGATTCGATCCATGATTCTCAACCGTTGGAATCCCAATCACCACGACATCATATTTATGCTGCATGGCATATTCTGCACTTTTGGTAAACGGATATTTTTTTAGCAGATCAAAAAAACGGGTGCGTCCCGGATGTCTCTCAATATTTGCCTGTATCCGATTTTTATACAAATCTTCCTGTTTTATTTTGTGAAACAGCACAAACGAATCCCTTTGCATATCCAGTACTGTCTTTCCCAATTTTGAATTCACAAAAACAACAGACGTCCCCTTCGCATCATTTTTTAGCTGCTCACACGTATCTGCTTCCCAAAAATCACCGATCGACAAATCGCCTGTTCTTGGAAAAGTACAAAATTTACATTCATAACAGGAGTCACGCAGGCACAAATTATTATGATATGCTTTCTCAAACCAGTCATTATCAAAATTTCCAAAATAAAAACCGTCATCCAATTCAATATCAATATTACTGCAACACCATCCTCGTTTTTTTTTACGAAATTCGATTTTACGTATCTTTGTTTGATACCCCCCCCCGAACATTTCTTGCAGATAGGTTTCTATCACCTGGTCTGACGGTACGCCATGACAGAGCAGGTCGATTGTCAGCAGATTTATATACTTTTTCCCAAGAAAACCGTACAGCTCCGCTATCTGGCATGGTGTTCCGACAAACAAAACTTTTCTGCCCGTTTCCAGAAGTTTTTTTACTATGCGCATACATCCATCCATTCTGCTCTGCATATACTTGCTTCCCAAAATCCTGCCTAACTCTTTTTGCTCATACACCACCATATGTCTGACCGTTGTTGCTGTATCCCATCCAGCCCCAATACAGCATCCATGTTCCTTTAAAATATACTGTGCAATAACAGAAAAGACTCCGCCGGAGCTTGACTGCATACGTATTGTATCAAATGCCCTTATTGCGTAGACCTCCGGCTGTATAAAATGGTCATTTTCATAATGAAGTACCGGACATACTTTATCACATCTATCACAATGCGTACACATCTCCTCCGCGATCTGGGGGATTTGGAAACCGTCTATGTCTGTTATGACAGTGATTGCATTTTGTGGACAGATGTCTATACAGGCACAGCATCCTGTATATTGATTTTTTGATATCATATCTTTTATTTTTTTCATTTATACTGTCCCATCTCCTTCTACCCAAAACTTCTGTATATTATCTGAATGATCCAAACCATTTTTTATTTTCTCTATTTTTTATCAGCACTCCAGTAAGACTGTAAATAAGCACAGAGCCTATTACTACTATATGAAATGCAATAACTACCGCAAAATGAAACGGAATGCCAAAACCAAAAATTTTAAAATAAACCTCTATCATCAAAGCCTGATTTAAATACATAGGCAGGCTGATCCTGCCTAGTCCACCGGATATCCTGTTCGACAATATCCTTGACAAAACTGTCAACTGAGAAAAATTCAATGCAATTAAGCCTGTTAATACCAAAAGATCAAAAAAATCATCTCTTCCATTTTTATGAAATATAATGCTGAAAATGATTCTTAAAATACATAACAGTTCCGCCACATTACAGAAATAAATATTTTTGCGATTTGTACATTCTTTCTTAAGCAACCTTACTAACTGGAACGCCAAACATCCAAGAGCCACATCAAGCATCGCCCGTATCCAAGCTATATTTAAAATCCCATTATAATCATACCACGGTAGGATCGTAGCATATATATTTGCATAATATCCGCCTCCAATTAAGATGATCAGAGGTGCTATTATATTTAGATATAGTTTTTTATGATACCAAAGCATCGCATATGTAAAATATAAGGCAATCAGCATAACAGAAATATACCATGTTGGATAATTTATATATACCTTTTCTCCTAATTCTGACATGTGAAGCATCAGTATTTCCCACTTATGCAAAAATAACATATCCTTTGCCTGAATCACCCAGTCCAGCGTCAGCCTACACCCAACAATAGAAAAAAACAACAGAAAAAATGCGGTCAAGTAATCCACATAAAGGTGTCTGATCTTTCCAGCTATATATTGTATTGGTGACCGTAAATTTCCCCCCCCCCGAATATAAGAATCCATCATCAAATACCCAGAAAGAATAAAGAAAAAATCTACTCCTAATCCAGCTCCTGGCAAAATACCGAAACGAACCTCCCCATACAACTTGCTCTGAAAAGTCTCGCTAAAATGCATCACAACAATGCAGCTACAAAAGAAGAATCTCCAAAATTCTATACTATCTACCCTTTTATGCAAAATAGCAGAACTCTGTTTTTCTTTCCTCATCTCAACTATGTACTCCTTCCGCTATAACACCAATATTTAATGGACCCTGTACAAAAGCAGGTGTTCCTGTATTGGTATAAACAAATTGTACCTTTGATACATTTGCTATCGGTTCATCCAGAATAAATGTCATCCAATCCCGGTCTTCTGACGTATTCTGTTTCACCTGTTTTAAAACCTCCCCTTCTGTGTCCATTAAAAGCATTGTATAACTTGTCCTAAAATTGCCATTTGCTCTGCACACAGTTACACTTAAAATCCTTTCTGTTAAAATACTATCAACAGAAGCAGCAGCATATAAGATATCTTCATCTTCGGCTACCTCTCTTTTTTCTAATTCATTCCAACTGCCATCTGCCCGGAAGCCAAATAATTTTCCAATACTGTTATGCTGCAATGCCACAAGCTCTGCTCCAGCCAATGCCGCATTTACAGGAATATAATAAGCTTCATTCTCTGTAGCATCTCCAATCTTATTCCATTCCACTGGATAATCTTCTATATTTATGCAAGACCGCACAGAACAGATATGATTCAATAATACAAAAGCCAGAAGAAAATAAACAGCTCCTTTTAAGCCAGCCATTTTCTGAGAATATCTTAGCCATACTTCTGAATGGACTAATACAAAGAGGAACGACATACAGATAAAGAGAATTGGAATATTAAGATAAATCCAATGGACAGAGAAAGAAGAAACACAAGCTGTCCAGTCAACTTCTGCCCTCATATCAATACTTCCCAATCCGCCCAGAATGCAAACACCTGTTGCTGAAAATCCCAGTATCCAGCATCCAAGCATAAACAACCCTGTCATCCTATGTATATATTTTTTGCTCTTAATGCACAAATATACTGCGTAACTGATGCAACCAATGCACAAACATGAAAATACAACATTTGCCGCAGCTCCATTTCTAAAACCTGATTTATGAAAAAACACAATCCATGCCTGCACCTGGTAATAAAAAAGATTCTGTATAAGTGTAACTATTTCAGGTACTTGAAAAGAACCAACCCCCTGCCTTTGTGCAATCACTTTCAAAGTTGAAATAAAAATATAACAAATATGTATTATACTAAAAACTGACAGAGAAAAATAAAAAAGTTTTTTCTTTACCGCTATATATCTCCATCGTACAACAAGATAAAAAATACATACTGGAATCCATGCAACGACAAAAAGTTTGCTGAAACTAATCACAATAGCTACAATTTCTAAAAACACAAACTTTGCCATATGCATTGGCTCTGATTCCTGCAAAATCACCCAAAATACAATTAAAATACTCCAATATCCAAGAGAATGCATCATATAGGCGTCTCCCATAATGGAAGATGTTCCTAAAAATACAGAAAAAAGCACAAGTACCTCTGGTTTAAAATATTTATACATACATCTCATACAAAAAATACTGCATATGCCAGATATAAATGCTAACGTAATTACCTGTATTCCGGCAAAAACATATTTAACAGGAAACAAGCTGACAGCCACAAACGTCACAAAACGCTGTATCCATGAAAGATACAGACCAGCTTCCAGCCTCATCAGGCTTTTAAAAAAACCATTTTCCACCTGGCTATACCAAAAATCATATGCTGCCTCTGATTTTGGCTCTCCAAGAAAAGACGCCGACGGCTGACGTGCACTGATACACAAAAAGATCATGAAAAAAGAAGCCATATATACCAAAAAAGAATGCTGCAAAACTACCTGCGGATTATAAACCAGAAGATATGATACAGCCAAAATTATAATGAACAGCGATATCAAACAAACCATCGTAGACAAAAAGCATGTCGGATATACGAGTACTGTATACGCCATACTAATCGGACTGCTTACATAGGTTCCATTCCAAGACAGATTAGGCAAACCGCTTCCAACTTGGCAGGAAGCATAGACAGCCGGGGCATTTTCTGCATTGTCTCCATCACATGATATGTGTATTACTGCTGTACCTTCCTGAAAAAAATTATTTGCAACATCAATACCTATCATTCTGTTTCCAAAGTTAGCATCCACAAGCAGCTCTTTTGCATCCATCTGCTCTCCTTGACGAATCAAAACATTTACTGGTATTGTTTTTTGTACCATGCTTGCATCTATATAAAGTTCTAAAGATTTTAGACGCCCCTGCAAGTAAATCGTCTGCTCCACAACTGTATCCTTAGATAAGACAATCCTATTCCTGCTGGAATTATCAAGCCTTGGAAGTTCAATCTTATGATTGACCGATTGATATAAATTTACTGCTGGTGAAATCCATGTAAAAAGGAGTAAAAACGTTACAATTCCAAACAGTTTTACAGGCTTTATCCAATAATTATTTTTTTTCATTACCAACTCTCCAATAAACTGTCTGCCAGTATTTCATGCTGCCAGTAAATCTGCATATAATTCGCTCCAGATGCTTTTGCTGCTATAAGTCCAGGCTTAGAATCTTCAAATATAATTGTATCTTTACAGCTTGCTTCTGCCTGTTTCATTGCTAATAGAAAGCATTCTGGAGATGGTTTTGTTTCCTTCACATCTTCCTGAGCTATTATAAAATCAAACCATTCCATCACTCCAAAGTAATTTAGCAGCTCTTCTGCATTCTTACGTGAGGCCGTTGTCGCGATTGCCGTTTGATATTTTTGTCTGATCAATGGAATCATCCAAAACAAATGTTCATTTTTTATTGCAGCACCCAAATATTTTTGATAAATTTGCTTTTTATATTCATGTATGCACTGGATTTGCTCTTTCGTAACATCAGGCATAATACATGGTAAAAATTCATAACAGCTATTTCCATTACAATATTTACTAAAAAACTTATTATCTATATTTATCTGCCTTCCGTATTTTTCCACCGCTTCCTTGTATGCCTCAAAATTCACCCTGCCTGTATCAAACAGTGTTCCGTCTAAATCAAAAACTGCCAGCTTTCTTTTGTTCATTCTCTTCCATCTCCTTTACATCATTTAGTACCATAAGCAGTCCTGTATAAAAAACAACTGCCAATTTTTCATCCTTCTGAATTTTATATGGCATAAGCCTTAACCAGTGAACAATCTCATGATAATAAATACTAAGTACTTCTTTTAAGGAAAAATGCTCTTTCAAATATACCTGATATTTATGATAAATTTGGGCATATGCTTCAGATTTGACCATCATATACTCTACACAGTCTTTTCTAATTTTTACAGATGATACCATCATAAGAAATTCATAATTTCCATGAAGGGACTGCAAAAGTTTTGCAAAATCGAGAAAGGGCGAATCATGTACATTTCCGGTATTTGGATCAATCAAATAATAATTCAAAGGTTTTACCTTTCCCTCATACTCTGCTGTACTCATTTCGGCAGGATCAGTAACAACTATGATATTCTCCACTGTCAGATCTCCGTGAATATCAGCATAATAATCCTCTCTAAATACATCTGTTAAATGTCCTTTCTCAAGCATCTTAGAATAATGTCGAAGCGTATGCAGTTTTTTTCCATTTACCCACAACACATCATACTGCTCTAAAGCCTTGATATACTTGTCAGATTTTCTTATTACTTTAAGATTTTTACTGACTTTAGATTCAATATACTGTTCCAACGTCTCGCTGTCTGCTTTGCGACGGTTCATGGAATGCAGCTCAAAATGAATATCATTCAGCACATGTTTTAATATTTCCCAATTTTTCTCTGTTGGCATCGAATGAATCATTTGAAACATACCCTCTGACCCACGATAGCTATGCATATCATAGGTAACATAATCTGTTTCACATCTACTTTCTGTAATTATAGGTAATGGCAAAACCACTTGATGATGTTCAATCCATTCGATCTGTTCTTTCAGTTTGCTCCCATCTTCGCAAAATGCATATTTGCGAAAAAAAATATTGCCATCGTTTTTCATGATCGTGACAGTAGACGCATTAGAACCGGCAGAATGATCTTGCATTACAGTTACATCCTTGTTAATATCAAGATACGACTGGATATATTCTCTTTTTTCTTCTGCATAATACGTCCTTAAAAAAGCCAGACGATCTGACTGGTTCATTTGCGGCAGTGTTTTTTTATATCCTTGTTCCTGTTTAGATGTATTTCCAATAATTGCAGCAATTACCATACAAGCAACCAGCGGCAATAAAATATATGCAGTCCAGGCACCCTGCACACTTATTTCCATTCCCCTTAACCCCATCCCTGAAAACAATGCCATAAATACTTCTGATGCTGTACAGAAATGACCAGACCTTTGAAGCATTTCGGCAAAAAGCACATAGGATGCCGCATATCCAATCCACATTCCTGCTGTATAAATAAATAATTTCTTTTTATAAATTCTTACAACAATATCCTTCAAAGATAAAATTACTAAATAAGATATTAACAAAACATCAAATTCAATTTTCTGATTAAATACAGAAGCAACTATGCAAATCAATTTCTTTATGATCTTTCTGAACAGAATACATAAAACAGTGACTGGGATTACCAAAATAATAAGCAGCAGATATCCTTGCGCCATAGCCTGCATCTGTCTGCCTCCTTTACCTGATAACAACAGGATCAGAAACATCATGCTGACTGTTGCAAGATCCAAATATAAATCTGTAATGACACTCGCTGCTGAGAATGCATATCCATTTTTAAGCTTTCTGCCTGCCCAGAAAACTCTAAAGAAATCTCCTGCTCTGACTGGCAGTATTGCGTTTACTGCTTGTCCAACTGCCATTGCATTCAATAAACTACCCATTGGCGGATCTTCATATACTGATAAAAAGCTCTTTCCCCATCTGCATACTTTAAAGACATGCCCTGCCACCATACATGCCACTGCACAAAGGAACAATATACCAGATATCATAACAACTCCTTATAATTTGTAAGTCCTTTTGCAGTTTCATATTCTTCAGGTGTACCAAATGATACATGAAAATCCGTTTTCATACTCTGGATTAACTTTGCATCCTTAAGCATGACATTATATATGCCGCTCATAAAATATTCCTGATAGTTGCAATCCTTCTCATATTGCAAGGCTACTTGCTCAAATAATGTTCTGTTTTTAAAATAGTAGCAGCCACATACTGCTTCTTTACTGACCGCTTCTTTTTCTACTGTCCTGACAACACGACCATTCTGATCCTTTTCAACAAAGCTGTACTTTGCCTCATCAGAATAAAAAGTAAGAAGAATCCCATCTACTTCCTTTCTCTTTGTATCTGATTTATTGGAGCAAAATAGATTAAATTCTGTACTTTTAAATAAATGATCGCAATCGTTAAAAACAATCGGAAAATCATCCGAAATATTTTCTATTCCTTTCAAACCAGTTATAACAGCACCGCTTGTAACTTCTGGCAAAATATGTATCCGCGCCTTCGGAAAGTAAGTACTAATTTTATTGTGAATCTGAAATTGCTCTACATGTTCCTGCAAAACAACAAATTCTAAAGATTCCAAAAGCACAAATTTACATACCGACCGGACTGCCCAATAAAAAAATGGCCTATTATAAATTGATATTAAAGGTTTGGGACATGCAAAACCTTCATTTTCAAATCTTGATCCCCTTCCTGCCATTGGCATAATCAAATGAACTTTCATTAAAAAATTACCCCCTGCAATTTATCTAGCATCGCACATTCAGCATCAATCATCTTCTTTAATCCTTCTTCCATAGATACTTTAGGATACCATCCATATTTTTTCAAAGCATAACTGTTATCACACAACGAATATTTATTAATTTCATGACTTAAAATACTTTCTTTAATACGATAATCTCCCTTAAATAAATCTTCATATTTTTCCCAATAATGAGCATCCTCGGCAAAATCAGCACCTATATCTTTTCCCATAATTTTCTTTGCAATGTCATACATCTCATTTACAGAATAATTTTTATTTCCTGATACATTTACTACATCAAATCCTTCTGATTTTAGTACAGCAACCGCTAACTCAACCAAATCACTCACATAAATATAATCTCTCTTCTGTTCTCCGTTAGAGTGAAATACTGGCGTACGTCCATAATACAATTCTTTTATCATATATGCAGTAAAAGGCGGCTGCTTACGCAGGCAGTCAACATGAGGGCCATAAACATTTGAAAACCGCAGGCATGTGATATGCATTCCATAAGTATTACAATAAGATTCCGCAAAGCGTTCCGCAGCATACTTTGAATTAGGATAGATGAGTGTTGGAAGTCTAAAATTATTTTCCGATGTAGGAAATTCTTGTTCATTTTCATATATAGCATTCGTACTTGCCTGAATCACTTTTTTTATACCATATAAACGAGCATTTTCTAGAAGATTAACAAATCCTGTGACATTCACATCAATCGCTTCCTGAGGGTTAATCTGGCAATCCGGCAACGGTGCAATCCCTGCAAAATTGTAGATATAGTCTACACTCCCGTCTTTTAAAAGATT
>ERZ778516.3116-NODE-3116-length-10137-cov-5.257687_pt1 | contig 10137 bp, 15 predicted proteins | sample MGYA00510342_ERZ778516 | MGnify/ENA primary metagenome ERZ778516 (study PRJEB29527, sample SAMN07138961) | mouse gut metagenome | material: feces | host: mouse | place: China:Nanjing | collected 2016-01-25 ...
CCTCGGCTTAAAATTGAGATTGTCCAGAAATCAATTAAAAACCAAGGAGCTTTAAAAATGGTCTATGTTGGAGTGGTTATTTCTCTACTTGGAGTAATAGCTGGATTTTTCACCGCCTACTACATGAGAACACAAGTAATTGGCAGCCTCCCTATCATCGAAGGGGATATTTCAGATCTACATGGAGCAGAAGTCCGAAACTCCCTAGCCGCCAAACTTCAAGAAGAAGGGTATTTCGTTTTGAACCTCAGAATTATAGGAGGAAATGGTAATTTCCTTCTAAAGAAGATAAAAGTTAAGGGTGCATTAATTGGAGAACTTCCACTATATAATTTTGATGGGATATGCGAAAGTAGCTTCAAGAATCCCAAAACAAACACTCTTTCTCTTTATGAAGTTTCACAAAGAAATTTAGATCGCAATCTTTCATTCTTGATTAAAACAGACAAACCTGAGGAGGGGAAGATTAAGGTTTCTATTTCTATTGGGTTGTTCTCTTCTATCACTACAACTATTCCATACGTAAAAACATCTTATTTTGGGTAAATTACTATATTCCTTCGTATAGTTACGCCGTTTTAATCGCATCTAAAATCTGCTGATAGGTACGTTCAACCGTCTGATGAAATAGCCGTTTTTTAGAGTCCTTGCATGCAAGGGCGAACTGTTGAGCACGCTTGATTTCGTGCTCAAGGGCAATAATCACCAGTGGTGTGTCGAATGTGTCATCAAGACAAACTGTTGTAGTGGTCTTTTCGTCATTTTTTGATTTTCTTGGCATATTTTCTCCATAAAAAAGCCCCTCTGCTGAGGGGCGAATACTGTTAAAAATTACTATCTAATAGGCCTAGTGAAATCCATTTGGTTGCGGCTTAAAACATTCTTGAGCGCTGCTGCCGGAAAATCGCCTTCTGCGATCAGAGAGTAGAATCTCGGCGCAAGTTCTGAATTCAAGCTCCGCAGTCCTTTGTAAACTTGTGCGAATGTCGGCTTCCCTAGCTCTCGCAAGTAAATCAGATTTGCCAAGGCCCTAAGTTCATGCTCTGAAAGGGTCCGAGCGTTATAGTAGAAAATCTCACCGGTTGACTCAGATGTTTCAGGGACACTCAAATCAACGCTCTGTATGAACCTCAGCGCTTCTTTGAACTGCGATTGTGGTATCTGGTCATACCTTGCAACCTGAAAGCGATTCTTTAACGCCCTGTAGATTGTCTGGTAATTGTGAGCCGTTTTCTGAGCTCGTGCCGCTACTGCGATCTGTATTTGATGCTGTTGGGAGGGCGTTAATGTTTCTAGCTGATTCAGGGCAGGGCAGTATTTTGCTTGAAGCTGATTCCTAAGTTCGTAGAATTTTTGGACAAGAGCGACCTTGAACTTTCTCACGATCTCAGTGTTTTTAAAAAAGGTGAGAAGCAAAGTTGTTTGCGGTTCGTTCAGTATTGCGATTTCTCGTTTTTGAGTTCCACCAGCAGTTTTAAAAGATTCCGTTTCAAAAAGCACATTGCCGAAAGTTTTTAGATCGTCAAGATATTTTTTGATTAGTTCAAGAACATTTTTGTGCTGAATCGCAACTCCTTCAGAAATAATAAAAGAAGAAGTAACTGCGACCCCGTTTTGGATAAAAGCAAGTGAATTAGACATTGAAGTCTCCTAACTGAGTAGTAAACCTGTTCACTCAACTGCAATTGGGTGAGCAGACCTGCGGGTTGCAGTACCGTCAGTTAGGCAAACGGCGCACTTTCGTGCCCCGCAAGTCACACTCATAGAGACTTTGCGAAAGGGTCGGATTTGAAATCTGATCCTTTTCAAAGGGTCGCGTTTTAAACGCGATCCTTTACCGCCATAAAAAAACGCCTTACGGCGGTTAACGCCTAACTGTCAAAACGGGACTGCAATCCCGTGTCTGTTTCCAGACATATTTAGTTTAGCTTTTTTCATGGCAGAAGTAAAATATTAGTCAACAAAGAACGGCCATGCGGCCAGCACAATAAATAGGAAAATCCAGAATGACACAAGTAAATACTCCAAAAGAGAAAGAGATTCCGCCAAAAATAGGGCAGGAAACAATTTCTCAGGTTTTGACAATAGTTGATAGCGAGTACAAAAAAATCACGTATGACAGCTACAGTACTCAAATGGCAAATACGAGGAATTACCTTTGGTTGTTCTTTCTCATCATTTCTTTTTGTATCGCTTTTTTTAAAGAGGCTGCTTTAGGGGAAACATTGTTGCATCTAATAGGTGGCAACAATGTTTCGGCTTTTTATTTGCTTACTCTGTTGAGCTTTATTTATGTTTTATTTACAGCCGTTAAGGGTTTTTGGCTAGGAATTAACGCAATCAGCCAAAATAATGTTCCACTTCCCTATGAAAACCTTCCTACTATGCTAACCGAACTGGAATGTGAACGGTTTGATCTCTTGGAAACTTACCGATTTAAAAGAGACCTTCTGGACAGATTGCATTTTTCTCTTAGTCAAGGAATCGAAGGATTAGAACGCAGAGGGAAAATCCTAAGAGAACTTTCACGTCTGTTTAAGAATTCATTAATTGGTATTTTAATTACTCTCATTTTTTACGGAGGTATGTTTATACGATGACACAAGAAAAGAAGACCGCCTTTGAACCCAGAACCCAAACCCGTCAAGATAAAAGCTCTGAAGTTCAAAGGCAATCCCCATACTCACGTTCTTTTAATAATGGCAACCATACCAAAACTCAATAATGTAGGAGGGTAGAAGACGCTGGCGGGGTGTTGATAAATTATTCTTCCTCATCTGGGCCGTAAAGCTTGACTCTCCGATCGTGAACTTCTTTTTCGACCTCGGTGATAAGCTCATTTGCGGCGCCCTGAAGTTTTACGATTTTTTCCCAAAACTCAGCGGCTTTTTTGGAGTAAGAACAACTAGCGAGATACCGAGCGTTTTTCAAGGGAGGAACGATTCGATCTAATGCCTCAAGAATCGACTCAATATCGTTTAATTTCGTTTCATCATCGTACAAATACATGTTTGCCCCCTATCGAATCGATAAAGATTCATTCGTTACTAGCGAGGCACCCGGAATAACGACGCCTTCAGCTAACTGCTCTTTCAATGCGATTTTGTTAGCCGATTTCTCGATTTTTATGAACTGCTCAGGCAGCGAGTCCAAATCTTCAATCTGCACCGCTGTGGTCTTGCGGAATCCGCCAGTAATCTGACTGTTTTTCAATTTGGACACGCCGAGGGCGTGCATAGCTTCGGAGCACTGCGATTTGAAAAACACTGCTGTTCGTTCAAGCGATTTCTTGCGGGCTTGAAGATTTTTGATCTGTTCAGACAACGTTTTGGCATCGGCTTCAAGCTCTTTCACGTAGCAAAATGTACCCAAGATTTTTTGCTGAGCTTCGGCGCCGGTAAGCTCAAGTACTTCTGCGCCTTCAATCTCGCCCGTCTCTTCGTTGACAGTGACAGACTCTAATGCCGTTCTGACGGCCTGCGGTATTTCATAAAGTTTCATTTTATTTAGTCCATAAAAAAGCCCCTGAAAAATCAGGGGCCGTGCTTAGGCGGGTGTGACTGCTGTCACTCAGTTTCTTCGTCAATTGTTAATTCGGAGAAAACCTCTTTATAAAGTAATCCCTCAAAGTACTTGATTTCATCAAGAATTAGATTTTCAAGATGTTTTTGCGCTGTGCTCGTTTTTTCTAACAGACTAGATTTAGAAAACTCTAGGTATTTTGTTTCATCACGCAGTCTGTTATTTAAGTCAAGTATTGCACTAAATATGCCGATTATGGTAATCAGGCTGTTATCGTATCCCGTAGTTAGGTCTAATTTCTCGCGAATACAAGATTCGTTATTGTAGGCATTTTTAAAATTGATTATGACATCCTCTTCGACATCACCATCAGAAACAGATATAACGGGCAGATCGCAATGTCTCTTAAATGTTTCGACGTCATCTCCTCTTTCATCGATCGGTCGCCCAAGCGACATAATGGCCGAGTTGGAAATGAGCAGCTTAACGAGCATCAGGCGTTTTTCAATTTCTTTAGGATTCATTTGAGCTCCTTATGTTAGGGTCCAAAACCTCTTCCAGATATTTCGAATGCAAAAATCTGATTTGCGATTCAAGATTTGTAATTCTGCTTTTAGCCTCATCTGAGAGACCATGAAAATACTCCGGATGTTTTTTTTCTAAAAAATTTTGCAACCTCAGAATTTCTCGTTCGATCTTTAAAGCGGTGTTAAGGCCGCCGATCACACTAGCCAGATTTTTGGCAGTTCCTGATATTCCTAGACAATCAACAATTTTGGTTGAATTGTTCCCTGCCAAATTTCCGGCAATGTGAAGCTGTTTGTCAAGATCCATGTGAACGTCTAAATCCCTCGTAAGGCCAACTGCCGAGTCGCAGAGGTCAATCAGCGTATAGGAGACATTTCTGATCGCCAAATAGTGAATCAACGCCTCAGCGGGCTTGATACGATTCGCAATTTCTTTAGTCATAGATTCTATTTATCCTTTAAAAATAAAGCCCCTTTCGAGGCTTGTTCGGTTAGTTGTTAAAAGGGGATATCGTCATCGTCCATGTTGTCGAGCGGTTGTTTGGCTGTCTTTTTTACTGGCGGGTTTTCAAATTCATTGTCTGAAACTGACAGCTTTTTAAGAGGTTTGTCGATCACGTGCTCTTTTCTGATTTCAAGCAATTCGGGCTTGGTGACACGTTCTAAAATTTCTTTCGCCACAAGCCCAGTACTTGGCTCGAACGACGTAACCAGATTGACACGATCAGCGACTCGGATTGTTCCGTCGCTGGCCTGATACTCCTCTGGGGCGTATTGTAGAAGCAGCCCGATTTCACGCCCCGCAAGATCAGGGAACAAATAGGCTTCCTGATCGTTCCCGTTGCGGTCCTTGATCGTGCTCTTGACGGCGTTAACGTTTTTGAGGCGCAGGCAGGTGAGCATAGACATGAACATGTCACGCCCGAAATTTTCCGATCCGTCCTTTTTGAAAAGACAAAGATTAATATTCGCTTTGCCTTCGTGAGCAACGAAAATAATCTCCAGCATCTGAGCACCGCTTCTGGTGATGTAAGTGCGGGCCGCCGTGATCTGTCCAGCGAAGGCGCCGGACCTACGGATATTAGGTGTCTGGCTGTCTGCACGGGCAGCCGCTTTTGTGTCGAGTTGAAAATTAGTAATCATGCTAATTCCTTTTGATTGATTGAGTAGTAGTCGCAGATAGCGGCATCGACCGCCGCTAAATCGTTTTCTATATCTGGTGAGTCAAACATTCCCATCGGTGATTTGACGGTGTCTGACCCGCTGTTTTGAGTGCTGAAAAAATACTGTCCATTCACAACGTGAGTACGTAAAACTGTTGTGAACATTCCTTCAAGAACGATCTTGTCATCGAGCAATTTCCCGAGGGTTTTAATTCGGACCTTTCCGAATTCGTCTGTCTGGGTGTGAGCGAGGATGTAGACTCGTTTGTCAAAATCGAGTTCGCTGGATAGCTTGGCAATGTCGAAACCCGCACCGCCTATGTCAGTAAATTTGTCATATGACTTTTCCTTGCGGCGGCTCATGAATTGATTGGCAAGAATGTACTGCCAATCGTCAACGATGATTATTTTTGCCGTGGTGTACAACATAGCAGCCATGATTTTCTGCGAATTGTCGGAAACGTAAATATTCCCTCCGTCACCTTTTTTCATGACCTCCCTCCAGCCAGCAGAGCGGAAGGGTAGGGGTTTACGTGTTGGCTGAATGAGCAGACATTCAGCCGGATTTAGGTTCCTGAGCGAGCAGGTTTTGCCCGTTCCGGACTCTCCTAAGATTAAAGTAGCGTAAGACATCGTTATTCCCGTTTTATTCGTTCAAGTGTTTCGGCGTACATCATGTCGATATCGTCATCGTTCAACTCATGAAAGAAGGCTGCTTCCGCCTCTTCAAACACGAGATCAAAATCATCTGGCCTCATGACGCAGAAGGCGCCCGCAGGCTCCCTATGCTGAGTTGCTTCCCAAGCATCAGCGGCCGATTCGTTTAACTGGCACCGATAGGCATAAGCGCTATCGGTTTCCAGTTTGTTGATAAGAAAGTCGTTAATTCTGCTCATATCGCCCCCTATTTAAGCCATACTACAATCCACATACCAAACGCTAAGGAGTAAAACACCAAGGCCGCAATCAAATATGACAGAACGGCGTTCTCGCCGTCTTCGGTCTTAGCCTTGAAGAGACGACCGATGAGATTCATAGCTGCGGCAATGAACGCAGTTGCGGCCACAAGTACAGGGCCGTCGATAATCAAGTTTTTCATTGTCTGCACTCCAAAAAAAAGCCCCCGATTTCTCAGGGTCTGTAACACACGTCATCAAAGTAGTTTTTTTAATCTCTCAATTGATTTCATTTATGGTTCCTTTCGTTAAAAAAACAAGGCACACTGAGTAGGACCCGAAAGAGGCGTGTCTCCTGAACGTCTCCCCGGCTCAATGTAAGTCTTTCCTTGCAGTCACGGTGATTAACTCGCAACCTCCGACAACCGTCCGTCGTCTGTACACAACCTGCGAGCTGGCGCACCAGTGCGGAGCCTCACGTACCTAGTGAGTATGTTTAGCATAGAGGCATACAGGTAATTCTTTAAAAATTTCAGCGCTCTGCATCCACTTTGAACCCGTTGTTTACTAAATGAAAGTTATCAACAACAGAGCGCTGAAATCTGTACCTTACTCTTGCTCTTGCGAAGGTACTTAACTCAACCGGTCATTCTGTGTGCTGGTTACCGGTAACCTCGGAATTCTTCCTTCTCTTGGCTGAATTCATTCACCTCAGCATATGTTTTTACTCATATGCGTATCAATCACTTAGTATTTCTGCGGAGGTCGCTAACTAAAACTCGGCTGTCCGTTCGGGTAAAACGTGCAATCTCTACACGCCCCTAGTCATCCGCAGTAGATTCAGCCCTTGGCTGATTCTATCCGCCCGTAATCGGCGGTCGGGATTTTTTCATCATCAGGTGTATTGCTTTACCTAACTAGTCGGGCTTTAGTGTTCCATGGGCCCGCTTCCCTTCGAATTGTCGGTTTCAAACCATTTTTCTTTATCTCTCCGTTCGGAAATCCAAACGTTATTCATTTGGATTTCTGAATAGAATAATAAAGAAACTAACCGACAATATCAAGTTTTCTAAACACTATTTTTTGCAAAACTAGGGAAATTACTAATGTTTGGGCATAAAAAAAAGCGCTCCGAAAATGGAGCGCTTAGAATTAAATGATTAGTTATTCTTCTTTCTGACCTAATCCAGTATCACCTGCTTCAATTTTTTGGAAAATCTCGATTATCTGATCTTTGTAGTTGTATAAGTTTTCGACTGATTCGATAGGGAAAGGAGGTTCAACTCTCAAGAATCCATAAAGGTCTAGCTTAAGCCGTTCAGGATTCTTAAAGTAGAAACGAACAATCGTCTTTCTATTGTTATCGTCAAGCAATAAAGCACAATAACTCTTAGAAGGACGAAGGCTTAATCTGCCTACATCGCAAACGTCAGACAAAATAGCTTTAACGATATTCAATCCCATAATGTCCAACTCATTAGCAGCAGGCTCATTACTTTCTTCTGCTGGGGCGACTGGTTCGGTCTCTTTAACTTTAGATTCTTCGTTTTCGATAGCTTTTCTCAAGCGTGCGTTTACTCTTTCTTCAGTCCACTGTCTAAAAGACTCTTTTAATAAAGGAGTGAGCTTGTCTTTAACGTTCTGAGTAATTTTGCCATTCCATACTTTTTTAGCAAAAAACAGAACAAAATCCTCTTCCGGTTGCTCAAGTTGTTTAGAAAGAATTAACTTAAATTGCTTCGTAAATTTGAGTTGCTCCGCCTGCCTTATTGTGTTTTCGTCGTTGTATTTGTCTTTAGCAAGAAGCAACAACTTGTCTAACGTATCTTCGTCTAGGTTATCGAGACTAATTTCTAAGTATGGGCTATCGTCCATAACGTTATCAGCCTCTAGATCAGTAAAGAAACGGTATCTATTACCGTCTGTAAGAATGCCTACTCGAGCCGTTTTTACGAACGGGAAATAACGCTTTAATTGATCTAATTGATCTTTATCAAGTGGTGCTCCGTACGCCTTAGCCTCAATCAAAATAACTGGGTTCCCGTCCTTACATAAGGCGTAATCAACCCGCTGATCTTTCTTGACGCCAGCTTGGGCTTGGAATTCAGGAATAACTTCAGACGGATCAAAAACATCATATCCCAGTAACTGAATGAACGGCATGATTAACGCAGTTTTGGTTATTTCTTCGTTAATCAACGATGGGCCAGATTTAACCGCTTTTTGACCTAACAATTTGAATTTATCTATCAACTCCATGAGACTTCTCCTAGTAACCTACGGTTTTAAAGGACTTTATGACACGTCCGATAGTGAAAAATTCGACTTGAGAGTCGCTTTCTATTTCTATATCACGATATTTTTGATTCTCAGAAATTAAGATTAGTTTCTTTCCGATAGATCGCTGCACACGATTAATAAAGTATTGACCGTCCAAGTACAAGAAATAGATACCGTTACGGTCGCATACGCGAGATTTAGTATCAACGAAAACAAGGTCACCTTCGCTTATCAACGGTTCCATGCTATCGCCAGTCGCGGTAACGATATTCACATCTTCAGGTGCATAGTGGGGAAAATTATTAAAAAACCACTTGGCACCTGCTTGTATCGTATCGACCAATTCCGATTCGTCAGAGAATTCAACCGGAGCAGTTACTTGCGGATACTTTCCGCAAAGACCTTGTAGATTTACTTTCCTAATAGTTACAGTATTTGGATTGTCTTCCGTGAGCTCTGGCCCATTTCCGGACATCAGCCAATCTACATTAACTCCGAAAAACTTAGCTAAACCGACGGCATCGTCATATTTAAGTTGAAGTGTCTTTCCGTCAACCCACCATTTAACCGTTGCTTTAGCGGCGCCGGTTGCCCTTGATACGTCTCCGATTGAAAGATTCCGCTCCTTCATCAGTTTTTGTAAACGCGTTGCGAAACTCATAACAACTCCTTTCACTTTTGCTTGATATTAAGAAAACTAAACACAAAAGTAAATAAACGTGAACGGAATATTTAGATTTACAAACGTTTAGAAAACCATATAATTAATAGTTGAAAAACTAAACTATTTGGTCGGATTATGAATCAGGACGATTTTAGAAAGGAAGCATTTAGAGAGGTGCTTTCCAGATATGAAGGAAAGTTCTCTAGAGACAAGGGACGCCAAGCTGCTATCGCTCGAGAGTTGGGAATAACGCCGTGCGCGGTTTCATTGTGGCGCGTTACAGGCATTCCTAAAAGCCGTATTCCGTATTTCAAATTAGCGTTTCCGGACTTAGCGATTTGGAAAAAAGCTTACTGAGGTGTCGTTATGAGTTTCTTACTCTCTCGTAACGCGGCTAAATGTACGCTCGGCAGTCCGAGCGCTAAAGCAGTTTTACGCTGTCTTTGCGACTATGCGGATGATGACGGTACAAACTGCCGCCCATCTACTGAAACGATCTCGCTAGAAACAGAATTAGACCGAAGAACCGTGTTTAAAGCAGTATCGTTTTTATCATCTAACGAATGGTTAAAAGTTTTTAACGCTGGACGCGGCTCACGTAATTTTTACGCCTTAAACGTACAAAAGATAAATAACGGTTTCGAGCAAGCGAAAGTTATTAAAGAAGTTTTCAAGTCTGAAAGCGGTATCAAATTTGATACTAGTAACGAAAATGCTACTAGTGACAAAAACGTTAGTGGAGTGGTTACATTTTTGCAGGAAAGTGGTAGCAAAAATGACACTCAACTATATCAAGGCTATACCAATACTAAATCAAATATAGATGCACGCTCTGAACCTGTAGAAGATGAACTACCACTCGTCGAGGTGTCCGAGGTCGTAGAAACCGCACCTGCTTCTTCTAAACCAAAAACCGAAGAAAAGACTCAGTCCCGTGGGGTAGCTTCTAAAACGCAAACTAGCGTAGCTAAGCCGGACGACGTATCTAACGAGTTATGGGCTGACTTCTTGAATCACAGGAAACAAAAGAAGGCGCCGGTAACTAATCGCGTTCTTGTTCTCCTCAGGAATGAGGCTAAAAAGGC
>ERZ778516.3117-NODE-3117-length-10135-cov-6.640179_pt1 | contig 10135 bp, 7 predicted proteins | sample MGYA00510342_ERZ778516 | MGnify/ENA primary metagenome ERZ778516 (study PRJEB29527, sample SAMN07138961) | mouse gut metagenome | material: feces | host: mouse | place: China:Nanjing | collected 2016-01-25 ...
AAATCGTGAGAGTGGATTTGGGCGTTATGACATTGTCCTCAAACCGTATGACAAGAAAAAAAACAATGCATATATAATAGAATTTAAAGTTTTCAAGGCTTCAAAAGAAAAGACACTGGAAGATACAGTTGCCAATGCCTTAATACAGATCGAGGAAAAACAGTACGAAACATCCCTGATTGCAAATGGTTTTGCACCAGGGCAGATCAGGAAGTACGGTTTTGCATTCCAGGGGAAAACGTGTCTGATTGGAAAATGATATGTTAAAATGTGAGGAAATTATTTAATTTTTAACCATGATTAATTTAATAAGAGATGCCTGCAGCAATTGCTGCAGGTGTTTTTTGATAATATAGAAAATATTTTGTTTCAATACGGTTACGAAACAAAAGGCTACAATTGCCATACCATGCCAGGTGATACAGGATGGTTGACAAATTGTAGATAATTGATAAGAAAGATATTGGCCAATTCTGTCCCTTGTTCATATAGGCAATAAATGATAAAATATAACAAAATATTCCTATACAAAATAACAATGGGAAAAGGAATGATAATCAGGAGTTATCAATCATTTATATTAGCTATTAACTTATTATACAAGTATGATTTAGGATAGATAGCGATATAGAAATCAGTTTGACTTAGAATGCTCTTTGTTATACAAATATAACTTTTAAGGGTATAGGAGAATAAATAAGTACAATAATAAAATAAATGACGGCATTAAGAGGAACAAATGCAAGAGTAAGGATGTTATTAGAAAATAACAAACAAATCAATTATCTATATTATGTTGAGCAGGTGATATACTTTGAATTTTTATGACCATTTGAATAAAGAATTTGCTTATTCAAAGGAAGCATTTCTTTATTCTATAAACAGGTTACCAAGTTCTAAAATTATAGTTATTAATGTTGGGTTTAGCAGTTTAACATATAATACTGGTTTCTTTAATATAAGAAATTTAAAAAATTTTATTACTGATGTTGCAGAATTAATTAATTCTGATTCTAAAAAGCGAATTGTTATTGTTATTTCAGATTCTATTAAGAATACCAAACAACAATATTATGCTTTACAGGACATGACAAAAAATAAAAAGCAGCAAAAAAACAAAAATGAATATTCTAATAAATTATCAGGTTTTGTGCCGCAAAAGACTAATACAAATGACGATTCAATACAAGAAATTTGGACAACGGACTCAAGTCTATATGCCGCGATGGTTTCCATGGTGCATAGTGATATTGTTAACCTGTTTTATGACGGATTCTCAGGATATAATTTAAGAACTATTGGATTTTCCATATCTTCAAATGGAGTTGATATTGTTGGTGAACTCAAACGATTTTTGAAAGATATTGAAAAAATAGCATTCAAATCTTCTATAAAAGATGCGGACAAAATTGTAGCGATACAGTCCTTACTTCACGAGAGCAGGAATGTAACCCAGACAACGGGATTCAGAGCAGTTGCGAAAAAAACGGCAGAAACTGTTAAAGGATTATTTAAAGCATATCCGCGCACAATACCAATAATCATGGAAGACATTTCCCAGAGAGCCAATTCTTTAGAAGATGATGATGGATTTGCTGCCAAAATTGCTACTGCTATTAATGCAGATGCCATGGTTTCAATTTCAAGAAAAGGTATGCTTTATACTGTTGATCCTTTAGAAAATAATAAAGCGTTGCCGTTTTATTGTTATGATACCAGCAGAAATACTCCTTTTTCAAAAACGAGGAAGAACAATCTTTCTAAAAAACTAACTGCAGCTAAAAACATTAACAGCCATAAAAAACCTATTCCAATGTTGCTTACATCATATAATTCACCATATACAATATGCAATATATTTGATTCTGACAAAATAAGTAATATTTGTGTAAATGGGGAGTTTCCTAGTTTTACAATATTTATAAATACGGATAAAATTGACAAATATCTACCAATAGAAAGTCGTCGTATTGCTGGTAAAATTTTTGTTGATAAAAATGCAGCGGATGCATTGATAAACAAGAGTAGTTTATTATCTGTCGGAATTATTTTAATTGAAGGTTCCTTTGATAGAAAAACAACGGTAGCTATACTAGACGAAAAATTAGTGGAAATAGGAAAAGGAGTTACAGACTTTAGCAGTGAGGAGTTACAACAAAATTTAGAGTTGCATAATTCTGTTATGGTTATAAATCGAAACAGGATGCGAATAAACGATAATTACAGTCGAGGTAAAACGTAATGGATCTGTGCTTACCCCAAAAAAGAATAGTGATAAAGATAGGAACTTCGTCACTAACATATGAAACTGGACAACTCAATTATCGTCATATTGAGAATATGGCGAATGTTATTTGCGACTTAAAAAATATGGGACACCAAGTTGTTTTGGTTTCCTCTGGAGCGTCAGGTGTCGGTGTAGGGAGATTGGGACTTGCTAAAAAGCCTGATGCTTCAGCTAAAAAACGTGCATTGGCAGCTTCTGGGCAAAGTGGATTAATGGCAATGTATGAAAATTTTTTTGGCAGGTATAACTGTAAAGTTGCTCAGGTTTTACTTACAAAGTCTGTGATAAATGACACAGTAAAGGCCAAAAGCATAATAAAATCCTTTGAAGAAATGTTTAATTATGGTGTATTGCCTATTGTTAATGAAAATGATGTAATAGCTTCTGATGAAGCCGACTCAGATGATATGTTTGGAGATAATGATACACTTTCTGCTTATGTTGCAGTATTTATAAAAGCTGATATTTTGGTAATATGGTCTGATATTAATGGGTTGTATAATAAAGATCCTCGTACTAGTGAAGACGCCAAATTAATACCAATTGTTTTTGAAGTAACAGAGGAAATATACAGCATGGCCAGTGGTGCAGGAACCATGCGAGGATGTGGCGGAATGTTGACTAAACTGAATGCAGCGCGTATTGCTACGAGAGCAGGTATAGATATGGTTATTGCGAACAGTAAGCAGCCAGAACTATTATATGAAATGTTAGCTGGAAAATCTATAGGCACACTATTTAAGGCACAAAATATTAATAACTTATGATCTGATTGCATTAAGGAGGTTGGTGTTGTGTCAAAATGGATAGTGGAAGGTGATTGGATATATGAAATACTTCCTAATGAAACAGAATGTGCTATTAGAGAATATAAAGGAAAAAATGAAAATATAGTTGTTCCAGAACAATGTGGTGGTTATCCTGTAACCACTTTCGGAAATGATGTGTCTTGTGTGTTCATTAACGCAAAAATACAAACTGTTATTTTACCCTCAACAATCATAAAAATAACAAGATGCGCATTTTTATCGTGCATGACATTGAAACAAATCGTTTTACCTGCTAGCTTGCTTTTTATTGGTGATAATGCTTTTTATAATTGTTCATCTTTGAAAAATATTGAATTGCCTAATAATATTTCTTGTATAAAATATCGAACATTTTGCTGTTGCGAATCACTCATTTCTCTTACTATACCGTCAAGTGTTAAAGTAATAGAATCCATGTCTTTCTTAGGGTGTCAAAATTTAAAACAAGTAGATTTTTGTGAAGGTTTACAAATTATTGAACATCATGCGTTCGATTTAACAAGCATCGCTGAGGTTATGCTTCCTAATTCAATTACAAATATAGAGGATGACAGTTTCAATGAATATACTATAATTAAGGACAAATGTGTAAAATAGCCCCATCAAATCACAATCATATAGCTATGCATAGATGCTTTGATTTTGTGAGGAACAAATATTTTAGATGTTAGTCAACATTTGTGTTGGTATACATATTTCCAGCAATTACATATAGTGAAAAATCAGTCTTAGTATGTTGCACCAACACACTTATTGACTATCACCATATTTTATTATGCCATCAAACATCACTACATATTTAGTTTCATATAGCTGTATCTTTTAATATCCAACTTTCTTGTTTGTTTATCGCTATGCCTTTTACTGAAAAATTGTTTTATAGAGTAGTCACATCTCATGTGATGAATGCAGTAAAGATAACCACGTTATATATGCTGAGTTTTAAAGTTATTAAAACTGATGCGTTACCCGTCATGGGATTACAATGAGAAAGAGCCGAAATACGATAAGGGCTAGATTAGTGATGCATCTTTTGAATATTAAATTCGAACACACATTTATATGGAATGATACATGAATCTGAAGAAAACATGAAATACTTTGAAAGATAATATTGATGAAAAGGTAATAATGTTACAAAACCAGAGAGGGTAAAGCAATTTAAGGCAATAAAAAAAGAGAAAATTCAAGGTGATGAGTTCAAGTTAATACTACATAAACAGGGGTGACATAATGATGATAGATATTGATGAAGTGTTTGATCAGATTCTAATGTTAGAATATAATAGCACAGAAGAATGTGTGTTAAAGGACATAAAATTAAATTTAAGAGATACTTATGAATATGATCTTTCAAGAAGTTATACAGATGCATATTCCTATTTATGCGAATGTCTATTGATCGATGAAGATGTTTCTGATAGCCAAAAACTGCTGGAATTATATCTGGTACATCAATACCTTGGCTTTTGTTATCTCTCTGAAAGTACAATCGATGATCTTGATTATTCACAGGAAGAATTTGAGGATCAGGTAAAGATTATCAAAGAAAGCTTTTTTGTTAATCGCGTGATTGGCGCATTTCGGGAGTGTGTCAGACAGTTTGAAATACTGATCAAAAGTAGTTTATGGCCAAAATTAGGTTCTGAAGTTAAAATGCAGATTATGAAGGACTCAGCTAAGTCGTATCGTAATATAGGGGAATTTGACAATGCATTAAAGCTTTACTATGATTGTCTGACACAAAACCCTGAAAAGAACTGGCTGCAAAGAGTGGAATTGTTCCTAAAGATTGGCAAAGTATATAGAAATTATCTGATGCAGACGGAGTTAGCTCGGTTTTATGTTGAAGAGGCTTATGCGGTCTTAGAGAAAAATAATTCAAGTTTTTCAAATGAGGAAAGACGCTACGCAGTTATTTGTTTCGATTCACTGGGACAAATTTACAGGGATATGGGAGATTACGAAACGGCGCAAAAATATTTTACAATGTCAAAAAAGTATTATGGCGAGAAGATCGGAAGAGCCCGTGTTCATGAAATTCTTATGAAATATCAGGAAAGTTCTTTGAGAGATGGTTTAAGTCTGGAAGAAGATATCAAATTTTTAAGTGAAGTGATTACTCGTCTGGAAAAGAATCCTATTGATCAGGTAGGAAGTGGAATTCGCTCGCTTCAACTTGGCCGCATTAAATATATAGATTATTTACGAAAGAGAGATGAAGCGTATCAGGATGTTTATCGAGGACGGAAAATAGCATATAGATATAATGATATGAAGACAGTTATCAGATCTTATATAACGGAAGCGGAATTTTTGAGGCAGGAAAAAAAATATGAGGATTATATCAAAATTAGTAAAACTGCAATTAGTATCGCTTCAGACAATAACCAGCTGGTATTGGAAAATTCTATTATAAAAGAAATTATTGATTTATCCAATACTTCACCGAATATCATAGAGAGCACAACTAAAATCGAACTGATAAAACGGCGTAAAGATATCTATAAGAAATTAATTGATTTTTCTAAATTTAGTATTGATATTGTGCAAAATGACACCATTAGTTCTTATTCAAAAGATAAGCTGATTGATATGTACAGGATTGTATTAGACGATTATGACAAGATTCAGGATGAGTTGAGTAATATAATAGAAATATTAAACAAAGAGATTGATATGATTAACCAAAAGTATATTGCCTATCTCAATACAGAAGCCAGAGGTTTTACATATAAAAGTATTCTGCATAAGTTTAAAAATGATTTGCCGGATGTGACTACATTTAACCGATTGAAAGATTTGTGCAATAATCTATTGGACAATCAGCCAGAGGTTAGGGAAATTGTAAAACAATTAGAGACATTTTCTAATATCATAGTACATATAAAGGAATCAGCCATAGAAAATCTGTCAGAATCGAACTATGAAAAGAAATGGTGTTCATTGAATGGTTTGATAGAAATTGGGATGGGAAATTTCATTTACTATAAACCGAGATACAGAAAAAATATACATTTTGAGAAAAAGGAACAAAACATAGTGATAAAGACTCAAAGCACTCTCTTTGAAACAAATATTTCAGAGATTTTAAATAATGCTTTTTCATACGTTGAAACGATTGCTAAAGAGGCGGAAATAGAAAAAAAATTTAATTTTATCTTTGATGTAATTATTCTTGAAAAAAGGGCTATTGTCTTGAAATGTTTTTCTATGTATTGGGATAATGAGATTTCAGTTAAAGCAAGGGAATCCATTAAGATGGGATTGGAAGGCCAACGTTCTACGAAAAAAGATGGTAGTCTATATGGATTTTATTCCATGAAACTTTTGTTTGAGGATTTTTTGGGAGGAAGAATCGAAATTATGCAGGAGGATAGATGCAGCGGGATTAATGTGTATTTGCCTATCAATGAGGTTACATTAAAGATTCAGGAGGATTAAAAATATGTATGATAATAAAAATGATTATCTTTCCAACTTTGACAGAATATTTTTTTGGCCGAATGGGAATGGCAGCGAAGGAGCAGTGTTACTTTTTTCAAAGAAAAAACAAGAGTTTATATGCTCTGATCCTCTAAATGGAAAATTTCAATTGATTCCTATCAATACAGAGAGAGCATATCAACAAGTTGAACTCTATGATAATAAACTATTTTGCGTCAATCGCCAAAGCCTTGTTTTGGATGTCTTTTTTGATTCAAAAAAGCAATATTTTTTTCATAAACGGACATTTTATTTTTCTAGTAAGCGTTTAAATCTAAAAGAAAATTTCTGCCTGACTGTATGGAAGCATCAGGAATCCGGAACTTTGTACCGCTGTCTGCTTGGACCGTTAGAGGATGGAAGGTATATGAGTTTCGACTTATTAGAACGCTATTTTAATTTAGAAGCAAATAGTGAACAGGTTATAGCAAAGATATTTTATATAAGTATGGAAATGGAAAATAACGAGGATGTGCCACAGGATATTGTGTATGCTTTCAATGAGGGAAATAAATCAATCATTTGTTATAATGAAAATAAATTCACGTTCTATGAATATAATGATTTTGCCGGAAAAGAAACTGTCCTGTTGCAGGTAATAATTAACGGAATGCTAGAAGGTAAAAAAGTAAAAAGAATGTATATTCATTATCCTTATGAATATCTTCCTCAAAAGGATAAAAATAAACTTAAAACCTCTGTGAAAAGCATTGCGCCATGGGTGGATATCAATACGTTTGTAAAAAACAGATACAAAGAAGTAATACTTTGTATGGAAGGAGATTCATTAATAAAAATGAAACTGTTAGAAGACATCCCATTGTCAATGCCGGATCAAATTTGGATACTGAACAAAATGAACTGTGACGGGTATATTCCTGTTGACATAGCAATCAATACGAAAACAGGACAAATATATTGCCTATGTAAACAAGATATCATGGTTTTACCAGATTCTGGCAGAGAATGGACAATTATAAATGAAAAGAAGTATAAAAGGGTAAAAGAATATTTTAAACAAGAGGATTTTTCATAAGGAGCAAATATGTTCAAATGCGTTTTGGGAGAAAGAAAATCAGGCAAATCGGTCTATGTGGAGAATTATATAAAGAAAATAGACAAGCATGCTTTGTATGTTGCCACCCTGCCACGATTAACGATATATGAAAAAACAATACAAAGCCATAAAGAAAGGCGGCCATCTTCTTGGAATTGCGTGGAATTATTTGAAATGTCCGCCGAAGAAATATTGGAATATCCTTACCAGGACTATCAAAATGTAATATTAGATAATCTGTCATATTATGTGCTGTTTCAAATGTATTACAATAAGAATGAATTTATCCGGAAATGTGATGGGAGATTCGTTTCCTTGATTGATCGAATTGCGGCGGAAAACAAAACAACTGTTCATTTCATTGAGACCTCGCTGCATCAGGATATATTTGAGATTGAAAACGGGATTACGGATCAACTCTTTTCTAGAATTTTAGAAAAAGCAGTACTAATTGAGAGATTTTATGACGAAGAGAAGATTTGCACATTGACCATAAAAGAAGCAAAAGAATATTTGTTAAACATTGATTCAAGAGAACGGAAAGAGGAGTAATTATGCCAAATACAATTGGATTAAAATATCAATTGAATATATTACATGCGGAAGACAGACCAGAAGTGTATGAGTCCTGTAAAGAGGATATCCTAAAGGCATTTGACCAGGCAAATTTGCCAGCACCTGTAATTGAAAATGTCCCATATTGTGACACAATATTTCGCAGGATAGTGCAGATGCAGGACAATCATATGGTATATGACATTCTGCTACTAGATATAGAATTGAAAGATAAAGAGGTGTTTAATGGTGTCAAAGCCATTAATGATGTCAAAAATCAATCCCCGCATACAAAGATATTGGTATTGTCAGGCAATATCTATGACAAATTATATTATGACAAACTACAACAATATAAAGACGAGGGGAAAATAGAAGGATTTTTTGAAACTGGAAATCATGAAGAATGGTGTAAAGAATTAATTCGTATTGTGACAGCCAAAAAGGTGGGAATTCTACACTTTTCGGATATGCACATTTCTAGGGAGGATAGAAGCGAGCAGATTCTCTCGGGTTTTATAGGAGGTTTTGAAGAGAAAGCTGATCTATTGATTTTTAGTGGGGACATTTCAAATCGGGGAAAGATCGAAGAGTTTAATAAAGCAAATGATTTATTGACAGGGCTTTGTAAAACACTTGAAATAAAAAAAAGTGTATATGTGCCGGGAAATCATGACATTAAAAGAAATACCACCGCAAGGAATGCATTTGCTAATTTTCTTTATTTTCGAAGAGCAATGGATGAGAATTGCGGGGAAGATGATGAACAGACAATACAATATCCAGATGTGGAGAATTATGCAGATTATCTCAATATTGTCAAGGTACTTCCCAATCTGCGGACGATCGTTTGTGGATTAAATTCGGTTGCATGCATAGAAGATGAAAAATTTGGCTATAGCTATGGAGAGATCACAGCAGAACAACTCAGACAGGCGGAGGAAAAATTGAAAGAAATGAGGAAAAAGTATCCTAATTATCTACTCATTGGTACATTTCATCACAATATTTTTGAGCCGCCATATTATTTTGATTACTATAATAAGGCCAGCGAGATTAGTTGGATACCTCCAGTAAAGAAACAGGGGCTGATTTTGAAAAAATGTTTCGAAAATAATATGGATCTACTGCTGATTGGACATTCACACGTATCTTCTTCTTATTCAATGATTTCGCATGAATACGGAAATGGAAAACCGTTACACATTCTGTCTGCAGGGTTGTTTAGTGATAAGGGAATTACTCCTTTGGAGCCACAATTAACTGTAAATTATTTGACGTATCAAATTAGTATGAATGGTAATATCTCAGATATATATTGCCAGCCATATAGTTTGAAATTAAATGATGGTAACTGGTACAAAAAACAAGGATATAGTCTTGGTGTAAATATATAGTGCAGGTACACAATTTCTTAAAATTATTTGTATTAATACATATAATCTTATAGTGTATTATCTAAGTGAATAATGAAATTGAATTTTATTAGTTATCTATAATTCCGCATAAATTTTCGACTTACAGGAAAATTATAATAAATACAGCGTTTGCAATCTATCAAAAAATGTGTATTCAAGCACTTTCCCAAAATGTAAGTAGAATTTGATTGCGAAACTATAGGTTATTGCTAAAAACATATATGTTGTAATTAACAAGTACAAGTAGGATGAAAATAAAAGATAACCTATTAGAATGGGGTATCCGTTGCTGTATGAAAGCATCGTTTTGTGTGGTCATAATTTAATTGTATTCAGAACACATACACATCATTTAACAAGTATTGTGAAAAGATAAGTGTTTTTACCATATATATAACGTGATTGATTATTGCTCATAAGCACAGGCGGTCTATCACCATCTCTGGAACTCTAGTTATTCAACCAATAAACTTCTGCACAGCTTTTTGGATCTCTTCACGGGAGTGAAAAAATACGTTGTTTA
>ERZ778516.3126-NODE-3126-length-10116-cov-3.508001_pt1 | contig 10116 bp, 9 predicted proteins | sample MGYA00510342_ERZ778516 | MGnify/ENA primary metagenome ERZ778516 (study PRJEB29527, sample SAMN07138961) | mouse gut metagenome | material: feces | host: mouse | place: China:Nanjing | collected 2016-01-25 ...
TTTGCTCCCAACGAGATCGAGGGAGCAAAATGGAAGTGATAACTTTCTCATTAAAGGTGATTCCATGTCAGTTAGTAGGATACTCGCAAAAACGATCGACCCCGACCTCGAATATGAAGTCATTGGTATTGATTTGGCCAAGAATTGTGTCAGTGCCGTTCTGTTAACAACAGATTGTGAAGTGATCGGTATTGATCGCCTTGACTATCCGGAGCTTGAGAAGAGCGCACAAGAGCTAAGCCCTACGATATTCGCCATGGAGCCGTGCACTGAAATGAATTAGTTAGAGGCTTGGGGACATCGCTGCCTGGTTATCAGCGGCAAGAATGTGCGGGATTACATTGAATCTCATTTTTCAAGTCAAAAAACTGATTTAAATGATGCTCAAGCACTGGCTTTTCTAGCCAAAGATGCACAACTGAGAACGATCAAAGCCAAAGATCCGGAGCAACAAAAGTACGCGAGCTTAACAACGCTACGGGAACAATATATCAAGCAATATAGACAGACCATTGTGTCTTTAAAAGGGATTTGTCAAGCCTGGGGACTGAATATATCGAAAGGGATCAGCGGCAAAGCTCGACTGATAGACCTGATCGAGAGTTATGCGGCATTTCCAGAAGAGCTGAGAGCGGGACTTGTTGACATGGTCACACACGCTCAAACAACTCAAAAGGTCTTAAATAAAATCACTAAAACTCTGGAGGGGTTAGCAAAAAACGATAAAGTCTGCCAACTAATTCAAACGATTCCAGGGCTAGGACCGATCTGCAGCTGCAGACTGCGTGCAACCATCGGAGATATCAGGAGATTCAAAACTCCTAAAGATTTTCCTGCCTATTATGGCTTGGTACCGAGAAGCATTGCTACGGGGCACAACGAGAAGAAGGGAAAAATTACCCATCGAGGAGACAAAACAATGAGATCCCTAATGGTGCAAGGCGCAGGGTGTGTAGTCATTATGGCTACCAAAGGAACATTGGGGTCCAAACAATTAACAAAGTGGATTCTAAAGAAACAAAAAGAGAAAATGCCGTGGGGAAAGCTTGTATGCGCCGTTGCTGCAAAGCTTTTACGGATTGTTAGAGCTGTTCTTATCAGCAATAAACCATACAACCCGAAAATAGCAGGGGTTGCGAAATCTTCATTGCCCAAAGGGATCTAGAGATTTAACTTACAGTTCGAGCACAATCGTCTACAACTAAGCATGAGAAAGCCGAAAGGCCCGCTCAACAGCCCGAAAGACACAATTAGCTTTACAGCCATCTAATTTTAAGGGGCACGGGCGGACTGATCTTGAAGTTCATGGTAGGCAAATAGAATCAAATGAGATTCTTGAAACAGCCTGAAGAGATTGGTAGATTGGCCTCTTCTGTATGCTGCAGCAGACGCATTTAACCTTGAACAAGATACCTAGATAATCAAAAAGCTATGGAGAGGAGTCTTGCTTCGCAAGACTAGAGAAAAACTCTACCCTAAAGTGCTTGACGATTGCCGGGGTTCCAGAGATTGTCTTGGAAAATGCTTTGGATAAGCAGCCTTTGCTGCGGTGTAAGTGCGTACAGGTCTTCAATCAGGCGGTTTACAGTATCTTCTCTGTCGGGGTTCTCTATAGCGGCCTTGACCGCTTCTGTCAAAGCGGTGTCTTCTTCGGGAGAGAGTCTGGGCAGCGGAAGCTGACAGAGGTTGCCTTTAAGAATTTTGATCTCTTTAAAAAGCATTCGGTGCAGCGCGTTAAAGAGCGGACTATTGAGAAGTCCCATGACGGAGTAAATGCTTAGGCCTTCAACGTCCGGAATTAGGATATTGGCACTGTTGAGCGCAAGACTGCGCTCGTTATCAATGGCAAAAACCAGCTTGGAGCCGATGAATTTGTACAGAAGTTTCGGAGACGTTCTGAAAAGCGCTTCAGGAGCGCACTGCTGAAAGTTCTGCGGCGTAAACCGAATAAACCGCTTTGGTGCGGATAGACGATAGGGCTGAATTTCTTTGCCTGTATAAATCGGTTCAAGCTCATCGGTTTGTTCTGTCTTCAGACACGTCTGATTGTTCCCTGTGACGATTCCCAAACCCCAGCGGCTGTTCACTAAACTGAGTGTGCCTTTTTTCTTTACCTGATTTAAAAGTTCAAGCGCTTCGCGCGAGACGGGCAGAAAGGTTTTATGAGCGGTGAGCTCAAACGAATGCAGCGGAATATCTGTCGTTTTACCGTTAGAGCGGACAAAGCGAACAGGCTCAGCGGGCGCGGATTTTTGATAAAGAAAGGAGACAAAATTTGTCTGAACGCCGGTAAAGCGCTCAGAAAAGACTCGAATTTGAAGAATTCGGCCTTCTTTGAGGGCTGATTCGCGGAAACGCCGATGTTTGGCGACGTTGAGCAGGGAAGAAGGGAGCAAAAAGTTCTGCTTTCCGCCTTTTTTAAGCAGATCAAAAGCCGCAAAGAAAAATTCGGAGGCTGTTTCATTAAAAACGGTTCTCGCTTCGCCGCCCCATGGCGGATTAGAGGCGGAAGCGTCAAAAGGACCGATGTCTTCAATCTGTTTTCTTTCCTCAGGGTTGAGAAAATTGAGAAGTCGGACGTCGGGATAGTGAAGCACCTCAGGGTTCTGCGCAATGAGGTTGGCTTTTGCAATCATTACCGCGATCGGGTCAATGTCGCTTCCGACAACGCGGCAGCCGAGCCGAGCGGCTTCCAAAAGAAAAATTCCGCTTCCGCAGCAGGGATCAAGAAATTTTTTTCCGCTTGAGATATCAAGTTCCTGAAGCATCAAATGAGCGGTCTTTTGCGTTGTGTAGTAAGAACCGCGGATGTTTTTGTCTCCTTCACTTAAAAGCGACTGATAGATGGTCCCGAGAAGGTCCGATTCCTTGTCAAAGTTATCCGGCAAAACGATGGTCAGATCACTGACGCGCGGATATTCATCCAGAAACTGACGCGCAAGAGGCTCCTTTGCTCGGGACTTATCAATGGCGTTCAAGCACAGAGCGTGCATGATCTGCGCAATAGAAAAGCGCTCCCGCAGCGCAAAAAGAGATTCAATGAACGGAACCGAATCCTTGTTTTGGATCCGCTCAAGAGGGGTAAAAGTTTTTTGAGATCGGCTTTTATTGGCACGCGACTTAAGCTTGTCTCCGAGATTCGGGGCAAGTTTCTGCCAGTTTCTTTTGGTCGCGCTGCTGATCGTCATTTTGTCTGTATTCCGTTTTGCCAAGTATAGCCTCAGGCTTTGCCTGCTCTGAGGTTTTATCTAATTACGCACAGAAAAACGGGCTTTCGGCCCGCCTGACGTATGCAGGCGGCGATAAGCCCGTTTATGCGCGTATTGGCGTGAATTATGCGAGTACGCTACTCGGAACTGTGACTTCATAAGGAAGCGGCAGGATTTTAACCGGCTTGCTTTCAAGGAAGAGTTCGGAGTCCATGTATTCGTAATTAAGAACAAAGAGGAAGTGTTCTCCGTCGCTCTGGATAATTCTACCCATCGGTTCGTTTTCAACAAAGATTTCCTTGCCGGCGTCCGGATTTTCAACTTCTTTGCAGATGCCAAGGAACATACGGCGTTTTACTTTGCCGAGATTCTGAGTCTTAGAGACGATTTCCTGGCCGGTGTAGCAGCCCTTATTGGCGGCGATTGCGCCGATCAGGTCTAAATTCAGAGCCTGCGGCAGCCACTCAAGGCTTTCCGGTTTTTCAATCAGCGCGATGCCTTCTTCCATGAGAGAGCGGGCAAGGCGGTTCTTAGCATTGTAAGAGCCCATCATGTTGTCGGGAATCTGTCCGATAGCGATGAACTTACCGTGCATGCCCTGAGCGTCATTGCTCGGCAGACGAACTGTGATGACGGACTGACCGACATAGACGTCCATCGGATTGCGCGGAAGAGCCGGGCAGGGAATATCTACAGCCTTGGCATCCGGAGAGCAGAAGTACGTGATGGCGTCCGGACGAAGCGAGAGTTCAACTTTGCTTCTCAGTACGAATTTGTTCAGGCGATCCACTTCAGCCTGCGCGATTGAAAGCGGCAGAAGCATTCCGAAACCGTTGGGAATACGGAAGATTAAAGAGGAAGCGGCGACACGACCCTGATGGTTGCAGGCTGCAGCCCAAGCCGCACGGTTTCCAGGAAGCTTTTTAACGTCCTGAGTCAGCATTCCCTGAAGAAATGTTTCTGCATCCTCACCGGTAATTGTGACGAAGCTAAACTGCTCTTCCTGGCTGAAAGTCCAGGAGCTTAATTCAAACATGCTCATATTGCTATTTGACTCCTAAAAAGATATCCGCATAAATTAGCAGAGTCCGACGATGGCGGCGTCGAGTTTTATGCATTTTGAGCAGATTTCATCCTCGGGATTGTTCTCATAATTGCGAGCGGCGCCGCAAAATTAAATTATGATTCACATATCGTTGAATTGGAGTTCCTGATGCTGCGTTTTATTAAATGGGCAGTGGCGATAGCGTTGGTTTCAGCGGTCGCTGCGGCCGGTTTTGCGTATTGGTATGTCGAAAAACGACCAATCGAATTGGAGGGCGGACAAAGCGAGATCATTCTTAAAGTAAAGCTGGCAAGCACTGTCAGGAATATCGCATCGGAACTTCTGAATGATGGAGTCAAGGTCGATCCGAACGCCTTCCAGTGGGTATTTAAATATTTCGGCTCGGACCGTTCGATCCATGTCGGCCGCTATTTAATCAAGTCCGGCATGACGCTTAAGGAATTGGTAAAGCACATTTCCTCGGGCGAAGTCATCATGAGCAAATTCACCCTCATTGAAGGAACGGAAACGGCTAAGCTTTTGAAGAAAATTGCCGCGGACGATAATTTTGAGCATCCGCACGGTGAGCTCTCATCTCAGGATCTGATGAAAGAAGTTGGAGCGCCCGAAGGGACGCATCCCGAGGGCCAATTTGCGGCGGATACTTATGTCTTTGCGGCCGGCGTTCCCGACACGATCATCCTTCGCCGTATGTACCGGGAGCAGCAGCAGCGCCTGAACGCGGTTTGGGAATCTCGAGATAAAAACATTGCGGTTAAAACGCCTTATGAACTTTTAATTCTCGCGAGCCTGATTGAAAAAGAAACGGGCGATTCTAAAGACCGTACTTTGGTCTCGAGCGTCTTTAACAACCGGCTTAAAAAGGGCATGCTCCTGCAGACGGATCCGACAGTTGTCTACGGGATAGAAAATTTTGACGGCCGTATTCTTAAATCGCACCTGAAGACGGATCATCCGTACAATACGTACACCAGAGCGGGCCTTCCGCCAACGCCGATCTGCAATCCGGGAGAAGCTTCGCTTGTGGCTGCCGCGCATCCGGCTCAGACTGACTACCTCTATTTTGTCGCGAAGGGAAACAGCGGCCAGTCGCATTTTTCTAAGACTCTGAAAGAACACAATGCCGCTGTTCAGAAATATTTGCGTAATCCCGGGAGCTGATTTTGGAAAAAGGAAAATTGATTACGGTTGAGGGCGTTGACGGCGCCGGCAAAAGCACTCAGATGGCGGTGATCGATCAGGCGCTGCGAGAGCGCGGCATTGATTTGGTGAGAACTCGTGAGCCCGGCGGTCCCGAGACCGCGGAAAAGATTCGCAAGTTGCTTTTAAATGAACCGATGAGCCCGAAGTGCGAACTTATGCTGATGTTCGCGGCACGTGAAGAGAATCTCGACAAAATTGTTCGTCCTGCGCTCGCTAAGGGACAATGGGTACTTTGCGATCGGTTTACCGACGCTTCATACGCTTATCAGGGATACGGAAGAGGCCGTTCAATTGAAGAAATCAGAGCGCTCGAAAATTTTGTTCATCCGGACTTAAAGCCGGATTTAACTGTGCTGTTTGATGTACCGACAGAAGTGGCCGCGGCCCGATTAAGCCGCAAGCTCGACCGCTTTGAGAAAGAAAGTCAGGACTTTCATCGCCGTGTCCGCGAGGGCTATCTCAGAATGGCTAAAGCCGAACCCGAGCGTTTTTATGTGGTTGACGGAACTCAGACGCCGGAACAGATTTCCGCGCAGCTTCGAGAGGTGTTTGCTCAATGGAAATAACCGATTTATATCCTTGGCTGGAGAGGCCGGCGGCAGCGCTTCGCAAAATGAGAGATAAGCTTCCGGGCGGCGTGCTGATTTACGGCCCCAGAGGCAGCGGAGCCTATGAACTAGCGGCTTCGTTTGCGGCTTCCGTAGTGTGTTCGTCTCCCAAGGACGGCGTCGCCTGCGGCAGCTGCGCGGACTGCCGTCTGGTGCAGGCAGGTACCCATCCGGATCTGAAGTACGTGCTGAGCGAGACCGAAGCGGCGCTTCGGCCTGAGCCCTGGAACGGCAAAATTCAGCCGCTTCCTAAAGGCAAGTCCTTTTCCAAACAGATTCTTATTGAACAGGTGCGTGAAATCGGTGAGTACTTGTCGGTTACGGCATTCCGCTCGGATCATCGCGCGGTACTGATTTATCCGGCCGATTCCATGGGCGAGGATCAGAGTTCGGCGCTTTTAAAAACGCTGGAGGAGCCGCCCGAAGGCGCGGTGCTTATCCTTGTCGCGGACGATGTCAGCTCCATTCTTCCGACCATTCGTTCGCGCTGTCAGCTCGTTCGAGTCGCGCCGCCGACACGCGAGCAGGGCATCGCCTATCTGAAATCTCAAAAGGTTCGGAACCCCGAGTCCGAACTTGCGCGTTTGGGCGGACTTCCGCTGCTGATTCATGAGAGCGGCGCCAATCTGCTTTTGGAAAAGAAGGACGAGAAGATGATTCTTGATCTTCTTGCTAAGGGTGCGTTGATGACGTCCGGAGATGTGCTTGAAGCTGTTAAGAACGACTTGACGATCGGGCCTCTGGTCGCGGTGATGCAGCGCTGGTGCTGGGATATCAGCGCGCAGTCAATGGGTTTGGAAAGCCGCTATTTTCCTGACTATGCGGCCGCTGTTCAATCGCTTTCGGCTCATATCGATATCCGCAGGTTTCAGGAATTTAACGCTAAGCTCAATCAGGCGAGCCGAAGCAAGGATCATCCTCTGAGTAAAAAGCTTGTCGCGCAGACACTGCTGATGGATTACGCATCCGCGCTTAAAGCGTCTCAGAAAAATTACTGATTTTTCTCCAGTCGCTTAAAGCTTTCGAGGATTTCCTCCTGATCCGGTGCGATGTATTTTGTCGTGGTATTGACAGACGCGTGTCCGAGCGCGTTCTGTACCACGTTTACAGGCATAACTTCAAGACTTGTCACCGCGAACGTATGACGCAGCCAGTGCAGGGAACTTGCCCTAAGCTTAGCCGAATCTCTCGGCCGCTCTTTGTGAAGTGCGGCCGCAACCTCTTCAAGGAATTTCTGCAGAATCAGGTAAAGGCCTGAACGGGAGAGTCCTTCGGAAGCGGCGCCCTTGCTGCCCGGGCGTAAAGAAGCAAGAATCGGAATATCTCGGCCCTCTTCTTCGAGCAGAAGAGGACGACGCCGGTAAGCAAGATAGTCATTGATGATTCTTTCCTGCGCCTCAGAAATCGGAAGACGTCTTTCTTTATCGCCTTTTCCGACGATATCGATGACGAGTTCCTCGTTTTGTCCGTAACGGGCGATCTGTATCCATCCGCAGCGAGCATTGAGCATTTCGCTGGCGCGCATACCGAGGCCTTTGCCAAGCAGGAGCATGACCTTAAGCCGCGCTTTCAGAATATCGTCGGGCTGTTTATCGAGATACTCCTCGATTTCTTCCCACTGTTCTTTGGTCAGCGAGCGGTCTGCGAATTCCTTCGGCTTGCCTTCTCCCGGAAGCAGCTGCACTTTGCTTGAGATCTGGTCAAAAGGATTAAAGCGCAGATACCCGGTCTTATGCAGAAAGGTAAAGAGTTGCCGCACGATTGTCGAAGCGGCTTTTCGACTGGAGAAGGAGAGGGCGCAGTTAAATGGGCGCCAATCTCGGGAGTCACGAGGAATATTTTTAGGCCCCAGCCAAACCGTCTGCGGCTGCAGCCATCGCTGCGACCACGTCTGCTCGTCAGTGCGTCCGAGCATTTGCAGCCAGGTTAGATAATCAGAGCACTCGCTGATTTTGGCCGATGAAAGCGGAATATGTTTTTCCAGCAGACACCAGAGCAGAAAGCGTTCTCCTTCGCGGCGATATGCGTTCAGGGTATTGGCGTTGGTCGCCTTGGCTTTTAACCAGAGCGTCACCGCCTCTTTGTCGGAATCCACATCCAGAGCGCATTCGCTTTTATCGCCGCGATTGGAGCCGTTTGAACCGTCAAACTGAGGCGGAACCGACAGATGTTCAAGCGGCTGAACCTCACTGTTCGGCTTTTGCGGCTGTCCAAGGATGCGCTTGCCGCTTCGATCCAAAATGAGGTCGTGCCAAAGGGCGCCCCCGACTTCTTCGATTTCTTCATTTTTATAGAATCGTTTGCCGAGGTCTTCCGCTTTTTTGCGTACCGTATCGGGGAGCTCCAGTCCGACGTTTCGGCGCGCATGCATCCAGGAAATTATGCCGTTAGCCCGGCTCTTGGAGAGACCGAGTTCTTTCCACCAGCCGTTGGGATTTTCGTACATGCGGTCAAGCAGATCATCGAGGCAGGAAATGCCTCTGTCGCTCAGATCGTCGGCAACCGGTTTTAGAAAGTAGCGTTTGAGCGGTAAATCAAAGTCAAACTCTTGTTTCACTTAATGCTCCCGGAAATTAAATGCGTTAGCCGTTGTCTTTAGGATGTGCCGGTTATTCTACCGTCTTCACAAAAAGGTTAGAAATCGTCACAGACAGACACGATGCGTTTGTATTTGTAACCAGAAGAGGCACAAGGAAAATAAAATTAACATTTGAATTTTTGCGCTGAAGAACTTTGGCTAATATTAAATCACGGCACTGATATGGGTGCCGCGTTATAAAGAAGAAGGAAAGACAAATGGCAATCTCCAAGAAGACTCTGACAGCAGCAGCGCTTACCGGCATTCTCGTTCTTGCTTCCGGCACGGCAGCCGCATGGTGCGGCGGTTATCGCGGAAATGTTCAGAACTACAGCTGTCCTCAGGCCGGCTGCACTTTCAACGGCCCGCATAACCATTATATTCCCGGCCGCGGATGCGCAAACGCCCAGCAGTTCCATAAAACTCCGAAGAAAGCTTTCGGCAGCTATGAGCAGCGCAAAGTCTATCTTCGCGGTCTTCTGAATCTGACAGACGCTCAGAAGCCGGCTTTTGATGCCTACATTGCGGCCGCTGACGAAGCCCACAACCTTAGAGGTCAGTTCAAGTTCGATCCCAATGCCTCTCGTCAGGATCAGCTGAAAGCACGCATTGAGAATCAGAAAGTCAGACTTGCAGCTTTGGAAAAAGTCGCTCAGGCAAGAGCCGATCTCGTTAAAGCTCTGAGCGCTGAGCAGGTCCAAGCGCTTGAAGGTTTCGAGGCTCACTCTCACAAGCGTCCTATGGCCCAGAATCCGCACGGCTTTGGTCCTCAGGGTGTACATCCGCATGGAGCTCCTGTGGCGCCTGTCGCTCCGAGAAATCTTTAATTTCGGGTTTAGTCCTGCTTCGGATTTAATTCCGGTCCGGTAGGAACTCGCAAAGGAGGGGACGCATTAGCGTCCCCTTCGTCGTTTAAGCAGCTTTGTTTTTGCAGTGCCGGTTGTGTTCGGAATTTAGGCCGTTAGAAGGCCGAGTTCAGAAAAAATTTCGACCCGCATAGTTTGTCGAAATAAAGGCTTTTTTAGCGCGCAGACAGTTCGGAGGCCGTTATATTTGTTCGGGTTTTCGAACAGTAAAAACGAAAAGGCCCGAAATAAAATTCGGGCCCTTTCGGAATATGATGTCGAGTACTAAACACGCGGGATAACTTCGGTCCGTCAGTAAATTCGGGAAAATTATCCTTTATTCGCGATGAAAAATCATTAAAAAATGATTCTATCAGGCCGGGATCTTCATAAAGACTTCCGGCCGGGAGTAAGACGACAATTCTGTCTTCAGCTTCAATTACTCTTCGCCGTCAACAACCTGTTTGAACAGTGTGCCGGGGATGAACTTAGGAATGGTCTTTGATTTCACTTCCATGCTTTCGCCCGTATGCGGGTTACGGATCGATCTGCCTTTTCGTTCAACTTGTCTGAAAGTGCCGAATCCGACTAAGACAACGGGATCTCC
>ERZ778516.3129-NODE-3129-length-10106-cov-5.357974_pt1 | contig 10106 bp, 8 predicted proteins | sample MGYA00510342_ERZ778516 | MGnify/ENA primary metagenome ERZ778516 (study PRJEB29527, sample SAMN07138961) | mouse gut metagenome | material: feces | host: mouse | place: China:Nanjing | collected 2016-01-25 ...
TTATCAGCCAGTATGCGGGCTTTAAGCGGATTGTGAATTCCGGGCTTGCTTATTATGGGAAGGTATATCATAAAAAAGTGATGCAGCTGGATGAAGAAGTGTTTGATTATCTGTATAAGGTTTACAGCGGAAATGGCCTGAATTACCTGGAATCCATGCTTGAGCTGATTGTCCGGCACAATCAGGGCATCACGGCGGTGCGGGATTTTATGAGCCTGGGCATCAGCCTGGAGCCGCCGAAAAAGGAGCAGACGCTGAGTGACCTGGAAAAGAATAAAATTATGGAGCTTTTGAAGCTGGGGCTGAATAAGACCGATATTTCAAAACGCCTGGGCATCAGCAGGGCGACGCTGTACCGGAAAATGGGGGAATACGGGCTTTAGGTATTTACTCAGGCGCAGCTTTTGCATCGGCCATGCGGTTCATTTCCCGAAGCCTTGTCCGGTATGTAACAGGCGTCATTCCGTAAAGCTTGCGGAAGGATTTGAGGAAGCTGCTGTAATCCGAAAAGCCGCTTTCTGTGCAGGCGTCCAGAATGGAGCGCCCATCAGCGATGGCCTGGCAGCAGTGCTGCATCCGCAGGTCCGTGATATAGCTGTGGATGCTTTCTGCCGTATATGCCTTGAACGTGCGGGAAAGATGTCCGCGGCTTGTATACGTGTGTTTCATCAGCCCTGCCACGTTCAGCTTCGGGTCGGTATAGTTTTCCTGAATATACTGTACCGCCCGTTCCACAAGGGAGCTGGTTGCGGTCGGGGTGTAAACATTTCCTTTTTTCGCAATCTGGCATATTATCAGAAAAAATTCACTCAGATTACTCGCAAACGCGGCTGTCCGGTATTCTTTATCCAGCGCGGCATTTAAGTTCATCCGTTCAAACAGGCCGCGTATATCCCACGCTTTTACGGCATGGGCATTAAATAATGTAACCGTATGGTTCCAGCCGGCATTTTCCAGCCCCAGCCGCCTGGCTGTAGTTTTCCAGAATTCTGCATCAATCTGAATCACAATCCGTTCGGAAAACTGGGAGCTGCAGTCGTATTTTGCGGCATGGTACAGCTCGCTTGGAAACAGGATGATTTCCCCCTGTTTCAGCTGGTACAGGTCGCCGTCGGCAGAATAGGCGACATCCGAGCCGCTTATGGAGAGCACGGCTTCATAGTAAGGATGGGAATGCACGATGGAACGTGTATTCTCATGATTGGTAAACCACGTAACCGTAATGCTGTTTTCTTCCAGGCGCTTGCGCGCAAATTCCTGGGTCAGTATAAAATCTGTGTAATGTTCTATTTTGCGAATCATAATTTCGAAGGTCTCCTTTATTGCAAGATATCACATAAATTACAATGTGTTCTGTACTATTGCGCTGCTGAAATTTTTAGCCGATGCGGTCCAAAGCATTTTTCAAACACGCGCTGGCGCTGAAATGGGATGAAATCTGTGCAGCAGCATCCGGCATGCTGTTTGTTGTTAAAATTATATCAAAATAAGCACATTTTGCAATATTTTTAGAACAAATAAATAAGAAAAAATGAAAAAATAAGATTAAAATATTATTAGATGATGCAAATAAGACATAATATACAAAAATTATATCATGTATTTGTCTATATTGCACATTAAATGACCCTGTATACGAAGAAAAGCGACCATGCAAGATGTGATATTCTGTATTGCCCCAAAACGGCTGCCTGACAGGGCTGAGTCAGACAAAACAGGTGTACGGACTGCAGGGTTACTGGAAAATGTCTGCCTGACAGGGACGTGTCTGTAAAAATCCGGCTGCGGGATGAATAAGGTGCATGTTTCCGGTGGCGGCTGGAATGGCAAAGGTTTTGGAAGGAGGTGGAGGGAATGCGCAGAATTTATTCTGGTTACAGTGCCAGCATGGTGTTTGACGATGATTCTATCCGCAGGATGTTCCGCACGGAATATGGTTCTTATGAGCGGATGCACTGGCTGACCCGTATCTGTATCAGCGGCGTGCTGATTCTGCTGGCGCTGTTTACCGAAATGCCGATGGCGGCAAAGGCAGTCTGCATGCTGGCAGGATGCTGGATGTTTGCAGGGCGGGATTTTCACAGCCAGCTGCAGGCAGAACGGGTTCTGGCAGGCCGTGGCGGCATGGCCGGCACCGTGGCCTATACGTTTAACGGAGCCGGGATTTTCGGAGATGGCAGGAAGCTGTTTGGCTATGACGAGGCAGAGCGGCTGGTTGAGGATGAAGCTTATTTTTATATCTTTCAGAACAGGCAGAATGCGGTCATGGTTCCAAAGGCTGCCGTAAAACCGGAAACGCCCGATGGGTTCCGGCAGTTTCTGGAAGAAAAGACAGGCAGGCACTGGCGGCAGAGGAGCTTTATATGTCTACCGCTGACCAGGGGTATATTGCACTGACCTGGTTTGATTCCGGGGCGCGTTCCTTCTATACGGTGGATACCCCGATTAACACGCCTGCGGACTTAAAGGGGCTGAAAATCCGTACTATGGATTCGCCGATGGCGTTTGAGATGATGGAATGCTTTGGCGGGTCTGCCACAACGATGTCTATCAGCGACGTATTTACCGGGATGCAGTCCGGTGTCATTGACGGCGCAGAAAACAATGAGACGGCCCTGACGACAGGGGGACATGGGGAAGTGGCAAAATGCTACAGCTATGATACGCATACCCGTATTCCGGATATTCTGCTGCTGCGTTCGGTTACCTGGCAGAAAATGACGGATGAGCAGAAAGAAATTATGAAAACGGCTGCTGACAATGCAAAGGAAACCTACAAGGCAGCATGGCAGGCAGCAATTCAGCAGTCTATGGAGGATGCAAAGGAAATGGGCGTGACCTTCAATGAGCCTGACCTGGCGCCATTCCAGGAAGCGGTGCAGCCGATATATGAGCGTCTTGCTTCCGAATCCCCGGAAATATGGGAAGTCTGCGAGAAAATCCAGAATTTTGAATAATGCAAAAAGGAGGGGAACGAGTTGAAACAACTGGAAAAAGCACTGGATGTGGCAATGAGTGCAATCACATCTGCCGTTATGCTGGTTTTGCTTATCTTCGGTACATGGCAGATTTTTACAAGATGGATTCTGAACGACCCGTCGACGTTTACGGAGGAACTGCTGCGCTACCTGTTAATCTGGGCGGGCATGATTGGCGCTGCGTACTGTTTCTTCCATGACAAGCATGTAAAGCTGACCATTCTGACAGCGCGCCTGAGCGGGACACCGCTGAAAGTGCTGCAGGTCGTGGATGATATTATTGTGCTGATATTTGTCGTATATGTGTATATTTACGGCGGCGTGCAGATGGTAGCGGCAAACACGGAGCAGCTGACTGCGGTTATGCGGATTCCGATGAGCCTGGTATACGGATGCCTTCCGGCTTCGGGAATATTTGTAGTGCTCGCCAAAATCCTGAGATATCTTTCCGTAATGACGGAAAGCGGAACTGAGAAAGGGGGAGAGTGACAATGACGGTCGTACAGGCTGCGTTAATATTATTTTTGATTTTTTTCGGTCTGATGTTTATCGGGGTTCCGATTTCAGTAAGTATCGGATGCTCCTCAATCGTCGTGCTGCTTCTCAGCGGCTTTGAAACGGACGTGCTGGCCCATGTAGTGGCACAGAGATGCTTTAAGGGCATTGACTCTTTCGCACTGCTTGCACTGCCATTTTTTATGCTGGCAGGAAGCATTATGAATAAGGGCGGCATTGCCCGCCGCCTGGTGCGCCTGGCGCGGTTTTTTTGTGGGAAAGATTCCGGGCTGCCTGGCAGCGACCAACGTACTGACCAATATGTTTTTCGGGGCAATTTCCGGTTCTTCGGTTGCAGCTGCTTCCGCAGTCGGCAAAATTATGGGCCCTCTGGAAAAGGAAGAAGGCTATGAGGATGCTTTTTCCGCAGCAGTCAATATCTGTTCGGCACCGACAGGCGTTATTATCCCGCCGTCCGGGCCGCTGATTCTCTATTCGATTACAGCCAGAAGCGTTTCGGTCAGCGCGCTGTTTATGGCAGGGTATGTACCGGGCGTGCTGCTGGGTGCATGTGTTATGGCTGTGGCTATTTACATTGCAAGGAAAAAAGGCTATACTGGTTCAACTGTAGAAGAAACCGATTCCATTGGCAGGGTGCTGGTGGATGCGGTGCCAAGTATCTTTATGATGATTATTGTTATGGGCGGAATCCTGCTGGGATGGTTTACGGCTACCGAGGCCGGAATCGTGGCCTGCCTGTACTGTATGGTGCTTGGATTTGCCTATAAGGAGCTGGACACAAAACAGCTCTGGAAGCTGATGAGCGAATGCATGATGGACACGGCTGTCATTCTGTTTCTGATTGCAGCATCAAATATTATGTCCTATGCCATGAGCATTTCGGAAATTCCGGAAGCCTTAAGCAGCATGCTGATGGGGATTACCGATAATAAATATATCCTGCTGCTGATTATGAACGTATTTTTGCTTGTGCTTGGAATGTTTTTGGACCTGACGCCGGCAGTTCTGATTTTTACACCGATTTTCCTGCCGATTGCGACAGGATTCGGCAGGAGCCCGGTGCATTTCGGCGTCATGCTGATACTGAACCTGGCAATCGGTTCGGTAACGCCGCCGGTCGGCTCGGTTTTGTTTGTCGGATGTAATGTAGGCGGAGTAACCGTGGAACAGGTTACGAAATATATCGTGCCGATATTTATTTCCATGGTTGTGGCTCTGCTGCTGGTTGTGTATATTCCGGCGCTGTCGCTTTTCATTCCGCAGCTGTGCGGACTCGTATAGGCCAAATGCCGTCCGGGCAGGGAAATTTTCGAATGCTGTCCGGACGGGGCATTTTATTTAGCAGGGAAAATATATTTCAGAAGGGAGAATTTCAATGGATATATGTACAAAGCTGATTTCCATGGAGCAGGAAGGCGGAATCTTCCTGGCTCATACGGACAGCGCAGATTTGAAAATCTGTTTTGTGACGGATGAGATTGTCCGCATCCGTGCATCGTTTGACCGGGAACTGGCGGAAGAATCCTATGTGCTGATGACGACCGCGTGGGAAGACCGTCTGGACGGCCTGTTTGAAGGGGAGCGTACCAGGGTGGAGCCGGTGATGCCGCAGCAGCAGGAGGATGGGGAAAAAATCACCCTGTCCGTGCGCGGCCTGCAGCTGATTCTCGAAAAAGACCCGCTGTGCATCCGGCTTCTGGACGCAGACGGGGACGAGCTGTATGCCAGCGTGCCGGGCTGCCCTTTTGTAAAAGACAGCAATGGCCGCGTGATTTCTTATACACGCATGAAGGAAGAAGACTGCTTTTACGGCTTTGGCGAAAAGACAGGGGAACTGAATAAAAATAAAAAGTTCCTGCGCGAGCGTGCTACGGATGCACTGGGGTATGATGCGGAAAAAATGGACACGCTGTATAAGCATATTCCGTTTTATATCCGGCTTGACCGTGATACACGCAAGGCCGTGGGTGTCTTTTACAACAACTTTTATGAATCCGTGTTCAATATGGGCTGCGAAAAGAGCAATTACTGGCCGCGTTATACATACTGGCAGGCAGATGGCGGCGACGCTGACCTGTTTCTGCTGGGCGGCGGGACGATTCCGGCAATTACAGACCATTATACGCTGCTTACCGGGCGTCCGGCGCTGCTGCCAAAACGCGCGCTCGGCTATCAGGGCTCGTCCATGTATTATCCGGAGCTGGAAAAGGACAGTGACGACGCCGTGCTGGAATTTATTGATACGATTAAAGAAGAAGGCTTTCCAATCGACGGCTTCCATCTGTCTTCCGGGTATACCAGCTATGAAAACAAACGGTGTGTATTTACATGGAATACGCAGCGCTTTAAGTCACCGGCGGGATTTTTCAAGGCAATGAACGAAAAGGGCGCCCAGAACGTGCCGAATGTGAAGCCGGGAATCCTGCTCTGCCACCCATGGTTTGCGGAATTTCTGGAAAAGGATGTATTTGTGAAGGACAGCAGGAATCCGGATGCCTGTGGCGTGGGCAAATGGTGGGGCGGCGACGGGGCTTTTTGGGATTTTACCAGTCCGCAGGCACGCAGCGCATGGAAGGCTTATCTGACGGAGCATGTCATTGCGGTGGGCACGGATTCTATCTGGAATGATAACTGTGAATATGACAGCCTGATGGACAAGGACTGCCGCTGTGATTTTGATGGCAAAGGGGGCACCATCGGGCAGCTGAAGCCGGTTATGTCTACGCTGATGTGCAAGCTGAGCAATGACGCGGTACAGGAGCACAACCCGGATGCGCGTCCGTATTCGGTATGCAGGAGCGGGAGCGCAGGCATCCAGCGGTATGCACAGACCTGGTGCGGCGATAACTGTACGAGCTGGAAAAGCCTGAAATACAACATTCCGATTATTACAGGCATGGGGCTTTCCGGACAGCCGAATGAAGGGGCGGACATCGGCGGCTTTGCAGGGCCGGCCCCGGAGAAGGAGCTGTTTGTGCGCTGGGTGCAGCAGGGGATTTTCCAGGCACGGTTTTCCATTCATTCTGCAAGCAATGACAATACGGTGACAGAACCGTGGATGTTCCGCAACTGCGCGCAGCTGATACGCAGTGCCGTGCTGTTCCGCTACCGGATGCTGCCATATTTGTATTCGGCAGAATATGAAGCGTCCAGAAACGGCGCGCCGATTATGCGTGCGCTTGTATATGATTTTCAGAATGACCCGGGCGTATATGACGAGAGCTTTACCTATCTGTTCGGGCGTGACCTTCTCGTGGCAAATGTCATTGAAAAAGGAGCGCAGACAAAGGAAGTCTATCTGCCGGCAGGCTGTAAATGGTATGACTGGAACGATAATTTTGCATGCTATGAAGGCGGACAGACAATCCAGGTACCGGTAACGCTGGAAACCATCCCGATGTTTGTACGGGAAGGCGCGGTGATTCCGATGGCGGACAACCAGCCGATGAACATGGAACGCGACCCGGTGACAGCACTGCATCTGCTGCTGGTGCCAGGTGCAGAGCGCAGCTATACGATGTATGACGATGACGGTGTCAGCAATGCGTACCGCAGCGGCATGTACCGGAAAACGAAAATCCATATGGAAGGAACGGACGTCGTAAAGGTCACATTTAAATCAGAAGGAAGCTATGCAGATTCCGTGAAAACGGTTCTGGCAGAAATTATCCGCAAAGACCGCAGCCCGTTTTGGGCAGCGCTTGACGGCCGGAAACTGGAGCATTTCCTGAACAGGAGAAAATTCGAAGCGGCTGAAAGCGGCTGGTATTACAGCCAGACGAAACGGGCCGTTTTGGTAAAATATCCGAATCCTGGCCGGGATATCACGCTGACGGTTTCTTTCGAGGATTTTGACCTGATTGGCATGTAAGGAGGAAAAACATGTTACTGAGAGAATTCTGCTCGATGCAGAAAACGGACAATGGGTATCTGATTCATGGGGATGCAGCGGACGTGATGCTGGTATTTTTGTCGGATGATGTCATCCGCATCCGGGTTTCCTTTGACCGGAAATTTGAGGAAGCGTCCTATACGCTGGTAACGACCGCGTGGGAAGACCGGATGGACGGGCTGCTGAAGGAAGAACGCACGCGCATTGAGCCTGTGAAAGCAGAGTACCGCGAGACGAATGAGGAAGTGGTATTCCGTACCAGGACGCTGGATTTAACGCTCTGCAAAAAGCCGTTTTCGTTCCGGCTGTCCACGGCGGACGGGCAGACCGTGTACCAGGATTTGCATGAGCGGGCATTTGAAAAAGACAATCTTGGAAGACTGAGCCATTATTCCAGGATAGACCGGGAGACCGACCATTTTTACGGGTTTGGTGAAAAGACAGGGCATCTGGACAAAAAGGGAAGACGCCTTCGCATGAGCCCGAAGGATGCCATCGGGCATGACCCGCAGACCGGGGACCCGATGTACAAGCATATTCCGTTTTATATCAGGATAAACGAAAACCAGCGCCATGCCATCGGGCTGTTTTACCATAATTCTTATGACAGCGTATTTGACATGGGCCAGGAGCTTTCGGGCTATTGGGAAAGATACTGCTATTACCAGGCGGACGGCGGAGACATTGACCTGTTTCTGCTGAACGGCCCGCGCATGGCTGACGTGCTTGCGCATTATACCTGGCTGACCGGGCGCAGCGCGCTGCCGACGAAGCAGTCGCTCGGGTACTGTGCATCCACGATGTATTATGCTGAGCTGGAAGAAAACTGTGACCAGGAAATTTACCGGGTCATTGACAAGCATGAAAAAGAAGAAATCCTGATTGACAATTTCTGGCTGGCATCCGGTTATACGAGCGGCGAGCAGGACAATCTGAGGTATGTATTCAACTGGAACAAGAAACGGTTTCCAGACCCGGAAGGGTTTTTCCGGGAAATGCATGCACGCGGGATTAATGTGATTCCGAACCTGAAGCCGGGCATCCTGAAACGGCATCCGTATAAAGAGCTGTTTGAAGAACGGGACGTATTTATCAAGACGCCGGACGGCAGGGAAGATTATTACGGGCGCTGGTGGGGCGGCACGGGACGGTTTTTCGATTTTACCGGAGAAGCCGGGCGCAGCACCTGGAAACAGCTTTTGATAGATAATGTCCTGAAAATGGGCGCAAAGACGGTCTGGAATGACAATTGTGAAATGGACGGCGTGGAAGATAGGGAAGCGCAGTGCGATTTTGAAGGACACAAAGGCACGATGGCAGAACTGAAAATTCTCCATTCCAATTTAATGGCATTTGTGGGGAAACAGGCACTGGCAGAGGTATATCCGGGCGAACGGCCGTATATTATCAACCGTGCGGGCTTTGCGGGCATCCAGCGGTATGCCCAGGTCTGGGGCGGGGATAACCTGACAGACTGGCGCACGGTGAAATTTAACATAGCCACGATTCTGGGCATGGGCCTGTCCGGGTGTGCCAATATGGGCTGCGACATCGGCGGCTTTGCGGGTCCTGCACCGGAAGGGGAGCTGCTGCTGCGCTGGATTCAGAACGGTATTTTCCAGCCGAGGTTCTGCATGAATTCAGCAAACAATGACAATACGGTGACCCAGCCGTGGATGTATGAGGAATACGGGGATTATGTACGCGAAGCGTATGCACAGCGTTACCGGATGCTGCCGTACCTGTACAGCCTGATGTATGAGGCGAACCAGAACGGAATGCCTGCATGGCGGCCGCTGTTTCTGGAATTCCCGGATGACCCGGAATGCTACCGCGATGAAAACCTGACGTTTCTGTTTGGCAGCAGCATTCTTGTTGCAAATGTTGTCGAAAAGGGCGCTGCATCCAGAAGGGTGTATCTGCCTGCCGGATGACGCTGGTATGATATGAATGACAGCCTGCGCGAATATGAGGGCGGGCAGACGATTGAGGTTCCGGCTGGCCTGGGCTCTATTCCGATGTTCCTGCGCGGCTGCGGCATCTATGTAACGAGTGAGGATGTAAAGCATATCCTGCGCGACCGCATAAAGCAGCTGGACTTTCTTATCTCAGCCGAAGGAAATTCGGAGTTTGTGCTGTATGACGACGACGGGCATTCTGAGGATTACCTGCAGGGAGCCTATGCGCGCACCCATATCCGCGTAGAAAGCGGGGAGCGCACAGCCATTACGTTTCGCACCGAGGGCACTTACCCGCAGACCGTAGAGCGCCTGACGCTGCGCCTGGTAAGCAGGCACAAGGGTGCCTGCTGGGTGAGCGTGGACGGAAAACGCATTCCGAGGTTCCTTGTGCGGGAAGGCTGGGAAGAAGCAGACGCAGGCTGGTATTATAATCTGACAGACCGCACAGTCTGGGTAAAATGCCCGAAACCGGACGCCAGGGAGTACCAGATTGTGGTGTCTGCGGAGAAGTTTGATTTGATTGGGATGGCAGAGGATTAGAGGCTGCATTTGGTGGACGGCCGGGGATGGCTGGATGGAGAATTAAGAAAGATTGGGGCTGGGCTGGATAGGATGAAGCTTGGAACCAGGCATGCACTTAGGGAGGGTGCGTGCCTGGTTTTTTTCTGGTGCTGGGGAGGGTGGCTGCGCGGGCAGATTGGGAAGGTGGCTGCGCGGGCAGATTGGGAAGGTGGCTGCGCGGGCAGATTGGGAAGGTGG
>ERZ778516.3131-NODE-3131-length-10097-cov-4.694981_pt1 | contig 10097 bp, 9 predicted proteins | sample MGYA00510342_ERZ778516 | MGnify/ENA primary metagenome ERZ778516 (study PRJEB29527, sample SAMN07138961) | mouse gut metagenome | material: feces | host: mouse | place: China:Nanjing | collected 2016-01-25 ...
GGCTCCAGATGAAAGCCGACATCACCGGCCGGCGGGTTGTTTCGATGGCTTGTGAGGAGGCGGGATGTCTGGGCGCGGCGATGCTTGCAGGGATGGGCAGCGGCCAGTTCCGCAGTCTGCGGGCGGCGGGCGGCGATCTGCTGCATGAACGGGGCGTGTTCCTGCCTGACCCGGAACGTGCCGCCCGTTATGAGGAAGCCTATCAGACCTATTTGAAGCTGTACCCAGCAGGCTCCACCCTGTATACCATTTAACTAGTTTTATCCGATGAAATGTTTTCTGGCCTGACTTCGCGCCGGCTGGCCCTGCGCACGCCGCGGCGGCAGCCAAAGCCAATCCAAGTCTTTCTTGAAAAGTTTCGCCCACCTTTTCAAAGGCAGCGGATTCCAAAGGCAGAGCCTTTGGTCGCGCTCTGCGCTGTGAGGATACCACGCGGCCTCGCCAAGAGGCTTATAAGCATAAAAAGGGGGTTTTCAGATGAAAGCTGCTGTTGTAGAAAAAATACGTGATGCCCGGGTACTCGAGGTGGAGGACCCCAAAACGCTCCCCGGAAGTATGAAAATCCGGGTGGAGGCGTGCGCGGTCTGCGGGTCAGACCTGCGAATCTTCACCAAAGGGGATCCACGGGCGACATTTCCGCGGATTATCGGTCACGAGATTGCCGGTACGATCGTCGAGTTGGGCGAGGGAACGACCGGTTATGCGGTCGGTGACCGGGTTTGCGTTGCGCCGGGCCACGGATGCGGTGAATGCAAATACTGCAAAAACGATATGGGGAACGTCTGCGTCAACCCTCAGCCGAGTATCGGTTACGCAAGCTCGGGCGGGTTTGCCCAGTATATCGTCCCGCCGGTAAACGTCGTGAAAAATGGCTTTGTCAACAGAATCCCTGACAACCTCTCGTTTGAGGAAGCAAGTATGTCCGAACTGCTCGCCTGCTGCATCAATGCGCAGGAACGCGCGATGGTCGGCGAGGGGGACACGGTGCTGGTGATCGGCCCCGGGCCTGCGGGCTGTATGCATATCCAGCTTGCCCGCGCGCGCGGCGCAAAAAAGGTGCTCCTTTCGGGACGCACTCCCGGCAGGCTTCAGAAAGCCGCCGAACGGTTCCATCCGGATGCGGTGTTCACCGAGCAGGGGGACGCGCTGGTCGAGCGGGTGCTCGCCGAAACAGATGGGCTGGGTGCGGATGTGGTGATCGTCGCCGCACCTTCCCACGAGACACAGGAAGTCGCTATCAAACTCGCGGCGCCGCGCGGACGGGTCAACTTTTTCGGCGGCCTGCCCAAGGACAACTGTATCTCCCATATCGAAGCCAACATCATTCATTATAAAGAGGTCATGCTGACTGGCGCGTCGTCCAGTCTCGGGCGGCAGAACCGCGAAGCACTCCAGCTTATCAGCGAAGGCAAGGTCAAGGCCTCTGACTATATCACCCACCGGTATACCCTTGATGAGTTTAACGAGGCATTCGCGGCGGTCGAGCGCAAGGACACGATCAAGGCGGTTCTCTTCCCCTGGAAGACCCGCGCGGAGCTGAACGGATGAGCGGCGGTTATGCCGAGGCCCGGGACCTGATCCTGAAGGAGCTGGCCGGAGCGCTCGGAAATGTGGAGGAAACAGAGGTCAGCCGGCTGGTCCGGATGATCTGTGATGCCGAAAAGGTGTTTGTCGTGGGGGTCGGCAGGGTGCTGTTGATGCTTCAGGCGCTCGCCAAACGGCTGAACCATCTCGGCATTGAGGCTAACTTTGTCGGCGCGATCGACGAACCGGCCATCACCGACCGTGACCTGCTTCTGGTCGGGTCAGGCTCGGGAGAAAGTGCGGTCCCGCTCGCAATCGTGAAAATCGCCAAGCGGTACAACGCCAAGATTGCGCATATCGGTTCCAATCCCAACAGCTCGATGGCGGAATATGAGGATCTGTTTGTCCGGGTTCCCTGCCGCACCAAGCTGAACCTGCCGGGCGAGATCGCCTCGCAGCAGCCGATGAGCAGCCTGTTTGAACAGAGCCTGCTGCTTCTGGGGGATACGGTCGCGATGCTGGTCATGCAGGAAAAAGGTCTGGACGACCTGCACGCGCTCTGGAAAAAACACGCGAATCTGGAATAAGTCCTGTGGGGGTTCTGCCGCTCGACCCCGCCATCTTTAGGATGCCGCCCCACTGCGAGCGTCCCGGCGCGCAGGGGCCAACCGGCGGTGAAGCGCCGGCTGTCAGGCCGGAACAGAGACGGACAAAACTGTGGATAGCGAAAAAATCGAGTGAAATGTGAAAGCAGATTGAAAAAGAAGGGGGTTTGCCCAATGAGCGAACAGATGCGGGCGGCGGTGCTCCATGCGCCGGGAAAACTGGTGGTGGAGCAGGTTGCCGTCCCGGAGATCGGACCGGATGACGTCCTGCTCAGGGTTTCGGCCTGCGGGGTCTGCGGGTCGGACATCCCGCGGGTGCTGACAACCGGTACCTACCATTTCCCGACCATCCCCGGGCATGAGTTCGGCGGCAGGGTGGTCAAAACCGGCAAACATGTCGAGCCCTCGCTCGTAGGCAGGCGTGCGGCGGTCATCCCATTGATCCCCTGCCGCAAATGCAGCATGTGCGAGGTCGGCGCGTTCGCCCTCTGTGAAGCGTATGATTTCCTTGGCTCCCGCAGCGACGGTGGGTTCGCCGAATACGTCAGGGTCCCGGCCCAGAACCTTGTGTTTGTGCCGGATGAGGTGGACGACGATTCTACCGCCTTCCTCGAGCCGATCAGCGTTGCGCTCCACGTGATTGAAAACTGCGGTGTTTCGTATGGCGATACCGTCGCAGTCTATGGTCTGGGCGCCATCGGGGTGTTTGTCGCCCAGTGGGCCAAAGTGTTCGGTGCAAAGACTGTCTATGCGGTCGATCTCGATCCCAAAAAGATCGAGGTTGCCAACCAGCTGGGCCTGTATGGGGTCAACAGTGCGGAAACCGATGCCGAAGCATTCCTGAAAGCACAGGGCGGTGTGGACCGGGTATTTGAAGCGTCCGGTGCACCGGCGGTTTTCAACCAGGCATTGCGGGTGCTGCGTCCTTCCGGGGTGCTCGGGCTGGTCGGACGTCCGACCAAACCGCTGGAAATCCAGGGGGATGCCTATGAAAAACTGCTGCGCGGGCAGCTCACCATCAAGGGGACCTGGAGCTTTGAGTTCAAGCGGTTCCCCAAACATGCGTGGGAGACCAGCCTCGAGGCGCTGCGCACCGGCAAAATCCAGACCGCACCGATTATCTCCCACCGTCTGCCGCTCGAAAAAACGCTCGACGCGGTCAAACTGATGGCGGAGCATTCGGAACCGTTTTATAAAATTCTCATCAACCCGGCCCTGGATAGGGCCTGAAATAGACAAACATTAGGAGGAAGTACAATGAAAGTCAAACAATTCAGCAGCATCCTGTTGGCAATGGCACTGGCAGGCGCAACCGCACTGTCCGGCTGCGGCGGTTCTTCGGCACCGGCTTCGTCGGCTGCTCCGGCATCGAGCGCGGCTCCTGCCGCTTCGAGCGAGGCTGCACCGGCAGAGTCCACCCCGGCAGCCGACGGTGACAAAATCACCATCGGCTATGCGCCCACCACGATGAACAACCCGTTCTGGCTCGCAGTGCTTGACGGTGTCAAATCGGTCACCGATTCGATGGACAACGTTGAGATCGTCACTATCGACTGCCAGAACGACCAGTCCCGTATGAACGACCAGATCGGCGACCTGCTGGCTTCCGGCATCGACGCGCTGCTCGTCGCCCCGATGGACTCCACCGGCGTAAAACCCGCGCTCGAGGCCTGCCAGCGGGAAGGTGTCCCGGTCATCAACTTCGATACCCCGGTCACCGATGTTGACCTCGTTGAGTCGATCATCGCTTCGAACAACTACAATGCGGGCGTTGTCGTTGCAAAAGACATGATGGAGAAGCTCGAGAAGGGTTCCAAGGTTGCGGTTCTGCATTCTCCTTCCGGTCAGGCATGTATCGACCGCGCGGCTGGCTTCTATGACACGATCGGTTATAAGTCTGATGATCCGTACTTCGAGGTCGTTCAGGAGCTGGACGGCAAGGGCGACACCGGTGTTTCGCTGCCGCTGGCCGAGGATATTCTCCAGGGTTCCCCGGACCTTGGCGCGTTCTTCGCGGTCAACGATCCGTCCGCAATGGGCTGCGTACAGGCACTCCAGGCACATCCCGAGCTTCAGGGCGTTCTGGTCTACGGCGTTGACGGCAACCCGGATGCAAAAGCCATGATCGAGGCAGGCACCATGACCGGTACCGGCGCGCAGTCCCCCGAGACCATCGGTTCCAAATCCGCAGAGACCGCGCTTCAGGTTCTGAAGGGTGAGACGGTTGAGCACGACATCGTTATCGATACCTTCATCATCAACAGCGACAACGTCAGCCAGTACGGCACCGACGGTTGGCAGTAAGCTCAAACATAACAGCTTCCCGGAGCGGGGGATTCCCGGGAGAGCGGCGGTAGCCGCTCTCCCGTTTACGGAGGTGGAAGAATGCAGAAAAAACTTTTGAGGATGGAAAACGTCTCTAAGCTGTTCCCCGGCGTCAAGGCGCTGGATAATGTCAACCTCGATCTTGAGGCGGGGGAGGTGCTGGGCCTGCTCGGTGAAAACGGCGCGGGCAAGTCCACCCTCATGAACGTGCTGGGCGGCATCTACAAACCCGAAACCGGTCAGATCTATCTTGATGATGAGCCGGTCACGATCAATGGCGTTCTGGATTCCCAGAGCAAGGGGATCGCCTTTATCCACCAGGAGCTGGCGCTCGAACCCTACCTGACGGTTGCGGAAAACATCTTCCTCGGCAGGGAGATGAAGAATTCGCTGGGCATGGTGAGCAAGCCTTTAATGTACGAAGCGGCAAAACCGTATCTCGAAATTGTGGGTCTCGACATCTCTCCGTCCAGCCATGTTTCCCATCTCAGTACCGGCCAGCAGCAGATGGTGGAGATTGCCAAGGCATTTTCTTTGAACGCGAGAATTATCGTCATGGATGAACCGACCTCTTCTCTCTCGGAAAAAGAGGTGGAAATCCTCTTCAAAACCATCCGGGATCTGAAAAGACGGAACATCGGCGTCATCTATATTTCGCACAAGATGTCCGAAATCTTCGAACTGACCGACCGGATCACCGTCATGCGGGATGGCACCTACATAGGCACCAAAAACACCAGCGAAACCAATGAGGACGAACTGATCCGGATGATGGTCGGACGCGAACTCGGAAACTACTATGTGCGTACCTTTAACGAACCGGGGGCAGTCGCGCTCGAGGTGCGGCATATCTCGGCAGGCAAGCAGGTCAAGGACTGCTCGTTCCAGCTGCACAAGGGGGAAATCCTCGGATTTTACGGGCTGATCGGCGCAGGACGCTCCGAGCTGATGCAGGCAATCATGGGGCTGGATAAGCGGGACAGCGGTGAGATCGAGCTGTTCGGCCACCGGCATGACAACATTACCCCCCTCGAGAGCCAGAAGCTCGGCATGGCGCTTGTGCCTGAAAGCCGCAAGACGCAGGGTCTGATCCTGGACAACACCGTGGCATTCAACACTACCCTTGCGGTGCTCGACCAGTTTATCAAGAATCTGGTGGTCAACTTCAAGGTGGAACGGGAGATTGTGGAAAACGGGGTCAAGAGCATGAATATCAAGACACCGTCGATCACCCAGCGGGTCGGCAACCTTTCGGGCGGAAACCAGCAGAAGGTGGTGCTCGCCAAATGGCTGGCGACCAATCCCAAAATCCTCATCCTTGATGAACCTACCCGCGGCATCGACGTCGGAGCCAAGGCGGAGATCTATAAGATCATCAACGACCTTGCCGCGCAGGGCATCGCGATTATCATGATCTCCTCCGAGCTGAACGAGGTCATGAATATGTGCGACCGCATGGCGGTGATGCGCGAGGGTGAGATCGCAGGATTCCTCGACCATCAGGACTTCTCGCAGGACCTGATCCTGAAGTATGCGTTAGGAGGCAGTTAAATGGAAGAAAAATTGCTCGACCGGTATGAGAACCACGTTATCCTCGGGCCGATCGTCCGCTTCCTCAAAGCGAACATCGGTATCCTCATCGGTTTCCTTGTTCTGTTTGTAATCCTCAGTTTCACAGCGGATAACTTCTTCACCACCGCGAACTTTCTGAACGTCTTGCGCACCATCTCGACCAATGCGTTCCTCGCAATCGGCGTCATGATGGCGATTATGCTCGGCGGTATCGACCTGACCGGCGGCGCCCTGATCGCGTTTTCGGGCGTTGTCACTGTTGTTTCTATGCAGCGGTACGGCGTTTCGATCCCGGTCGCGGTATTCCTCGGACTGATTATCGGCGTTATCGTCGGGTTCATCAACGGTGTGGTTATCGCTTACACCGGTATCCATCCGTTCGTCGTCACCCTCGCGATGCAGAGTGTCTGCCGCGGTGCGGCTTACCTGATCGCCAACGGCCAGCCGGTTTCGATCACCAATGAACCGTTTACCCGCTTGGGCAACGGGTTCCTTGGCCCCCTGCCGCTGCCGGTGATCTACACCATCGTGTTTGTGTTCCTCGCTTACCTGCTGCTGAACAAAACCAAGATCGGCCGCCACGTGTTTGCGGTTGGCGGCAATGCCACTGCCGCGCGGTTCAGCGGTATCAACATCAAAAAGGTCAAGATCATGGTCTGGACGATCAGCGGCTTCCTCGCTTCGTTCGGCGGCGTGATCCTCGCTTCCCGTATGTCCTCCGGCCAGCCTGCGGTCGGCATCGGCTTTGAGACCGACGCGATCGCTGCTGCGGTCCTCGGCGGAACCAGTATGTACGGCGGTGTCGGTACGGTCGGCGGTATGTTCATCGGTGTTCTGGTCATTGGTATCATCAGCAACGGGCTCAACCTGCTCCGCGTCAACTCCTATTGGCAGTATGTCGCCAAAGGCATCATCATCCTGATCGCGGTTTATATTGATATGTATAAGAACCGCAAGCAGAATGCCCGCAAGGAATGATCCTATGCTGTTGAAAAAAGATTCAAAAATCTGGAAAAAACGATCCTGATTCTTTTGGAATCGTTCGATTATGAAAACTGGAGGTCCGTTCAATGGATGCTGCAAAAGTAAAATCGCTCAACCTGACCGCCGCGAAAATGCGGCGGCATGCCCTCGAGGCGATCCAATGCGCCAATTCAGGGCATATCGGCGGCTCGTTCTCGATCGCCGAAATCCTGTCGGTGCTTTATTTCGACCGGATGCACATTGACCCCAAAAATCCCCGCTGGGAGGACCGCGACCGGTTTGTCCTCTCCAAAGGGCACTGCACCCCGACCACCTATTCGGCGCTGGCCCTGCGCGGGTTCTTCCCGGTCGAGGATCTCAAGACCTTCCGCAAGATCGACAGCAACCTCTCCGGCCACATCGAGATGAAGCATGTCCCTGGCGTGGATATGTCGGCGGGTTCGCTCGGACAGGGGCTTTCGGTCGCGGCCGGAATGGCGCTCGCGGGCAAAACCGATGGTAAAAACTATCGGGTTTACGCGATCACCGGTGACGGTGAGATCGAAGAGGGCCAGATCTGGGAGGCTGCGATGGCGGCCGCTCACTTCAAACTGGATAATCTGGTCCTGTTTGTGGACAACAACCAGCTCCAGCTCGACGGCGCAGTGAGCGAGGTTATGTCGGTCAACCCGATCGACGAGAAGTTCCGGGCGTTCGGCTGGAACGCCATCAACGCCGATGGCAACGACGTGGAAGCGCTGAATGCTGCGCTCGACGAGGCGGAAAAGGTCTCGGGCAAGCCGACGGTCATCGTCTGCCATACGGTCAAGGGAAAAGGCGTCTCGATCTTTGAAGGCGGCGTGAAATGGCATGGTGGGCGTCCCACAGCGGAGGAATACAAAACCGCTTATGCGGAACTGGATGCGCGCATCGCAGAATTGGAGGGTTGATCTATGGGAGAGAAAATTTCTACCAGAGTTGCATACGGCGAGGCCCTGCGGGACTTCGGCGGGGATGAGAGGATCGTCGCGCTTGACGCCGATCTTTCCACTTGTACGATGAGTTGCTATTTTGGGGAGAAATACCCCAATCGTTTCTTTAATATCGGCATCGCCGAGGCGAATATGATTGATATGGCGGCAGGCTTTGCCACCACCGGCAAGATCGCGTTCTGTCATTCGTTCGCGATGTTCACCGCCGGGCGCGGATATGACCAGGTGCGCAACTCGGTTGCGTATCCCCACCTGAACGTTAAGGTGATCGGCAGCCATGCCGGATTGACGGTCGGTGAGGACGGTGCAACCCATCAGTGCATCGAGGACCTGAGCCTGATGCGCACCATCCCCGGGATGGTTGTGCTCTGCCCCTGCGACGCGAACGAGGCCCGCGAGGCTGTCAAAGCGATGATCGCGTATGATGGCCCATGCTTCATGCGCACCGGCCGCACTGCGCTCGAAACCGTTACCGACGGATTCTCCAACTACAAGTTCGAGATCGGCAAGGGTGTCACACTGGTCGAGGGCAGCGATGTCACGATCATTGCAACCGGACTGATGGTGCAGGAGTCGCTGAAAGCGGTGGAACTGCTGAAAGCTGAGGGCATCAGCGCACGTTTGATCGACATGCACACCATCAAGCCGCTTGACAGGGAACTGGTCATCAAGGCCGCGAAAGAGACCGGCGCGATCGTTACCGCCGAGGAACATAACATCATCGGCGGGCTTGGCAGCGCGGTCTGCGAGGCGATCTGCGATGAGTGCCCGATTCCGGTTGTCCGGGTCGGCGTGCAGGACGAGTTCGGCCGTTCGGGTGAGGCGGGCGCCCTGCTCAAGCTCTATGGCCTCACCCCCGAGAATGTCGCCGAGAAAGCAAAACTCGCAATCTCGAGAAAAGCGTAAAATCTGTTTCCTCCATATTTTTTGTTTTACATAGGGTTCAGGAAGCCCCCGCCGAAAGGCGGGGGCTTCCGCTTTGTGATTTTTATAAAACCGATTGACAAATCGTGGAATGCAAAGCTATACTAAAACTTGTAAATCCGGATTTACAAAATTTTCACAAAAATATCACAAGATAGGAAACGATTGAAAAGGGGTATTTCATTATGCAAAAAAAGATATGGAAAAAATCAATTTGTGCGGTATTAAGCACACTTCTGGTCTTATCTTCGGCGACATCTTTTACAGCTTTTGCAGCCGATGAGGAGACAGACGCAGCGCCATCGGCAGAAGAATTCTTCTCCTCCGAGCAGGAATTCAATTTTGATGAAAGCGACCCGATGGTCAGTCGGGCAGACCTTGGCGCATCAGATGATGATTCTATCTGGTATTTTGGGGAAGACATTTATATCCGGCGGGGTAGGCATGAAATCGTGAGGAGGAACTTGGATTCGGGGGAAGAGGAGACGATTTATACCGATTCTGAGGGGATGGATCAGGTTGTTTTAGAGCCTCGATTGGCCTACATTATGAAAAAAGATACCATTTACCGCCTTTATATTCCGACACGCCAGCTCGAACCCGTTTTTACGGACAGCGCGCTTGAAAGATTTTATCCCATTTCCAACCTCAAAATTGGCGTCTATCTTACCAATCCGGAGTGGACCCGCTATCTGGAGGAAACCGGCGATACCGAAAATGAGCATGGAATTCCGGAAAGGTTCGAGTATACTGTAGATCTTGCCACCGGCGAAAAAACCGAGGTGATCGAAACTTGGGGGGAAGAGATAGATGCCACCTTTCCAATCCAAGACTTTCATATGGCAGCTATACTTCTGGAACATATTTTACAAAAAATGGAAGAGCTTGCGATGCGGCAAACGGGAAAAAGTGTCACTCTGCTGGAGTCTGCACATGGGATGCGAATAGCGTAAACGCGTCTAAATGCAACTGCAAAATATGTTTATGCCCAGAACAATTCTAAAAAATGGGGCAGTGCGACCAGCTATACTTATAAAACTGATACGGAAGATGAAAAAAACAGGCTGAAGCGGGACTCAAAAAGTTTGTGGAAGGTCTTAAAACAGGTTCCCATATCCGTATAGGCGGTACACATTCGGTCATCGTTACTTCTACAGGGGTGACCGGCTTCAATACCATTGAGGCAAATGCG
>ERZ778516.3133-NODE-3133-length-10095-cov-4.868526_pt1 | contig 10095 bp, 8 predicted proteins | sample MGYA00510342_ERZ778516 | MGnify/ENA primary metagenome ERZ778516 (study PRJEB29527, sample SAMN07138961) | mouse gut metagenome | material: feces | host: mouse | place: China:Nanjing | collected 2016-01-25 ...
GATTTTCCAACAACAATTAATTAAAATAATAACAAATCTTGAGCGTTTCTTGAGATTTTCTATTTAAACTTTTCTTGTATCAATCAATAGTAAATGTGAAAACAGGAATGTTTTGCTGTAGCTAAAGCTGTAGGAAACCATCGAATAAACGGTTGTTTACGCATTTATTGAGAAAGGCAGGAAAAGAATCTTATGAATATCAAAGTAAAAGAGTTATCCAAAATTTATGGCAGCGGTGAGAACCGTATTGTGGCACTTGACAGAGTGAATATGGAAATCGGGGCAAATGATTTTATCTCGATTATGGGGCCGTCGGGCAGTGGAAAAAGTACACTGCTGCATTTGTTGTCGGGGCTGGATAAACCGACTTCGGGAAGTTTAACATATGATGGCAAGGAAATCTATTCTTATCATGATAAGGAACTTTCGGCGTTTCGCCGCCAGCGTATTGGGTTTGTGTTTCAGCAGTTTAATCTGCTTCCGGTTTTAACCGCAAGAGAAAATATTATTATGCCGTTGCTATTGGATAAAAAGAAACCCGATGAAGCATATCTGGCACAGCTTACGCAATTGCTGGGCATTAGCGGGCGGCTGACACATTTACCACATGAACTATCCGGCGGGCAGCAGCAGCGTGTCGCCATTGCAAGAGCCTTAATTGCACAGCCGGACATTATTTTTGCCGATGAACCGACCGGAAATCTCGACAGCAAAAGCGGCGGGGAGGTTATGGAAATGTTACAGAATATCTGGAAAAAATTAGGGAAAACGCTGGTAATTATTACGCATGACAATCGTGTTGCGCAGATGGCAAAAAGACAGTTTACCATTGTGGACGGGATTTTATCGTAAAGTGGGAAGGCTTGACAAGATAGGGAGAAACTGGAATGTTAAAGGGAATAAAATCGTATCAAATGTTAGCACTCAAAGAACTTTGGGCGCAGAAAGTGACTTCTGTATTAATCTGGATTGCAGTAGTACTTTCGACAATCGCAACAACCGTTATGGGGCAGTCGGTTGGTATTTTACAGGCAATGCGGATTCATCAGGCAGAGGGGCTGAATGGAAACCGCTACGCAACATTTCATCAATTAACTGCTGAGCAAAATGCGGTACTTTTGGCAGATGCACGCCTGAAAGAATTAGGAAGCTGGATTTATTTGGGAAGCACTGTATTGGGAAACAGCGGACTTCGTTTACAGATAAGGGAATACCAAGGCACAGCGTTAGATATATACCCTGAGATGAAGAAGCTGAAAGAGGGACGGCTTCCCCAAACAAAAGGAGAGATTGCACTTTCGCAGGAGGCGCTGCAGTATCTTGGATTTCAGGGAACGGTCGGTGATAAAATTTCGCTTCCTTTGGAAGTGAGCAGGCAGGTAGACCACAGACTGCCCTATCAATATACAGCGGATTTTGTTTTGACAGGTATTTTGGAGAACTGGTATATGGGACGTATTAGCGGCATTATGGAAGGCATTGTCGGGGAGGGAACTGCGGTGCATCTGCTGCCGGAACGGTATCTGCTGTACTCAACAGACTTTAAAACAATCAACAAAAATACGCTTCAACAAGTGGTCACAGATTTGGCAAAACAGTTAAAGATAGAAGATGCCTATATCCAATATAATTGGGTGCTTCTGGACGCACTGGGCATAGATTATGGTGAAAAAGACACAGCAAGCGATGCCGGAGGGTTTCCGTTTATGATGGCAGCCTGCGTGCTGACTGGCATATTGATTTTGCTGGCGGCTGGGTTGGTTATCTACAATATTCTTAAAGTTGCCGTTGCAAAGCGTATCCGTGGATACGGAACACTCCGTGCCATCGGATGTGAAAAAAATCAGCTTTATTTATTAGTGACAATTCAACTATTGATACTATGTGGAGCAGGACTGCCTTTTGGGGTTCTCTTAGGAGGCGCTTCCACAAAATGGATTTTAACGGCAGCGTTGGGAGGATTGGGCAATCCTGATATTTTTATGGCAGAAAATATGCAGGAACTAAATGCTATGGTAGTCCAGAACAGCACATGGAAAGGGATTCCACTGCTAATCAGCGTTGGCGTAACGGTATTATTTGCAGTGCTTGCGGCATTTCCGGCAGCACGGTATGCGTCCAAGGTTTCTCCAACAGTTGCCATGGGCGGTCAGGCACTGCGTATCAAACGCCACAGCCGAAAGACAAAAAACATACGCAGCTTTGAAGCTTTTTATGCACGTTTGAATTTAAAGCGCAATAAAGGGCGTACAGCGATTACAATATTATCAATGGTAATGAGCATTACGGTGTTTGTTGCTTTGCAGGGTTTCAGCGGGCTTTTAGACAGCAGCAGTTCTGTAAAAAATATGCATTTGGGCGATTATGCCGTAACCAATGAGAAAACTGGTATTTCGCCGGAGGCAATGCAGCAGTTGGCAGAAAATGAAATGGTTGCGGATTTGCGTGCTGCAAAACTAACAATTTATGAATCTAATCAAGATGGAAAAGTACCTATAGAAAACAACCTAGCACTACAGCCATGGGAAACGCTGCAAATTGCATCATTAAATGAAGCATGGCTGGAAAATTATGTATCAGGGTTAAGTACACAGGATTTGGAAGATTTAAAAAAAGGCAAAGCTTGTATTATAAAAAATCCAATCCCGCTTTCCTTTGAAGGACAGACAGTAACGATCACAGAATTGCAGATAGGCGATCGGATTACAATAAACGGGGTGGAACTGCGTGTTGTAGGCATAACAGATGAGGCTATTATAATTAACAATAGCGGTTTTACCAATGGTGTTCAAGTAATCGCGGCAGAATCTGTATACAATGAGATAACAGGAAAAACGTTGTATACAGAAATGTATCCTATTTTAAAACCGGACGCAGATGAACAAATATTTGAAACATGGCTGGATCAATGGTGCGAGGGAAATGCAGGGACACATTGGCTGTCATACCGTGTCACAGATAAGGAACTGGCAGAAAGCTTCGCACAGATTCGGATGTTAAGCTGGGGACTGATATTGTTTATTGGGCTGATTGGCGTATTGAATATTATTAACACCGTTTACACGAATATCCATACGCGTGTTAATGAAATTGGAATGCAGCGTGCAATCGGAATGAGCACTGGAAGCCTATATCGAACATTTTTATGGGAAGGTGCCTATTACGGGCTGATTGCGTCTGGGATTGGTGCTGTAAGTGGGTATATTTGTACGATTTTTATACAGGCGGCAGCAACCGACAGCCTGCAGCTTGCGCCAGTGCCAATTGTGCCTATTTTGGAAGCGGCGTGCGTGTCTGTAATCGCCTGTATTGCAGCAACTGCCTTGCCGCTGCGGACAATTGCACGGATGAGTGTTGTGGAGGCGGTAGATGCTGAATAAAGGACTGGACGGGAAATAAGAGGGTTTTATAAAAGCGTATAAGGTATACTGACGACCGTTAAGATTTTCCAATTTCTGCACAACTCATATTGCATAAGCGGGCAATAATGTTGTGCAGAAAGGAAAATCGAATCGTTCGTGAGTATAGCAAGGTTGGTAACAATAAGAAATATGGGGGCTGTCGCATTAAGGAAGATCTATACAAGATATTATAACAATGTGTTGCGTTTCACACGATATCTTGTATAATCAAGGCTTATTGCGACAGACTCTATATTTTTGTGGCAAATGGAGATTGGAAGTGGTATAATCGAAGGGGCAATTGTGATATATGAAGATACAGATATAAGAAACTGTAAATAAATTACTTAACAATTTTGCTAGTCTATGTTTCCGATTGTACAGGTCAAAAACATAGCCCTCTATGCTTATGCTTTTGACTTGTACTCTCGAAGCTATATCCTGCACCATATTGTCATGTTATTTTTTCAGTTCCTAAGAATGTATTCTTTAGAAGTAGTGAAAGGATTAAAATATGTCAAGGCAAATACGAACTTCTGCGAAAGCAGTTATAATTCAAAATGGTAGACTGCTTGCAATTAAGCTGAATGACGGCAGGGAGGAATGGTATATTTTACCCGGCGGAGGTCAAGACTGTGAAGAAATGCTTCCTCAGACGGTTGAACGAGAAGTTAGAGAAGAAGCAGGCATAAAGGTTAAATGTAAAGATTTGCTTTTTGTTATTGAGGGAGTTCACGGTGAAAGTTTTCACAGAATGGATTTAATATTTTTATGTGATTACTTGGGAAATGATCCCAATGCAGCACTTCATGGAGATACGAATCAAGTTGGATTTGACTGGCTGGATTTGTCTATATTAAATAAATTACCGTTGTTCCCGTCAAAACTCCGCTGCCCGATAATGAATTTTTATGAAGGAAAAGAATACACAAAATACCTTGGAAATGAGGAGATAGGAGATCTGGAATGCTTTCAATAGATAAATACAACCTACGGTTGAGTTCTTCGTCTTTTTCATAAAAAGATATAAAGTTGTTTCTTGTTTAGATGTAGGTTAGAATAAAAACATAGAAACTTGTTGTATTTAAAATTGTATGAAAGAAGGAGAACACGTATGTTTAATCAGGTTGACTTTGGAAAACGGGTGAAATCATTTCGGTTGAAGAATGAATATTCTCAGAAAGAGGTCGCGTTTAAGATCGGTGTATCGGAACAGGGTGTGTCGAAGTGGGAGAACGGGGGTTCATACAATTAAAGATACCAACCGACAATCCACGCTTACAAATATGCCTGCCATACATAACAACTAAATAAATATAACGAAGCGTTATGGCATAAATAAAATAATAATAGAATCCAAAAACCGAAAGAAACAATTTTGACGTATCTGTCGTTATGGTAAAAAAGAAATTATCGTAACTGTGCAAAAATAACCCGTACATCTTGACTTGTCTATTTCTTCAATTGCGCAGATCAAAAATTTCTTCGCAACCCTCTACGTCTGTTTTTTGTCATACATTCCTGAAGAAATATCCAGCGCATGTTGGATCGGTTATTTTCCTACAGCTTTTAAGTTCTGTCTAAACAGTAATTGCGGTGTTACTGTATTCAAATATTCCTGCGTTTTCTGCTTGACGGCATGAACAAAAAAATGTATACTATTATTGACTACAAATATATAGTCAATAATAGTGGAAGATGAGATACAAATGGAAAAAGAAAATAAAGGTGTAAAAAGTTATTATATGTCAGATGCGGAAAGCGAGGTAATGGAAAAGTTGTGGGAGCAGACGGAAAGTATTAAGCAGTCCGCTTTGCTCACTCTCTTTGTGGAGGATGGTAAAGCCTGGAAAAGGCAGACACTCAATACCTTTTTGGAAAGACTGGAGAAAAAAGGGTTGGTCGAAAGAGATAACAGAATGGTAAAAGCCGCATATAGTAAGGAAGAATATCATCTCATGCAGATGGAAAAGGCAATTGATGATATGTATGGCGGAAAGCTGAGTAATTTTGTGGCTGCTTTTGCAAAGAAGAATACAATTGATGAAAAAGAAACAGAAACCTTAATGAATATTTTGAACAATTACTAAGGAGCGTTTATGGAATATTTGTTAGTTATGTCTATATCAGGAACAACATCGGCTTGCATCTGCATATTGCTTAGATATTTGATGAAAGACAGGATTTCCGCGGGTATGCAGTATCTCCTGCTTAAAATATCTGTCCTGTATTACCTAATACCGCTGCCGTTTCTCAAGAAGTGGTATCAGGATATGCTGGTGTATCTGTTTGGATTCAGATTCATAGAAGATGGAGATATAAATATATTAGGACGTATATCATATCGTATAGCGTATGTAAATGATTCTGTATATATTAATAAGCATATGCAAATACAGATTGTAGCGGTAACAGTGTGGATGCTTGTGACGATTTTCATTTTACTGATTGAATTATATAATTATATTAAGACAAAGAAGTTTGTTATAAGCTGCATAAATAAAATAAATGTGGAACAGGAGGTGATAAAGGTTGAGAAAAGAATAGGACTATGTAGACTGACGCAGAAGGTTAAGGTATATTATGTATTACATGACCGGCAGAATATGACCTTTGGTTTGTTCAGACCTGTTATACTATGTGGGGTAGCTGCCAAAAGTCCTAAAGCAGAGATGGTGTTAAGTCATGAAGTTGCCCATATTAAGAGGTTTGATGTATTTTGGAAAATTCTTCTAAGACTGGCAGTAATTCTGCACTGGTGGAATCCGGCAGTATGGTTTATTTGCCGCAGTTTTGAATGGGCATGTGAGTGCTCATGTGATGATTTTGTATTGTATGGGAAAACTAAGGAAGAAATAAAGGCATATATGCGTTTGATTATCAGCGAATCGGGCAGGGACGGAAAAAAGGAAGCAGGGCGGATACGCTGGGGAATAGGTTTCAAAGGGGAAATGATAAGATTATCAGAAAGGATAGAGAATGCAATGAACAGGAAAAAATGTAACAAAGTAGCAGTATTGATAACAACGGCATTCGTTATGATGGCAAATTCCATTACGGTATTTGCCTATCCAGAGATCAATACCGTGACAGGTGAATGGAAGTCTGTTGAAGAGGCTGAGAGATTTATCAATGCAGACTTAGAGTTTATTAAGAAAAATGCGAGTGTGGAAGAGTTGCAAAAGGATATTGTATATGAAACAGAAATCTATGAAGTCAGGTATGAAAAACAGTTTATTGATGAGTGTGGTAATATCTATCAGGTAAAAGATGATATGGGAACGTCTGTCTATGGAAGTTGCAGCCATGAATATGTTTCTGGTACATTTACTGTACACAATAAGAATGCTGATGGGAGTTGTACAGTAGATTACTATGATGGAAAAAAATGCAAAAAATGTGGGAATATGAAGATAAATAATAGATTGTATGGAGTAAATTATGACCCATGTCCACATTAGTTTGCGATTAAGCTTATTGCTTAGGAGCTGAAAATAAATAACTCATCCATTTAGACAGCGTCAAATTAACAAGTTATTTACAACTCCTTAAAATTCCAATACTCATTGTTTTTTTGTAACAGTTCAGCCTTACGAGTTGTGAAAGCGCCAAAATGCGACTATTGAGCATTTTGTGTGCATCTGGCGTGACAGTGAAGCCGAAGGCTGAACTGTTACTTTTTTTGGTAAATTTTTATAGATTATATTTGACAAAATATGACAGAAGTGATAAGATACTTATGACTACAATTTTGTAGTCATAAGTATCTTATATAATGTAAATCCATGGTAAGCATAATAAGACACATTGAACAAAATTCGGATAGGCATTTCCGATAAAGATTGAGGTGATTCCATTGATATGTCAATATTGAGCAATTTCATTGATGAATATTATGACTCATACTTTGTAATCTAAAAATGCAATAAATACTGTTGTAATCTCGTTTTATGAGATATATTTTTAATGTGTCAAAAAGCACATAATTAAAAGGAATTCCTAACTTCTGTGCCTATACGGTCATCTATTTATCATCCTGCGTCGAAAGCAGTAGGTAGGAAAAAGGCACAAATGTCCCACTGGTTCCGGAATAAAGGGAATCGTCAAAGACTAGTGCGTTTATGTGTTTATCCATGGTCTGTTATTCAATGTCCGCGATGACATTCTTTGCGATTTTTCTGCTATGTCATTCATTGTATAAGCTTTCGTTTTTAAGACTTTTTGGTTCATATCTTTTTTAGTGCAAACGGATTGCTTATACCTTTTTAATCATAACGTAGTCTTAGGCTACGAAGTATGAGATAATTAATATATCATTGATGCTACATGAAACCTGTAAATATTTTTAGTATTATGTAAAGGAGCATTTCAAAAATGAAAAAAGGAATTTTTTAGTCGCAACATCACTTGCTTTAGCCATGACATTCAATATGAACATGGTAAGTTTTGCAGAGGAACTGGAAGCAGCTACTAAGAAAACATATCAGAAGATGTGCCATATTCTTTAGTAAATTATAGCACAGAGGAACTTCATACAGGAGAAGAACCTTATGAACTTACGGATATGTATATTACAGAAGATGCCGTTACCCTTGAGAAAACAGGCGTGTCTGAGTTTGTAGATGCAAAAGGAATATTAACCGATGGAAGTATCGAAGATATAAGTCGCTATGCAATTTGGGAAAGTTCTGACACGGAAGTTGCGATTGCGGATCAAGGACGGATTTTGGCACAGTCAAAAGGAGATGCCACAATAACTGTAAAATACGGCAGTTATTCGGCTAGTTTTCCAGTCACCGTCGAAGAAACCGTTGATACAATCCAACTTATGGAGCAGTTATCTCTCAGTGCTTATTCCTATGGAAACGATGAAAGAATTGCAGATTTAAGCAGAGCAGCAAGCATGATCAATATAGCATGGACTCCATCAAAAAATTTGACTGGATGGAAGGGCGGCAAAACATTTTCTGCTGGAACAACATATGCTGGAATCCCATACTCACAAACTCCTAACCAGATAGGAACAGCGCAAGCATTTGTATCAGCGTTATCAAAAGCTGATTTTTATACAGTATACACAGATGCGAGTAGCAGAAAAATGCCCCGTTATGGAAACGATTGTTCAGGGTTTGTTTCACTTTCATGGAATATTGGAAGATATACTACAACTTCATTGAAAAACGGAATTGTTTCAGGGAAGTTTCCAAAGGTAGGAAACTATAACGTTGCATCACCTACTGTTACAGAATTAAAAACAGCGTATGCATCTTTAGTACCTGGTGATGCAGTCGTAGTAGGTGGAAACCATACTTTTATGATTGCTTATAATGATATCGCAAATCAGAAAGTACAGTGCTATGAACAGACACCGTATAATGCACAGGTAACAGAATGGACATATACAAAGATGGCAAATGCGAAATATTTGCCATTTAGCAAAAAATAAAAGTATGGTGAAAATGAGGAGATGGAAATGATGAAGAAAAGAAGAAAGTCCATATTATTGCTGGCGACAATAGGAGCGTTCTTAATTAGCGGATGTGGCGCAAAAGAAAAAGTACAGAATATACCAAGTGAAACATTTGTTAATGAGATACTTTCATCTGTAGAGGAACAAACGACAGTTGCGAATGAAACGCAGCCAATAACCTCTGATGAAATACAGTTCGAAACATTTGTTCAAAGCGAAGAACCAGCAAAGACGGAAAGTGCATCAGAGCCAGAACCTAGCAACGGACAGGAAACGCAAACAAAGCAAGTGGCTCCTCCCAAACAGGAAACGCAAACAAAACAAATGCCGCCTGTCAAAGAAGTAAAATACATGGATATTGCTCATGTATTTAAACCATATGAACAGGCGGTAGAAATATCCTTGCAGATGCCGGAGGATTGGAACTATACACTATGGGATGTGGAGGAGGAATCCCCTGATTGGGGATATTCTGTTAAAGTGCAAGGAAGGGAGGATTCAATTTTTAGTATTTTTGGACAGCATGGAACGCTGACCGCCGATGGTTATTCAAATGGGCCAAAATCTTTTCAGACATCACAGGGGTTGACAGGACAGTATTCTTGGGACGAATATACGCTTGATGACGGAAATCCTGCAATACAGGGAGGGATTGTTTTTGATACGGAGCTTGCAGGCTTCTATGGTGTCAGTTTTAACATGCCGAAAAGTATTTACAGTGAAAACAAAGAGATAATAGACAAAGTGTTCCAAAGTATTGTTATTAAGGAAGCACAATAAATCATATTAGATTACAACCATCGCTTTGCAAAATTTATAATATATTTCCTATTTATGAACCCATAATGCACAGACAATAAGGAAATATAAGTTAAAGTCAAAGAAATTTTTGGTATTGAAAGAAATTGCAGATTATCAAATGAATCTTTGCGTGAACCAGAAAGAATTAGGAACAATACAATAGAAAAAACGAAAATCCGTAGACCTCAACAGACCTCAAATGCTATGCAATAAAGACACATGGCATTTGAGGTAATTTTATTTAACGTATAACTTCCTTACTTTTATTAATCTGTTGGTGATTCTGCTGCTTAGATTGAACCTTTGCCTGTTCCAGTCGCTGCCTGATAGAATACTCTCGTTCTGTTTCGTCAAGCAAGTCAGAAATGTATGTCTTAGCTTCTGCAAATTGGTTATAATTAAACCTATCTTTATAAGCAACTT
>ERZ778516.3140-NODE-3140-length-10073-cov-5.013476_pt1 | contig 10073 bp, 10 predicted proteins | sample MGYA00510342_ERZ778516 | MGnify/ENA primary metagenome ERZ778516 (study PRJEB29527, sample SAMN07138961) | mouse gut metagenome | material: feces | host: mouse | place: China:Nanjing | collected 2016-01-25 ...
TTTCATAAAATTTTATTAACAATCAAGCAATATTCACTATTTGACTGTCTGATAAGTATTTAAAAAAATAAAATAGGGACTATATTGATTAGTCCCTATTAGTATATACAAAATACTTACATTTATCAAGAACGATTAAAAGAATCTTTTAACTTTTCAAAAAAGCTCTTGCGTTTTTCATAATTTCTTTCATTTAACGTCTTTTCAAACTCACGCAAAGCTTGCTGCTGTTCTTTGTTTAAATTTTTGGGAACTTCTACATTCACTGTCACATATTGGTCCCCTCTGCCTCTGCCATTGAGCTGTTGAACACCTTTGCCTTTTAAACGAAATACGGTACCTGACTGTGTACCAGCAGGGACTGTATATTTTACCTTTCCGTCAATGGTAGGAAATACCATTTCTTCGCCAACTACCGCCTGATAATAAGTCAATGGCACATCACACCAAATATCATATCCCTCGCGTTTAAACAAAACATCTGGACGCACAGAAATGGTTACATGTAAATCTCCAGAAGGTCCTGCATTGGTTCCAGCATTTCCCTGACCGCGCACAGAAAGTGTTTGACCATCATCAATACCTGCTGGAATTGCTACTTCTATGGTCTTTGTGACACCTGTACGCCCTACTCCACCGCATTTCTTACACGGATGATCAATGATTTTCCCACGTCCATTACAACGACTACAAGTCCGACTGGTACGAATTGCTCCCAGTGGGGTGCGCTGGGTCACTGTTTCTTGACCACTTCCATTACACTGTGGACAGGTTTGGGCATTGTGACCTGCTTGAGAACCACTTCCATTACATTCTGTACAGGTTTCCTGACGGGTTACTCTAACCTGTTTTTTAACTCCCTTACAGGCTTCAAAAAAGTCAAGTGTGATACTGGTATGTATATCAGTACCACGTTTTGGCGCATTGGGATTTGCTCTGCGGGTAGAACCGCCAAAGCCTCCTCCAAAAAAGCTTTCAAAAATATCTCCAATATCTCCAAAACCACCTGCGCCGCCAAAACCGCCAAAGCCTCCACCGCCTGCTCCATAACTTGGATCAACTCCTGCATGACCAAATTGATCATAACGAGCACGTTTTTCAGAATCGGACAATACTTCATATGCTTCATTGACTTCTTTAAACTTCTTTTCCGCCACTTTATCATCTGGATTTAAATCTGGATGGTATTTTTTTGCCATCTTTCGATATGCTTTTTTCAATTCATCATCGCTGGCGCCTTTTTTCACACCCAGTACATCATAAAAATCTTTTTTTTCTTCCGCCAAACTGCTAACCACCTTTTACATTTTTTGTAGCAAAGACAGGGCGAATTTTGTTCGCCCTGCTTTTATCAATATCTTATTTTTGGTCGTCATCTTGTACTTCTGTGAAGTCTGCATCCACATAATCAGCATTTGTAGATTGTGCTTCGGCACTGCCTGTATCTGGACCAGGAGCAGCTCCATCAGCAGCTTGTTGTGAAGCAACATTTTGATATAATTTTTCACTAATTGCATAAATTGATTTTTGTAATTCTTCTTGTTTTGCCTTAATTGCTTCAATGTCTGTACCTTTTAAAGCCTCTTCTAACTGTGCAATCTTTTCTTCTACTGGAGCTTTATCTTCAGCAGTAATCTTATCGCCAGCATCTTCCATTGTTTTCTTAGATTGGAAAATCATCTGGTCTGCGCTGTTGCGTACATCGACTTCTTCTTTTCTCTTTTTATCCTCTGCTGCAAATGCTTCTGCCTCTTTTACAGCTTTGTCAATATCTTCTTTAGACATATTTGTAGAAGAAGTAATGGTGATTTTCTGTTCTGTTCCGGTTCCTAAATCTTTAGCAGATACATGTACAATACCATTTGCGTCAATATCAAAGGTTACTTCAATTTGAGGTACACCTCTTGGAGCAGATGGAATACCATCTAAGTGGAACATACCCAATGTTTTATTGTCTTTTGCAAACTCACGTTCACCCTGTAGAATATGAATTTCAACAGAAGTTTGACCGTCAGCAGCAGTGGAATAAATCTGTGATTTTTTTGCTGGAATTGTGGTATTTCTATCAATCATCTTTGTACAAACACCACCAAGTGTTTCAATACCCAAAGATAATGGAGTAACATCTAACAACAACAATCCCTTTACTTCTCCGCCTAGTACACCACCTTGAATTGCTGCACCAATCGCAACACATTCATCTGGGTTGATTCCTTTAAATGGGTCTTTTCCAATTACATTTTTTACTGCATCCTGTACTGCTGGAATACGGCTAGAACCACCAACCATCAATACTTTATCCAATTCTGAAGCAGACAAGCCAGAATCGGTCAATGCCTGACGTACTGGTCCCATGGTTGCTTCTACCAAATCAGCGGTCAATTCATTAAATTTTGCTCTTGACAGAGATAAATCCATATGTTTTGGACCGGTTGCATCTGCGGTGATAAATGGAAGATTGATTTGGGTAGTTGCCATACTTGATAACTCGATTTTTGCCTTTTCAGCTGCTTCTTTTAATCTCTGCATTGCCATATTATCGCTGGATAAATCAATACCATTATCGCGTTTAAATTCTGCAATCAACCAATCAATGACTCTTTGGTCAAAGTCATCACCACCGAGTCTATTGTTACCAGCGGTTGCCAATACTTCCTGAACACCATCACCCATCTCAATAATGGATACGTCAAATGTACCACCACCAAGGTCATAAACCATGATTTTTTGTTCTTGCTCTTTATCTACACCATAAGCCAAAGCTGCTGCGGTAGGTTCATTGATAATACGTTTTACTTCCATACCTGCAATTTTACCAGCATCTTTTGTAGCCTGTCTTTGCGCATCTGTAAAGTAAGCTGGTACTGTGATAACTGCTTCGGTTACTGTTTCGCCAAGATAGCTTTCTGCATCGGATTTTAACTTCTGTAAGATCATTGCAGAAATTTCCTGTGGAGAATATTTTTTATCATCAACTGCTACTTTATAATCAGAACCCATGTGACGCTTAATAGAAGAAATGGTTCTGTCATGGTTGGTTACTGCCTGTCTTTTTGCAACCTGACCCACCATTCTCTCACCTGTTTTTGCAAAAGCTACAACAGATGGTGTTGTTCTTGCACCCTCTGAGTTTGCAATTACAACCGCTTCGCCACCTTCCATAACCGCTACACAAGAATTTGTTGTACCTAAGTCAATACCAATAATTTTTCCCATAATAAAGTTTCCTCCTAAAATTCTGTTTTATCATCAATTTATTTTTCAATCACAACAGTTTCGATTCTGCCAAGTCAATTCGATTGATTAAGGGTTTGCAACTACAACCATTGCATGACGGATAACCTTTTCGCCAATTTTATAACCCCTTTGAAATACCTGACATACAGTGTTTTCTCCAAAGTTATCATCTTGCACCTGATTGACTGCATTGTGCAGTTGTGGGTCAAATGGTTGATTCATTGCTTCAATTTCTTCAACACCTAACTTTGCAAGGGTGTCTTTAAATTGATTGAAGATCATCTCTACACCCTTTTTAAAGTTCTCGTCGCTACATTCTGTCTGTAAGGCACGCTCAAAATTATCAATAACGCCCAAAATAGTCTCTACACAATTTACCTTTGCATAGGTATACAATTCATCTTTTTCTTTGACAGTGCGCTTTTTATAATTGTCAAATTCAGCCATCTGACGAAGTAATTTATCTTTTAAATCGTCGTTTTCTTGTTGTAATTTCTGACATTCTTCTGAAGAATCTTGTTCTAATGGAGTTTGTTGTGTTTCTGTTTCAACTTCCTGTTGTACTGGATTTTCTTCCATTTCCTGTTGTGTTTGTTGTTGGTTTTGTTCTTTTTCTGCCATTTTGCCAAACCACTTACCTTTCTTCTTCGCTGTTTTTTTCATCATCAGTCACTTCCGCTAATAATTTTGTCACGCTTTCTGAAAAATACTGCATATAGGGAATCACCTTTGCATAATCAAGTCTTAAAGGTCCAATGACTCCCAAGGAACCACCCTGTTCCCCGCCAAATTGATATGGCGTTAAAATCATAGATGAATTTTCGATGGTAAAGGTATCATTTTCCTTCCCAAATAACACCTGTATTCCACTGAACGCATTGAAAAGCAAATTGGAAAGTTCACGCTTTTCGTTCAGAAAACGCACAATCTCTAAACTATTCAAGTTTTCTTTTGCCAATAATTTTTGTTCTCCACTCACTTGAATATTATTTTTTACAAATTCTTCCCCTAATTCGTATACAGCATATAGCAATGGAGAAAGGGCTATCATATAGCTGCCCAACGCTACAGCTAAATTTTGCAGTTTTGCAGGTGTTAGCGCTTCCACATTCACGCCTTGTAAATTTTTATTAATAAAATCTGCAAAATACTGAATTTGCTCATGATTCAAATCAAATTCCAAACGACAAATCTTATTTTTAATAGAACCTGTTGAGGTTATCATAAGCAACGCATATAATTTTCTGCCTGCTGGAATTACTTCTACCTTTGTAATCACCGAAAAATGAAGCAAATTGTTAGCATTTATCACTGCAAGTTGTGTTGCATCCGACAACACCTCGACTGCATTTTCCAAAATGCTTTGTGCAGTTGTTCCCTGCAACATCTGATCAATTTGCGTTTTTTGTTCATCTGTCAACAACTGTGGGTGCATTAATTTCTCAATATAAAGGCGATAACCCAAATAAGTTGGCACACGTCCAGCAGAGGTATGCGGTTGTTCCAAAAACCCCATTTTTTCCAGCGCAGACATATCATTGCGAATCGTTGCAGAAGAAACATTAATCTCTGAATTTGTTATAATGGTTTTGGAACCGACTGGTTCACCGGATTTGATGTATTCATCAACCACCGCAGAAAGCACCATCAACTTTCTGTCATCCAAGTTCAATTCCTTCACCCCTCCTCAACTTTATCACATTTTATGTCATTTTTGAACTCTTAGCACTCAACATGTTTGAGTGCTAAATCTAATTTACCACTAGCAAACCATTCTGTCAAGCATTGTTTTATTGCTTTTTGTAAAATAAATCTGAACAAATTATGATAATCAAAAATTTATACAAAATATGTTGGTCGATTCCATTGCAAATTTGACAGTTACTGTTATAATAATGATATCAAAATACAAAATTAGAAAGGTATTTTCTGTTCCATTGTAATTGTCATTATAATCATTGAACATGAAAATAATTGGTATTCATTATGAATGAAGTAAAAATTCAGCTAAATTCTGTTTTGAACGAACAGGATTACAAAAGGGCATCTTATTTTAATGCTTTTTTATATCGTCCCTTTTTCTCAATTTTAATTGTAATTGTCTTTTTCATTGGTGTGATTTCTCTGTTGTTTCCTAATTTGATGAAGCTTTCTATTATTTTTTCTATTCTCTTTGTGATTTATCCATTCTTCTTATTTTTCATGACCGCAAATCGAATCCAAAAAATTGTACAAAAAAAGAAACAGGCAAATGATGGAGAACAAACAGTGACCATCAGTGAAGAACAAATTACCTGTACCAAGAAAACTGTCAACGAAGAGTGCAGTTGGGGGCAGATCAATCACCTTTATGAAACCCCAAACTATTTTTTTATCTATACCGCCAACAATAAAATATTTATCTTTCCCAAACGGGATATCACAGCCGAAGAACTTCAACAGATTAGAAATATTGTGATAAATCAACTTTCTTATAAAAAATACCGTCTAAAAAACAATTAATTTGGCTTTTCCTCTACCCGTTCAAACAACACTTTGACACTGCCACCACAAATCATTCCCAAATAAGCACTGTCTGCATCTGACAACTGATAAGAACGAACCAATAAGTCAGGCTGCTTTCTAGCGGTTTGAATCACTTCATATTCAATGGCTCCCCCTCCAATACTGCCATAAATCTGCTGTTGGGTCACCAACATCTTGCTTCCTACTCCTCTGGGGGAAGAACCTTTTTTGTCAATAATGGTAGTCATTATCTTCCAACCTGTCTGCGTCTGTAAGGCTCTTTGAATACTGACATCAAAGGGGATTGCCTGAACCCGATTTTTTTGCTGTACAATTTCTGCCGCAATACTAATGGCAATCTCGGCTGGCGTTTGCCCACCAATACGCAACCCAATTGGCGCGTGAATCTGATGAATCTCCTGCTTAGAAAATCCCTGTCTAAGCAGGTTTTCTTTTGTTTTTTCCACCTTATTGTGACTGCCAATCATTCCCAAATAAAAAAAGTTGCGCTTTAATATTTGAGAAACACAAATTTCATCTCCCAAATGTCCTCTTGTCAGCACCACATAATAACAATTGCTTTCATCTGAGAGCTTAGAAAATACCTGTTCATAGCTTTCACAAATGCGTTTGTCTGCTTTGGGAAAGCGTTCTTTTGTCACAAATTCTGGACGATCATCTACCACAGTAACATCAAATTCCAATAATTTTCCAACTTCACAGACCGCCTGAGAAACATGACCACCGCCCAACAGTATCAACTTTGGGGCATCGGTCAGCAGTTCTACAAAAAAACATGTTGTCTGTATCTGTACTATACCAATTGGTTGATACTTTAATGCCTCTTGATATTGTTCCCAAAATGATTGACAACCATCATCACAAATCATATTGGTATCTGTCCAGATGCACTTTTGCCCTGCATAATGCCCCTGTAGCACCGTTGCACAATAGATAGTATGATGTTGTTTCATTTGTTTGATAAGTTGATATTCAAACATATTTCCCATTCCCTTCCGATAAACAACAGGTGATGATAACAGGAATCTCTGTCAAATATTGTGCAATTTGTTTTGCCTGTTGTTGTTTATCCCAGTCATCTGCTTGATTTAACACCACTGTTATAGATTGATTTCGATTTGGTTCACAATAACCTTTTTTCATGATCTTTGCAATGTCCCTTTTTGTTATTTTGTGTTGTGGATGTGTTTGCAACAATTGACATACCACTTCTATTCTATGACACACTTGTTCAATCGGTTTTGACAATGCGCTTAAACCCGCTACAACCAACAGATGTGTCGTTTGTTCTGGAATCACCGGTTCCGTCTGATTGGGCGCCTTTAATGGCAATCTCTTTGCACCATCTGCCTCTACAATCATCATGTCACTGATTTGACTACATGCCAATAACATATCACCTGGAACTTTTGTCATTTTCCGATTGTCTGCTGTACTCCCCACCACTGCAATGCCATCTTTTTCTAATTGTTGCTTTACCTGCTCCACTGTTCCATCCAATACGCCAAAATGTTTTGGCTGAAACATATGTGTTGTGGTTGTTACGATGGTTTTTTGTTTTTTCTGTACCAATTCTTTGGCAAGCTGCATTGCAAGTGAGGTCTTTCCTCCTGCTCCCACCAATGAAACCATCTGTTTTTGACCTAAATCAAAAGACAACGCTTCTATTAAACTTCCACATGGCATAAGATTGTTATCCCAGATATCCATCAAATCACCAACTCAACAATCTGTTCAAAGGGAATTTGCTGTTCTTTCAAATCATTGGTAAACTGTTGTTTCATACCTGCTGGCGCACTCCATGCCAATCCACAACTTGCCGTTATTTGCGTGGGAACTGGTATTAGTCTACCTTCTCTTTGCCTTGCTCTCAAAAAAGTTTCGGCTGCCATTGCCGCTGTTGTTGTTGGAAAGGTCACCACTGTACAAAGACACTTTTTTCTCATATTTATCACCCCAAATTATCATCAAAAATCAGCAATCTCTTTGACTGCTTTGACAGCCAACTCAACTTCTTCTATGGTATTGGTATCCGAAAAACTAAATCGCACTGCTCCTTGACGTTGTGTACCCAATGCCTGATGAAGCAATGGGGCGCAATGTATTCCTGGGCGTGTACAAATTTGATAATCCTGTGCCAACCAATCGCTCACCTGTGATGAATCATATTCCCCAATATTAAGCGATACAATAGGCGCCCTGTCACCAGAAAAGTCCCCATATACTGTTACACTTTTCAGTCTAACGACCTCTTGATAAAATAAGTTCATCAACTGTTGTGCCTTGATAGCAGCTTGTTCTATTCTAGTATGAGAAAGTTCTGTCAATGCTGCGGACAATCCCGCAATTCCCGGTGTATTCAAAGTGCCTGCTTCCAACCTTTCTGGCATCTGTACTGGATGTTGCTTTGAAAAACTGTGTACACCACTTCCCCCCACCTTCCATGGAGCCAATTCAATCTCCTTGCGAATACAAAGCCCTCCAATTCCTTGCGGTCCCAACAATCCTTTGTGACCAGTAAAACATAGGATATCAATCAAATCTTTCTGCATATCAATTGAAAATAAACCTGCTGTTTGCGCGCTATCCACGACCAACAACACCTGATGTTTATTACAGATTTTCCCAATTTTTTGCAAATCAAGCAGATTGCCTGTTACATTGGAGGCATGTGTACAAAATACCGCCACCGTGTTGGATTGAAAGGCGGCTTCTAGATCATGATATGTTATTTGCCCCTGTTGATTGCATGTTAATATTGTCAATTCAATTCCCTGTTTTTGATACAGTGGGCGAAGAACACTGTTGTGCTCCAGTTCGGTTGTAATAACATGATCGCCGGGTCTACATAAACCATTTACCACCAAATTGATGCTTTCGGTAATACCAGAGGTAAAAACCACCTGTTGTGGGTGATTGAGACAAAATAATTTGCTGATTTGCTCTCTGGTCCGATAAATCACTCTGGCGGCATCCAAAGCGGGTTGACAACATCCCCTTCCAGCATTGCCTAGATGATTGATTGCATCATAAACCGCTTTCGCCACTTGAGGAGGCTTCCCAAGTGTTGTTGCTGCATGATCTAAATAAATCATAAAGCCATTTCCCTTTCCAAACCAATTAAAATTTTTGCTTCTTGACTATTTGGCTGAAGAAACAATTGCTCTGTAGACTGTATTTCTGCTATCATACCATCTTTCATCACCATACAACGGTCGGTTAAATGATAAATTTCCTCTTGATGATGTGATACCAAAATCGCAATGCCGCCAAAACTCTTTAAAATTTCTTTCATCTCTTTTTCCATCTGTCCACGTAAAAAATAATCCAGTGCAGAAAATGGTTCATCCAATAAAATTACCTTGGGACGAGCCGCCAACATTCTTGCAATTGCTGTCCTTTGCTGCTGTCCTGAGGATATTTGCAGTGGTACTGAGGAAGCTATCTCCTCCAAATAAAAACGCTGTAACAGTTTCTCCGCCATTTGACGTTTCTCAATTCGGTTGCCCTTTGCTGCAAATTCAATATTTTGACGCACTGTCAAATTGGGAAACAAGGCATAATTTTGAAAGAGATATCCAATTGCCCTTTTTTGTGGTTTTTGACAAATGCGATCACTGGAGGAATACAACACTTGTCCATCTAATTTGATGATACCCCGTTTGGGCTGCATAATACCTGCAATACACTTTAAAGTAATACTTTTTCCACAGCCGCTTCTTCCCAATATCCCCAACACTTCATCTTCTAATGTAAAAGCAAGATCAATTTGGTGTTGTTTCAACTGTTTTTGTATCTCCACTTGTAACCGCATTAAAATTGATTCCTTTCCTGTTTCATAGAAGTTTGACGCTCTACTACATTTAACGCTATCATTGTAACTGCTGAAATCAACAATATCACAACTGCCCAACGATAGGCAAGTGCCCGATTTCCACTTTGAACCGCTGTATAGACCGCAGTTGCCATCGTTTGTGTCTTTCCTGGAATATTGCCTGCCAACATCATAGTTGCTCCAAATTCTCCGATTGTGCGTGCAAATGATAGGATTGTTCCTGCGAGAATACTCTGTTTGCAATTTGGCAAAATAACCTTTAAAAAAATATTCCATTCTGAAATTCCCAACGTCCGCGACACATAAATCAGATTACAGTCCAGTTGTTCAAAGGCACCTCTTGTCGCTCGATACATCAGTGGAAAAGATACCACCGAAGCAGCAACCACAGTACCTTCCCAACGAAATACAACAGATATCCCCCCACTTGCTAAAAAAATACCCAGTGGACTATTTTGTCCAAATACCACCAATA
>ERZ778516.3142-NODE-3142-length-10071-cov-9.797624_pt1 | contig 10071 bp, 8 predicted proteins | sample MGYA00510342_ERZ778516 | MGnify/ENA primary metagenome ERZ778516 (study PRJEB29527, sample SAMN07138961) | mouse gut metagenome | material: feces | host: mouse | place: China:Nanjing | collected 2016-01-25 ...
GGAATATCGAAACCGTCGCTGATTTTCTCATTGACGAGTCAAAAGAGAAATTGATATACTAATGAATAAGCAGCCGACGAATGGACATGCCATCATGCCCGCGAGACTCGTTGTCCATGAAATCAAATATTCAGTAAAAAGGAGTATCCAAGACGATGAAAACATCCAGTGAACTGCGCACTTTACTGCGCTCCATTGATCATAAAAGCTATCCTGCCTATAAATCTCTGGCAGGTATCTATCAGTTTCCAAAATTTTCCCTGTCCATCGATCATGTACAGGGGGACCCTTTTGCATCTCCATCCAGTCTTCATGTGGAGATTTCTCACACAGAAGCCGCATTTCCGGCTTTCTGTTATGAAAAGGACTGCTCTCGCATCGCTCTGCAGGATTTTCTGACCCGGCAGTTCGCTTCTCAGTTCGAAGAATATAATTTTAAAGCGAAAGGTTCCGGAAAAAGCGGGTTGTTATCTATCTCCCGCTGCGGGCAGGAAGTGCTGGAACGAAGCGCCTGCCAGATCACAAATACAAAAATCATCGCCCGCTTTCATACAGGTTTTCCGGCTTTCGGGCGGACCATCAACGCAGGAGAACTGGAAAAGATCCTGTTTGACTTTCTTCCCAGATGTGTAGAAAACAGTTTCTTTTACGACAAACTGGATAAGAAAAAAGTAGAGGCGGCTATCTTTCTGGCCGAAGACCAGGAAGCTGTCCGAAAGATTCTGGAGGAAGAAAATCTGACGGCCTTCATTGCCAACGGTTCGATTCTTCCCAGAAAAAGCGGAGTCTCCGACCTGCCCATGAAAGACAGCGTGCCCTTTTGCTCTCCCGCTTCCATGGAACGCACCTTTACGTTACCTCATAAAGGAACCATCAGCGGAATGGCCATTCCCCGCGGAATCACACTGATTGTGGGAGGCGGTTATCATGGGAAATCAACCCTTCTGGAAGCCTTGCAGACCGGAGTCTATAACCATATTGCAGGGGACGGACGGGAATATGTAATTACGGATAATACGGCAGTTAAACTGCGCGCCGAAGACGGCCGGTCGATCCGAAACGTGGACATCTCTCTTTTTATCAACGACCTGCCCAATAAAAAAGACACCACTTCTTTCTCCACACCGGATGCCAGCGGAAGTACTTCTCAGGCGGCAGGCGTCATCGAACATATGGAAGCAGGTTCCCGCCTGTTTTTAATCGATGAGGACACTTCTGCTACCAACTTTATGCTTCGGGACGACTTCATGCAGCAGGTAATCAGCCGTGAAAAAGAACCGATCACTCCGTTTCTGGAGCGTGCCAGAGACCTGTATGAGCAGGAAGGCATCTCTACGATTCTGGTGGCGGGAAGCTCCGGTGCTTTCTTTTATATCGCGGACAAAATCTTACAGATGGACTGCTATCATCCGATTGATATTACCGATCATGTAAAATCGCTCTGCAGAGAACATACCGCTCCTCGGATTCAGGCGCCCGGTTTTAAAATTCCGGACTTTCAACGGACATTTCCTGTCTATAACTGCAGTAAACACCGAAGCGGCAGGGATTACAGGGGAAATCGCTCAGACAGCGGTAATCGCCATGAACACATGAAAGTAAAAACATTTGGACGTGATTCTTTTTCTCTGAACAAAGAAACCGTTGATCTTCACTATGTAGAGCAACTTTCAGATTCAGAGCAGACCAGTGCACTGGCGCATCTGCTGCGTTATGCGCTGGAACAGGTGATAGACGGAAAACGCACCGTCAGACAGATTGTACAGATTCTCTGTGACATTCTGGAGAGAAAAGGATGGGAACCATTCTGCGGTTCCTGCATTCCTTGCGGTCTGGCGAAACCGCGCAGGCAGGAAATCTTCGCCTGCCTGAATCGATTTCGCGGGTGATGATGGAACCTGCCGGATTGTTCCCATTGAAAACAGCCGGCTTTACTCCTGATTCAGCACTTCCGTGATCTTATTGATCATCTCCTCTTCTTTTAACCGGAACTTGATCTCCACGCGTCTGGAAGCAGCCATATCAACCTCTGTAGAATTTGTCTGGTAGATAGGGCTGCTGAAAGACCGGCCGTTGACGGTCAGTACACTTTGCAGCTGCTCAATCTGGTCCTTTGTCAGTCCGTTCGCTTCATCCAGACAAAATCTTGCCACAGAATTCGCGCGGTTATAAGATAAGGTCATATTGCTTTCATAACCGCCGTCCGTATCTGTATGTCCTTCTATGATAATCTCGGCAAGATAAGGCCGAAAGTTGCTCTGCAGAAGAACCCCAAGATACATGGGAATGATTTCCTTCAGAGTATCCCTGCTCTCTGCTGTCAGCGTCGCACTGTTATAACGGAACAGCACATCTGATGAAAATGTAATGGAACCCGTCTGTGCATCTACCTTCATGGAAGAATTGCTGAAGCGCGTCTGCAGCTCACCGATAATATCCGTCCGGATGCCGACGATATCCCGCAGTTCACTTTTTGCAGCGCTCAGTTCTGCACGCGCTTCATCAATCTCCAGATAAGCAGCATCCAGCTCCTCCTGTGTCATGGTTGCCTTTGCATAAGCCTCTTCCAGTTCTTTTAACGAATTCCGAAGTTCCTCTTCGGAAGCTTCCAGGTCGGCCTTTGAAGTCTCCAGGTCAGCTCTGGAAGCTTCCAGCTCCGTTTTTGTTGCATTCAGCTGAAGCTGTGCCTCTTCCAGATCCGTCCTCTTCTGTTTGTAAATGGCCAGAGTAATCGCTATGATCAGGATGAAGATCAAAAGCAATGCGGCCATCATATCTGAATACGACTGCCAGTAACCGGGTTCTGCAAATACAGCCTTTGTCTTTTTTTTATTTTTCATACAACTCCCTCATCTGATGAAACGTATATAATTCGCTGCTCAGGCTGTCGCAGGTATCCGAAAGCTTCTCTTCTATCTCCCGCTGCCGTTCCAGAGCAAGATTCATGGTGTCATTCATCGTATGGCTTGCTTCCAGAAGAAGACGGGTGCTCTCTTCCAGACGCTGAAAATTCCGTGCATAGGTTCCCTGTGCCTCACATGCCTGATTCAGGGTTCTTCCGATCTTTTCAAAATCAGTTCCCATGGTACTGGACAGCCGATCCATAAACTGATCGATCATCAGTTCCATGCCCTTTGTCTGTTCCCTAGCATTTCCGCGCATGAGCTCCATAATCGTCTTAAGAAAATTCGCCATATTTGACTGGTAGATCAGCATGGCGCTTGTATTTTCATCCCTGTTGCTGACGGGCGGGGCCACACATTCGTGAAAGGTTGATAAAAAGTCCTGCAGCTTCTCATATGCGTCAGACATCAGACTCCGGTATACAAAGGTAAAAATCAGAGAAAAGAAAATACCATAAACGGAAGTATGAAAAGCCACCTTCATACCATCAAGCAGAGGAGCGATGTTATCGGATATGGTAAAGATATCATTTCCCGAAAAGGAACTCATTCCCATACTGAGACCGAGAAAGGTTCCAAGGATACCAAGTCCGGTAAGAGTTCCGGACACAGCCGAATTAAAATAGGTCATCCCGGCCTGATCCAGTAATTCCTCATTTATGTACTCTTCGATCGGGCACTCTTCTGTAACAAGCCCTTTGGAACTGGTATGTGCCTGAATGCGTTTCTGATATTTTCCAAACTGCATATTTAATGCAGGACTTGGAAACAGATCCCGCTTCTGGCGGTATTCCTGCCACAGATTTTTCTGCGTTGCACTGTAGCGGTCCCGTATCTCCTCTTCTGCAAACACCAGTGAATCCGTAACATGATTCAGCCGTGCAAAGCTCACAAATGATACACAGAACAGAATACCGATCACCAGCAGAAATCCCACATTGATCAGCAGATTGCTCATGGATACGGTAGTTCCTGTAAATACACCGTTTATGTACAGAATAAATCCAAATATCAGAATATACAGGAATGCCAAAATATAATATAGTTTGTTTTTCATGATGGACCTCCTTCTTATGCCATATATTCAATCTATCACATTTTTTGAAAACCTACAAGAAACCGCAGGCAATCTTAAATGAATCTTTATGATTTCTTAAAAAAAGAAGTCCGTATTTTCAAAATTACCGTGGTTTTTCTGCGTAGTAAGGAACAATGAGCCTCTTCCCTGCCGTCAGACGGCTGTCCGTCATATGATTCATACGCATGACTTCCAGAATATATTCCTGTCGGTTATTATAATGTTCATCATCCATATATTCATCCGCAATCGACCATAAGGTGTCGCCTTTCCGGATCTGGATATTGGTATAATACTTATGCATCTGTTCTGCCTCTGTCTCTTCTGCTCTGGCAAGAAGCGTTCCAAAGACAACCCCCATACAGAACATCACAATCAGGGTCAGGCAGAAAATCAATATGCGTTTCCTCATGGTGTTCTGCTCCTTCAGGGTCTGTTCTCTTCTTGCTTTTCTGAATTCTTCCCTTGTCATTGTTCCTTCTGCATACATATCACTTATTCCTCCTTGGCGCGAACGTTTGTTCTGTAACTTTATTATACATATCGAACATTTGTTTGTCAACAGAAAAATCGAAAGTCTGTTCGAATTCTGCGGCGTACGGTTCGGAAAAAGCCGTTTGAAGATCAGGCATATGAGGCGGCAGGCGCAGTCCTGGCAGATACGGCGGAAGAGATCTACGGCAGCTGCGAGCTGGTGGCCAAAGTGAAGGAATTTGAACCGTCAGAATATGATCTGCTGAGAGAAGGTCAGATCGTCTTTACCTGTATTCATCCGGCGGCTCACCCGGAAGAGGTACAGGCGCTTCTGGATAAAAAGGTCATCGCATTTACGGCAGAAGACTCTCACCGCTACGGCTCACCCAACTGTGAAGCGGCAGGAAAACAGGGCGCGCTCTTTGGTCTGGAATCCATGCTGACCATCAACGGCGGCAAAGGCAAGTTCGTCAGCGGGCTGGGCGGCGCTCCCGGCATGAAGGTGCTGATCCTGGGCGGCGGCACCGTGGGACAGGCGGCCCTGTCCGTGCTTCACGCCCTCGGCGCATGGTGTACGGTTATGGATATCAACATCGGAACACTGCGTTCCATCAGCCGGCAGTATCAGGAACAGGTCAATACCATGATCTCCACAAAGGAAAATATCAGAAAACTTCTGCCGGAGACCGATCTGGTATTAAACTGTGTCAAATGGCCCAAGGGCTGCAGGGATTATCTCATCGACCGTCCCATGCTGAAACTGATGGAAAAAGGATCCGTTATCGTGGATATCAGCAATGACGATCAGGGCGCCATTGAATCCTTCCACGAAACAACCCATGAGAATCCCCGTTACATAGAAGAAGGCATTGTTCACTACTGTGTGGGAAATATTCCCGGAGCCATCGCCCATTCCACTTCCATCGCCTATGCGGCATCCGTACTGCCCCACTTCCGCAGTCTGGCAGCATACGGTGTGGCAGAAGCATGTGCCCGGGACGGCTATTTAAGAAGAAGCCTGACGGCTTATAAAGGGTACCTGACCCATGAAGAAACCAGTGCATCACAGAACCGTCCATGGATCCGCCCGGAGGAGATTCTGAAGATCACAGAGAAAGATCCGGATCCGGCTCCTCCCGCTACCGTGACCCGTTCTGACCATTATATCAGGCTGTAGTGCTGCAGACTGACAGAGCTATCCGCTGACACCGGAGCCCTCTGAATGCAAACCATTTACAAGAAGGAGGACTTTCAGACATGGAAGCAGAAATTATCAACATGGGATTTATATCCATCATTCCCGCACTCATTGCCATCATACTTTCGTTTGTTACCAGAAATACGATTGTATCTCTGGTAGCCGCCTGCATCACCGGTACACTGCTGGCCGGACAGGGAGCGCTGGGATTCCCTACCCTTTTAAAAGAAAGCCTTGGGACGACCAGCTTTTCCTGGGTTATGCTTTTGAATACCTTTATTGCAATTATTGTGGCATATTTTCAGAAGACCGGCGCGATCCAGAGCTTTTCCCAGATGATTCATGACAAGAACTTAAGCCGCCGGGGCGCGCAGCTCATGGCGTGGGTACTTGGAATCTTTGTCTATTTCAGTGATTCCTTCAGTCCGCTGTTCGTAGGAAGCACCATGCGCAGCATCACGGACAAGGCAAGAATCTCCCGTGAAAAACTGGCATATATCGCGGACTCTACTTCCGCACCGGTCAGCGTGCTTGTGCCGATTACCGGATGGGCGGCGTATTTAAGCGGCCTTGCCGTCGGCATCGGATGTATTGCAACAGATGAAGATGCAGCTTCTTTGTTCCTGCATGCAATTCCCTTTAACTTTTATGCGCTTCTGGCAGTGGCCATGGTGGGACTCATCGGTTCCGGCATCCTGAAAGACTTCGGTCCCATGGCAAAAGCGGAAAAACGCGCCATGGAAGAAGGCAAGGTATTGAGAGACGGCGCTGTTCCGCTGATTGGAAAAGAACTGACGGAGATGAAGGCATATGAGGGGATCCGTCCGCGGGTATTTTTAAACTTCCTGCTTCCGGTTCTTATGATCGTTACCATCGCCCTTGGCACTTACATCACACTTGGTTCCGCCAAGACCATGGAAGCATTTCTGTTTGTTATCATTTTCATGAGCATCAGCATGATCCTTCAGGGGATTCCGTTCCGGGAGGTCATGGACACACTGACAGACGGCATCAAAGGTGCGGTTCCGGCAGTTACGCTTCTGGCGCTGGCCTATTCCATCAATGCACTGAGTAAATCCATGGGGACTGCCAATTATATTGTATCTCTCAGTGAAGATTTTCTGACTCCGGCGCTGCTTCCGGCGATTATCTTCCTGATCTCGGCGATCATGGCTTTTGCCACGGGATCCTCCTGGGGAACCTTTGCCATCTGTATGCCCATTGCGCTTCCGCTGGCATTTACGTTTACCGGCGGTACCTTAAGCCCGCTGATCCATGCCTGCTTTGCGGCAGTGGCAGGCGGCGGTGTGTTCGGCGACCACTGCTCTCCTCTTTCGGATACGACGGTATTGTCGTCTACCGGTTCCGCCGCCGACCATATCGACCATGTACAGACCCAGCTGCCCTATGCACTCTGCTGCGGTACGCTGGCGGTTATTCTGTATCTGGTGATCGGATTTGTATTTATCTGATGTAAATTTATAAGAAACAGAAAGAAAAACGGTCCGGCAGGTGCTGTGTCGCCTGTCAGACCGTTTTCTTTTATGGTATCCGTTTTGTCATATTATTTACATAATTTTATTATGTAAATATACGTGTTTCAGAATGCAGCTGCCTGCATTCCTGTCCATTCCGTTTCCCCTGCCCTCAGGTCTTCAGATGAAAAAGCCTCTCCGTATTTTTCTTTGCATGTTCCATCAATGTTTCTTCTGTCACCTTCCTGTATTTTGCCAGTTCCTGAACCACATATCGGATATTCTGCGGAACATTCGTCCTCCCAGGCCCCGGTACATTTTTCGGTGTCAGGTAAGGCGCATCCGTTTCCACCAGAATCCGGTCCAGAGGAATCAACGATACCGCTTCCCGCAGTTCCTTCGCCCGGCGGTCGTCGCAGATCCATCCGGTGATACCGATGGAAAATCCCATGGAAAGATACTGCTCCAGCACTTTTTTGTTTCCTGTAAAACAGTGTACCACTGACCTTCTGCAGATATCCGGATGCCGCTTAAACCTTCGGATGAAATCCTCAGATGCACTGCGCTCATGAAGAAACAACGGTTTTTCCAGCTTCTCTGCCAGAACGATATGCTTTTCCAGACACCGGATCTGATTCTCCTTTGTGGAAAACATCCGGTCATAGTCCAGACCGCATTCTCCCACGGCGACGATCTTCCCGTTTTCAGACAGAATCCGCTCCATATGCTGGAAATCCTCCTGCCTCGCACGGTCTGCATTATGGGGATGAATCCCGGCTGTCCCATAGGCATCATGGGTCTTTACAAAAGCATCTATTTTCTGGTTCTCTTTGCGGTCTGTCCCGGTCAGGATACAGCACACATTCTGCTCCCACGCTTCCCGGATCACCTTCTCCGGATCCGGAAACTGCCGGCAAAACAGGTTCAGACCAATGTCATAGTAAGTGATCTGCATAATATATTCCTCCTTGTGCACCGCTGGACCACACCTGTATTTTTTCCCTCAGCCGGTCCTTCCGATCTTCCTGATATGAATCATCATAACACAGATTTCCGATTATTTCATCCTGTTTTATGGTCAAAATGCCCATTGAAAATCTGTCAAAAAATATTCATGACAGCTTTTTTCTGATGTGATATGATAGATTCACTTGCTGAACAGACGGCGAATGCCCTGCAGCCGCCGTCCGCTCACGATATCAGGAAAAGGAGACACAGGATATGAAACTTCCGGAAAATTTTAAAAAACGAATCGTCATGACTACCGTTGGTGTGACGCTGTGCGCCATTGCTGTGGGATTTTTCAAGTGTTCACAGTTCGGTGTGGACCCGTTTCAGTGCTTTGCCCAGGGAATCTGGGGACATTTTTTTGAAAAAACGGCGTCCTATGGATTCTATTACATGATGCTCAGCGGCATCATGCTGCTTCTGGATCTGGTCATCGCCAGAACATGCATGGGAGCGGCAACTCTGGTCAACATGTTTCTGACCGGATATATCGTGGATTTTACCTGTCTGGCGATCAACCGATGCACGCCGTCGCCCTCTCTGGCTCTTCGGATCCTGTTCCTGGCCGTCGCCGTGCTGGTCATGTGTTTCGCTTCTTCGCTGTACATGACTTCCAACCTGGGAGTCTCTGTATATGACGCGATCCCCATTGTGATCGCCGACCGCCGAAAGCTTCCGTTCAAATTCGTCCGGATCGGCTGTGACCTGCTCTGTGTCATCATCGGAACCCTGTCCGGCCTGCTTCCCGGTGCGGGTACACTGATCACCGCATTTTTCATGGGACCGCTGATCGAATTTTTCAATCACCGTTTTTCGGAGCCGTTCCTGTTCGGCAAAGACCATGATCGTATTTCCGGCTGACTGCATACGGCCGTTTTTCTATAAAGGGGCTGCTGTAAAACAGGCGATACCACCCATGCAGAATCCTCTGTGCCGTCAATGGTGGAAATCGTCATTTTGCAGCAGTCCCTTTGTCATGTGAAGAGGGTGTGACGATTCACAGATTTTGTAACAAATGACAAAATGGTCGCCCCATTACCAGCTTATGTCCGGCATATTGTAATTTTTTTCCCATACTGTTATGATAATTCCATCACGAGATATCATTCATGTACTTCATCCCGGGAGAGTGGTATTCGGTAGAAATGCTATATCAAATCAAAAGAAGGGAAGTGTTGTTACAATGATGCAAAAAATCCAGAAGTTCGGCGGTGCCATGTTCACACCGGTACTGCTGTTCTCCTTTGCAGGTGTCATGGTCGGCATCGGTACGCTGTGTACAACAGAAGCAGTCCTTGGCTCTCTGGCTGCCCCGACAAGCATGTGGTACCTGGTATGGAATGTCATCCTTCAGGGTGCATGGTGCGTGTTTAATCAGCTCCCGCTGCTGTTCGTGATCGGTCTTCCGATCGGTCTGGCAAAAAAACAGGCAGCCCGCTGCTGTATGGAAGCGTTTGTCTTATATCTGACGTTCCATTATTTCGTCAGCACCATCCTTGCTCAGTGGGGAACTGCGCTTGGGGTTGATTTCGCTGCCGAGACCGGCGGTTCCAGCGGTCTGACCATGATTGCCAACATCAAGACGCTGGATATGGGGATGTTCGGAGCGCTGCTGGTGTCCGGTCTTGTCATCTACTTACATAACAAGTATTTTGATACGGAGCTTCCGGACTGGCTTGGCTCCTTCAACGGATCAACGTTTATCTTTATGATCGGCTTCTTCGTGATGCTTCCGGTGGCGCTGCTGTCCGTGATCATCTGGCCGAATATCCAGCACGGCATGCAGCTGTTCCAGAACTTCGTCATGACCAAAGGCGCGCTGGGTGTATGGGTATTCATCCTGCTGGAACGTCTGCTGATCCCCTTCGGTCTGCACCATCTGCTGTACAGCCCGTTCTACTATGACAACCTTGTATGTCCGGGCGGCATCTATGC
>ERZ778516.3145-NODE-3145-length-10068-cov-3.683711_pt1 | contig 10068 bp, 6 predicted proteins | sample MGYA00510342_ERZ778516 | MGnify/ENA primary metagenome ERZ778516 (study PRJEB29527, sample SAMN07138961) | mouse gut metagenome | material: feces | host: mouse | place: China:Nanjing | collected 2016-01-25 ...
CAAAATTTAAATGGATCTTCTATTTCACAACCTAGAGGATGGCAATCTTCTACCGGACCAGAAATTTTTACAAACTCAGGAATGGCTCGGTTTGAACAGGAGGTTCAAAGTGCGAATGATATGTTGACTAATTTGAAGGCAGCACAAAACACGATTATAAACAGAGCGGCACAAACGAATTTACTTCCACCGGCTGCCATTACGGATATGAACAATATGCAGGAGCGTTTGAAAGCGATTCAGCAGCGTATTTGGACAATCCAAGATAATCGAGAGAGTATGGGTACAAATACTGCAAATACGGAATTAGAACAATTGCGGGGACAGCTAAATCGTGCACTACAAGAACAGCAAAGTTTGAGTCGGGCTATTAGTAATATGGATCTTCAGGCAGCAAATGCGGCTTATTTGCAATTGTCACAGACGGTAGGTAATACAGAAACTTCTATTCGGGATAGTATTGATGAACAAGAACGACTGAATCAGGCAATAGAAAAAGGTGCTACTCATTCAAGTAAGGTGATGAGTGCGGTGAAAGGGCTTGTGTCAAAATATGCTACACTTGATACGATGAAAAATGTAATAAATCTCTCTGATACTGCAACTCAGAAAGCAACCCGCCTTAGTATGATTGTTGATGATAATGGCAGCGTGGAAGATTTACAACAAAAAATTTATGCTTCGGCGCAAGCTTCACGGAGTTCTTATTTTTCAACGATGGATGCTGTTTCTGAACTTGGAATTGTAGCAGGTGATGCATTTAGTAGTCCAGATGAAATGATTGCTTTTGTAGAGCAGGCAAATAAACAATTTGCACTTGCTGGGATGGAAACACCCGACATGGACGCTACTATGTCACAGCTTATAGAAGCGATGGGATCAGGTACTCTTAATGCTGAAGGGTTCGAAAGTCTTTCACAACAAGCACCCAATATGATTCAGACGATTGCTGATTATATGGGGGTTCCTGAAGAAAAGTTAGGAGATTTGGCAGAGAAAGGACAAATTACTGCTAATATTCTAAAAGCAGCTATGTTTACAGCGGCTGGTCAAACCAATGAAAAATTTGAGCAATTACCTAATACTTTTTCTCAAATTTGGACCTCTATACAAAATGCTGGCTTGATGGCTTTTCAACCTGTTCTTGAACGATTGAATGAATTGGCGAATAGTACAATGTTCCAAAACATGGTAAACGGTATAATAGAAGCAATTGCTATGGCAGCGGAAATTGTTCTTGGAATTTTTGATCTTATCGCAGCGGTAGGCAGTTTTATCGCTGAAAACTGGTCAATTATTGAACCTATCATTATGGGGATTGTTATAGCTTTGGGATTATACTATGGAGCAATGCTTCTATACAATACAATTAATGGAATTTCAACGGCAATTACAGCGGCAAAGACTTTTGCCCAAAAGGTTCATGCAGCTTCACTTGCAATGCAAACGGGGACAACCTTTAAGGCCACGGTAGCACAAAATGGCTTTAATACAGCTTTACTTGCGTGTCCTATTACATGGATTGTATTGGGCATCATCGCAGTTGTGGCAGCTTTATTTGCTCTATGTAATTGGATAGCTAAAACTACAGGAGCGGCACAGACAGGATTTGGCATTATCACAGGTGGTATCAATGTGGTTATTCAGGCTGTGTGGAATGCTATGTTAGTAGTTGCCAACGTTGCAATTGGAATATGGGATGCCCTTGGTGCATGTTGTTACAATATTGGTACTGCGTTTTATAATGTAGTTGCACATATTAAAGGTTGGTTTTATAGTTTGTTGTCTACAGTATTGACAGTTATAGGAAATATTTGTGCTGCTTTGAATAAGTTGCCATTTATAGAATTTGATTATTCAGGAGTTACAGATAAAGCGGAAGAGTATGCAGCGAAATCAAAAAAAGCCCATGAAAGTGTAAAAGAATATAAAAGTATTACAGATGCTTTTAATAAAGGGTTTCATACTTTTGACACATTTCAGGAAGGTTGGGCATCTGAGGCATTTCATGCTGGTGCAGCATGGGGAGATAGTATTGCCAATAAATTCTCAAATTTATTTGGTAAGGATAAAGCGCCAAGTCCTGAAAGGGAGGAGCATTTCGAAGATTCTGGCAGGGGAGCTGGTGGCATTGGTGATAGTGGTATTGGAGCTGATGGCATTGGTGATAATGTTGATAATATTGCAGGAAACACCGAAAGCATCGCTGATGGCATGGATATTACAGAAGAGGATTTGAAATACCTTCGTGATATTGCAGAGCAGGAAACAATCAATCGATTTACAACTGCTGAGATTGTGATTGAACAGACCAATCACAACACTGTTTCTGGAAAAATGGATTTAGATGGTATTGTTTCAGGATTGACAGATGCTGCAAATGAAGCAGTGTTTATGATAGCAGAGGGGGTACACATCTAGATGAGTAAAAATGGATATGATTTTTATTTAGATAAGTGTTTGTTGCCAATTGCTCCTGAGAAATTGGAACTAAAAATCAATAATGCGAATGACACATTGGTTCTGATTAATGAAGGGGAGGTAAATGTTTTAAAAACCCCAAAACTTACAGATATAGAATTTGAGTGCAGAATCCCACAAGTAAAATATCCGTTTGCCACCTATCAATCAGGATTTAAGGGTGCTTCTTATTTTCTTGATTACTTTGAGAGTTTGAAAGTGAATCAGAAGCCCTTTCAATTTATCGTTTCAAGAACAATGCCAAATGGTAAAGTATTGTTTTCAACGAATATGAAAGTGTCATTGGAAGATTATAAAATCACTGAACAGGCAAAAGAGGGTTTTGATGTAATCGTAAAAATTGAATTGAAACAATATCGAGATTATAGTACAAAAATTGTAACGATTTCTGAAGACAAAGCAGAGGTTGAACAACAGCGACCAGCTGATCCTCCAGAAAAAAAGGAATATTCAGTAGGGGATATTGTCAATTTTCATGGTGGTACACATTACTATACTTCTTATGCAGGGGCAAAAGGCTATTCCGCAAGGGCGGGAAAGGCAAAAATCACAATTGCAAATGGTTCGGGAAAAGCCCACCCATGGCATTTGATACATATTGATTCCAGTTCCAATGTGTATGGTTGGGTAGATGATGGAACATTTGATTAAGGGGGTGCAATTTTGAATATAGAACTTTTGATTTCTGATCCTTCTGGTTCAAAGGCATATATTCCAGTTGTAGAAGAAGGGATTGAATGGAGTACAGAAAGAAGAAGCACCCCTGGTAAACTGACTTTTAAACTTGTGAAGGATTCTATCATCGATTTTCAAGAAGGGGCAGCAGTTCGGTTGAAAGTGGATAACAAACCCGTTTTCTTTGGGTTTGTATTCACCAAAAAGCGGGATAAAGATCAGATTATACAAGTGACAGCCTATGATCAATTGCGGTATTTAAAAAATAAAGATACCTATGTCTATGAGAACAAGACCGCTTCACAGCTGATTCAGATGATTGCAACGGATTTTAACTTGAACACTGGAATATTGGAAGATACTAAATTTGTGATTGCTTCACGTGTGGAAGATAATACTTCTTTATTTGACATGATAGAAAGTGCACTTGATTTGACGTTACAAAACGACAAGGAAATGTTTATATTTTATGATGATTTTGGCAAACTGACATTAAAAAATCTTTCTTCAATGCATGTTGGTGAGTCAGGAGCATATCTGATGATTGATGAAGAAACTGGAGAAAATTTTGAATACACTTCCAGCGTTGACAGCGACACCTACAACAAGGTGAAGTTAACCTATGACAATGAAGAAACTGGGAAACGAGAGGTTTACATTGCACAGGATTCAAGTCACATAAATGATTGGGGTGTATTGCAATATTTTGATACACTACAAGAAGGTGAAAACGGGCAAGCGAAAGCGGATGCCCTGTTAAAATTATATAATAGTAAAACTAGAAATCTAAAAATTACAAATGCAATTGGTGATACACGGGTAAGAGCCGGAAGCATGGTTATTATAAATCTTGCTTTGGGCGATATGAATGTAAAAAATTTTATGCTGGTTGAAAATGTGAAACACACTTTCAAGCTGGACGAGCACTTTATGGATTTAACACTTCGAGGAGGTGAATTTATTGCCTAACGCAGTTGAGTTGATGAAAACGATCAAACGAGCAGCATTGGATACGGTAAATGCTTCAAAACCTGTTGAAATTTGTTTTGGAAAGGTAACAAATGTTTCCCCTTTGAAAATCCTTGTAGAACAGAAAATGACATTGGGAGAACCACAACTTGTTCTTTGTCAGAATGTTACGGACTACAAAACTGAAATAACTGGAGGCAACATTCAAAATTTTTACTATATGGGAACATCTCCCAATGAGAACACGCTTCCAGTTGATCCCTCCCATGTTCATGCTATGGGCAATATTCAAGTCACCATTCACAATGGGTTGGTTGTGGGTGATGAAGTTATCCTTTTCAGGCAGCAGGGTGGGCAAAAATATATTGTGGTGGATAGAGTCGGATGATACCAGGAATGACAGCTTTCCTTCAACAGGATTTTAAGATTGAAAAACAACCAACCCATACTTATAAAATGAATCTTGAAAGCAAATCAATAAGGGGTTATACAGATAATCAAGAGGCTATGAAGCAAGCAATCTATAAAATTCTAAATACACAACGATATCAATATGTGATGTATTCATGGAATTATGGGGTTGAATTGCTTGATTTATATGGAGAACCTCTTTCTTATGTTTGTCCTGAACTAGAACGTAGAATCACAGAAGCTCTTACATGGGATGATAGAATTCAAAGTGTAGACAACTTTGAATTTGACATTTCAAAAAAGGGTAAAATTTGTGTAACTTTTATCGCACACACTGTTTTTGGTGATGTGGTTGCAAAAAAGGTGGTGAACTTTTAATGTATGATGTAACTTATCATGATATTCTCAAACGGATGCTTTCACGGGTATCCGATAAATTTGATAAACGAGAAGGCTCCGTTATCTTTGATACCCATTCCCCCGCAGCCCTTGAATTACAACTGCTTTATATTGAGTTAAACACCTTAATAGCAGAGGCATATGGAGATAGTGCTTCTAGGGAATACCTTATCAAGCGTTGCAAGGAAAGGGGAATTGTTCCATATGAGGCGACGCATGCTGTTTTAAAGGGGGAATTTACCCCAGAAAATATAGATGTTACTGGGCGACGGTTTAATATCGGTTCCACAAATTTTATTGTACTTGAAAGCATTTCAGATGGCGTATATCAAGTGCAATGTGAAAGCTCTGGTATCATCGGAAATCAACAGTTGGGAACCATGGTTCCAATTGATTACATAGAGGGACTTGAAACGGCTGAACTTACAGAAATTCTTATTCCCGGTGAGGATGAAGAGGATACAGAAGATTTGCGAAGTCGTTATTTTGACAGTTTCAATGAAAAAGCTTTTGGGGGCAATGTGCAAGATTATCTTGTTAAAACAAATGCGATCCCAGGTGTTGGAAGTACCAAAGTAACAAGAGTTTGGAACGGTGATCTTCGCCCTGCTGAAATGATACCTTCTACTGCAGTTCAAACTTGGTACGATACAATCAGACCCACTTTAAGTGGTGAACCTGCTATATGGCTTGAAACTGTATTTGGTGCGGCTGTAGATAAAAAATTAACAACTGGGGGAACAGTTCTTTTAACAATCTTGAATTCCGATTTTGGAATTGCTTCTGATACTTTGATTCAGACCGTACAACAAACCATTGATCCTGATGAAAATGCTGGGGAGGGTTATGGTGTAGCTCCTATTGGGCATATTGTGAAAGTAGAGAGTGCAAAAATCCAAACTATAACTGTAAAAACCAATATTACATTTGATTTGGGTTATGGGTGGTCAAACCTTCAAAGTACAATTGATGATGTGATTTCAAACTATTTACTGGAACTTCGTAAATCGTGGGCGGATAGCCCTTATTTGGTGGTTCGTATCAGCCAAATTGAAACGCGTCTTTTAGGTATCAAAGGTGTTGTGGATATTGGCAACACTAAAATCAACGGGGTTTCTGATAATTTGACTTTGGAAAAATATGAAGTTCCTGTGTTTGGGGGGACAAGTGCATGACAAAAGAAGTGGATCTTGTTTCTTACTTACCCCCATTTTTAGCAGAATTCAAGGAAATAGCTGCTACTTTGGAAGCGGAAAACCCTGAATTTATGCTTGTTTGGAACGCTGCTCAAAGGGTTTTACAAAATCAATTTATTGAAACAGCGGATGAATATGGGATTACACGGTTTGAAAATATCCTGAAAATCCTACCTTCAAAAGAAGATACCCTTGAAAGCCGCCGTGTAAAAGTGCAAGCTCGGTGGCTTAGTATTATCCCCTGTACTTTAAAAATTTTCATTACAAAACTGATTGCCTTATGTGGGGATTCTGATTTTACTATCATAAAAGAATATCAGAATTATCGAATTGAAATTTTAACGAAACTTAACTTGTTTGGACAGGTTGAAGAGTTAAAACATATAGTTGATAGTATATTGCCTTGCAATATGGTTGTGTCTTCTGTAAATCAAGTTTCCTGTCATGCATCAGGAATTGCTTTTCTTGCTGGAGGTGTGTCTTCTGTAGAATGCTTCTGTATGACCAATCAAGGAAAGAAAAATATTGCAGTTGGTGATTTCACTTTGTATAGTAGCGAGACAGTCAATTCTACTTCTGTCCTTATAACCAATGATTTCAATGAATAACTGTATATATATTATCAAAATTCAATTGCCATAGTTGGCACTGAATTTATTGAGATAAAACAATAAGAAAGGATAAAAAGAACATGGCAGAATTTTCAAAGTTAGTTATTACTAACAAAGGGCGAACATTGCTTGCAAAGATGATTGCAGGAAGCAGTAACATTGAATTTACTAAAATTTCAGCTTCTAGTACTACTTATACAGATACACAACTTGAAGGGCTTACTGCACTTGCAAATGTGGAGCAAACAAATTTGATTTCCAAAGTAACCTGTACAAATGATGTCACAATTAAAGTTGAAACTGCTTTCACCAATACCGAACTAACAGCAGGGTACTACATGAGGGTTTTGGGTTTATATGCCATTGATCCTGATGATGGGGAAATCCTTTATGCTGTGACAAAAGAGACCTCTGGAAATTGCTATATGCCTGCATACAATGGAACTACTGTTTCTGGTGCATATATACAACTTGTAACCACAGTTGGAAATGCTCAGAATGTTTCTCTTGAAGTAGAACAGGCAGTATTTGCCACCATTGGAGATATTAAGAGAATAGAAGAAAGACTGGAAAGAATTAACGGCGATGATAGAAAAGTAGCAGGTGAGGGGTGGATTTACCAGGAAGACACCCGTGCAGGAGTATTTAAAAGCTTAAATGTCAAGGGGAAAAGTGAGTTAAGTCGTAATATAAAAGAAGTTAATCCGGGGAATCCTGTAGAAATTACTGGGATTGGAGAAAATAAGATATTAGTATTGACTTGCAGCGGGAAAAATTTGTGGAATTTGAAAAATCAGCATTTTCCGGCCACAGTAAATGGAGTGACCGTAAACTATGATAGGGATGAAGACGTATATATTTTGAATGGAACAATTACACAAAGCGGATTTTTATTTGTTCCAAATTACATGAATTCCTTGCCTTGTAGAGTGAAAAAAGAAAAGAAGTACACATTGTCAGCGAAAGTAATTTCAGGTAGTAGTACAGCGGATAACGATTTGGCATTTGTTGCAGAGTTTTATGATGATAATGATGAGAAATTGGTACCAAGAGCGAATCTGGATTGTAATATAGGAGGAAGTCAATCAGAATCAAGTGTCTACAAAGTAGTGGATGAAAATACTCAAAAAAATGCAAAAAAGATAGGGTTTGGAACATATCTGCGCAATATTGGATCAACATTTACAGATTACAAATTGCGTGTACAGTTTGAATGTGGAGAAAAAAGTAAGTGGGAAAGACCAGATTATCAACAAGCACAAATTGTATTGCAAAAACCCCTTTATAGTTTGCCAAATGGAGTCTGCGACAGCATTGAAAAGCGAGGGGAAAGCTGGGGAGTTGTTCGAAGAGTAGGAAGAGGAGAGTTTAGAGAGACCAACCGGATAGCCAGAGATGCAAGATTTGACACAGAAGAAACCTTTTTATTTAAAATTTACTTTCCAATGCCAAACAAACTGATAACCCGAAATGATTTTAATTTGTATTGCAATTTCTTTTATGTGGAAAATATCTATGCTCAAAGTGAGAAAGAGGGAGCATATACCACTGATGGGCTTTGGATACGGATGAAAAAAAGCCGACTGGAAAACACAGAAGAAAATAATTTACGGGAGTGGGCAACAACAGGAGAAGGAAGCGAAGGGTTTGTATTATATGAAATCGAAGAACAGTTTGAGGAATTTGATCAGGGAATACAAACGATATTGAATAACCTAAGAGTCAAAGACGGAGAAACCAATTTGATTTTAAGTGAATTGGCACCGATATATGCGGAGTTTTACAATCACATTAAAACAACAACAGAGGAACTAGAAGAGAAAATTTCGAGTTTGGAAGAAGATACACATAATTATTTACCGCTTGAAGGGGGAACTTTGAGTGGTGATTTAGGAATGTCAAAAGATGGAAGAGAACAACCAGTATTAAGCGTATTAACAAGCAGTGCGAATGGAAACTCTGTAGGTTTAGAGGCTTGGCAATCGTTGTTATTATTTGCTGGAGAATCAAAATCTACTGTATTGCAAAATCTTAATCCAGATAGTCAGGAGTCAATGTTTGTATTTGCAGATAATGATATTAATTTTTATAGCAATTTACAGGGTAATAATTGGGAAGTAAAAAAAGAATTTGTTATGAGTAGAGATGGGAGTTTTAAGGCTTCAAGGATCTATGAAAATGGGAAAGCGTTGAGTGAAATTTATACAACCAAAGAATTATTTGAAGAAGTTAAAAGATTGGCACAAGACGCGAAAGCAGTTGCAAAAGAAGCGTTAAAAACGGTTACAGAAATGACAAATGTAATTAAAATGCTACCCTCACAGAGCAAAAGTCTTACTTATACAGGAAGCTTACAAACTCCAGAATGGAATAACTATAACCCTTCGTTTCTGACAATGAGCGGTAGTACTTCTGGTACAAATGCGGGAACTTATACGGCAACTTTTACACCAAAAACAGGATATAAATGGGAAGATGGCACTACTAGCGCTAAAAACGTAACTTGGAGTATTGGAAAAGCCGCTGGTAGTTTAAGTATTAGTCCAACCAGTTTGTCTTTTACAGCTGTAGGAAATAAGACAATTGCTGTTACGCGTGTAGGCAATGGAGCAATTACAGCAGTGAGTAGCAATACAAATGTTGCCACTGTATCAGTAAGTGGAAATACTGTTACTGTTTCAGCTAAGAAAGACGGTGCTACAACCATTACAATTAAGGTGGCAGCTGGAACAAATCACAATGCTCCAGCGAATAAAACCTGTTCTGTTACTGCAAACTTTCCCAAAATTTATGGCGTAAGCTGGGATGGTACAAGTACCACAAGGTGGACCCGTACTGATGATGCGGCAGGCTTTACAGATCCTGTTCCATATGTGGCTGGTGCAACAAGATACAGTTCTCCTTTTGATAATATCCAACCTTGGGCGGGAATGGTGAAGAGTGAACGTGCTGGAGGAACGATGGTGGCGATTCCAAAATTTTGGTATAAATTGACACAGAATGGTACAGGACTGAAGATACAAATTTCCAATCAGGCAATCTCTGGCTATTCTGTTTCACCGGCGCATATGAATCGGGGAGATGGCAAAGGAGAGCGCGATGTGGTTTATATTGGACGATATCATTGTGGAGATAATCTTTGCAAAAGTGTAACTGGGGAAGTGCCTGTAAACCGTGTTGAGCGTTCTGAAGCAAGAAAACTTATTCACAGGATTGGTACGAATATTTGGCAAACAGATTTTGCAATGAGATTTACATTGTGGTTGCTTTATCTTGTAGAGTTTTCCGATTGGAATTCTCAGGAGAAAATTGGTTATGGATGTGGT
>ERZ778516.3150-NODE-3150-length-10062-cov-4.975317_pt1 | contig 10062 bp, 13 predicted proteins | sample MGYA00510342_ERZ778516 | MGnify/ENA primary metagenome ERZ778516 (study PRJEB29527, sample SAMN07138961) | mouse gut metagenome | material: feces | host: mouse | place: China:Nanjing | collected 2016-01-25 ...
GCAATACACGCCTGTCCACACGTTGAAAAAGTAGGCTGCATAATTAACTCCATCTATCATTCCTCCCCTATCATCTTTTCCATTCCACTGCCCATTTCGCTTTCAGACATTATTTGAAAGCCAAGACTGCGGTAAAACCCCTCCTGCCCTTTGGAAGCTCTCAGGTCTATGCAGACCTTCCAGTTTTCCTTCAAAGTGCTTTTCATAAAATTCTCCGAAAAGCGATAAAGAAAAGTTCCTATCATCTGCCCTCGAAACTCCCTGCTTACAATAAATTCCTTCATAAACCAGTGCATACCATAATCGCCAAGCCAGTTTATTGTTGCCACTGCCCTGTTTTTATAGCGTACAATAAAGGAATTTGTGCTGTTCTTAATGGCAAGGTTCATCTGCTCTTTTGTAGGTCAGCTCCAGCCTACAGAGGCAAATAATTCTGAAAATTCTGTAGCCTGCATATCCTGACTCAATGTATAATAATAATGGAAATTTGTCTTATTCAACAATCAAATCAATTAAAAGCTGTATATGTATTTTCATGGTGTCTAAGCATGGAATAGGACTTACTTCGTCATTAAGTAAAAGAAGCAGCATGGCTAATGCCCCATAAAGGATAAACTGATAAATTACGGTTTCCTGTGCCGACAGCGCAAAGAAATACGGCGGTACAAGCAGTGTCGGAACAAGAAGCCCATTGATGATTCCCGGAAACGGCAGCATCTGAACCAGTCCGCACAGACGATGCTTTTTCCTGCCAAGACAGATATTCAGCCCGATCATAAGCAGCACTGTCATGTTTGCCATATCTTTTCCAAAAATCAAGAACACAATGCCAATCAGGAAAAAACTGAGCAGATAAAAGATTTTCTGCTTCCTTGCCTCCATATCCGGCTCTAAAAACACATACTTTTTTATCAAGAAACCACTGACTGCGATTGCCGCCGTTTCCAGTATTTCCAATATTACCGTTTTCATAGCTTATGTACCGTCCTTTCCATCCTTTCCGTTCTTTTGCCTGCACCCTGCACCAACATTTTCTCTTTCCGCATCAGCAAATAACTGATTCCGCCGACAACAGCCGCCGAAACCAGTCCTACACCGTTCATTGGTACGATATGCGCCTGATAAAATAAATCTCTGTGGTATTTTCGTTTGTCTGAAAACCTTTACAAAAAGCGTCAATAATTTTAGCTGTGTTGCTTTTGTTCTGCGGACGTGCAGCGCCGCTGATAATTGTTAAGTGCATAACGATACCTCCCTGCATTTTTCAATAGGAAATGCGCCTATGCTTATTCCATCGAAATTCAAGGCAAACCGACCTAACCATTGTTCCATGTACTCTGCATCCGCAATGCCGGAATATACAAGTCCAAACCAGTACTTCTTTTCATAGCGTGGGACGCGGCGCATCTGCCCGTCTACAATATGGGTATACATCGTTGCAAGCGGCAGCATCCGGTCAACAATATTCTTTGCCTGATAGCTGATAAATCCTAACGAAGTATCGGAAATAATGATTGTTGTGTCATGCTGCAGGCAGGCATTCAAAATCTGCTCATAATCATCTTTCACTGCACAAACGCCCGGTGTCCTTAACCAGCAAGCATTACACCCGATACAAGGTGCTATTTTCATTTTCGCAGTATGGAAAAAGGTATGTACAGATGTCTTTGCTGATAAATGGCGGATTGCGTTTTTCACTGCCGGATCATCTTCCTCTAAAGTGTTTATAATCAATAAGCTCATCTCTTCCTCCAAATCTACAACTAAATTTTATTTCCCTTAATATGGCTTTTCCCCATTAAGCCAGCCTTTATCTCTCCAATAATCGGAATCTGTTTTATTCCAGCCATTTTTTTGCGTCATACGAAATATGTTGAAAAAGAACTTTGATTTTAATCCTATTTTCTTATTTTTCAGACACCTTTTTATTTTGCCTGCTTTGACCTTTACCTGTTTTTTTATTTTATCTTTATTCTTATAATCTGCGTAGTTACCGCCCATTTTCATAGTCGTTACCCCATAGTGATAAATGGTAGGTACTCCCCAATAAAACATATTATTTTTAATAAGCCTTACTGTATCTTTTACTCCAGAACCTCCTGCCGATGTTATAATGAAACCCACTTTCTTAAACATACTTTCTTTTGGTCTATGTACTAACCATATATACGCAAGGTGGTCTAACAATGCCTTCAATCCACTCGAACAGGACATAACAAATACAGGCGTAGCAATTATAATTAAATCTGCCTTTTCTATTCTTTCGATTATGGGATTCACTAAATGAAAATGAGGGCATTTTTCTTCCCCATTTAATATACAATTTGCGCACCCATAACAAAATTCCTGAAAATCATTTGGAAGAACTATTTCGTCAAATAAATTATTTGTATCTTCAAATTCCTTCAAAAATAAATCAGTTATTGCTCTTGTATTTCCTCTATGTGGTGTTCCTATAATTGTCAAAATTCTCATTTTCTTCTCCTAAATTTGAAGCTGTAATTTGCATTCATTACCCTCGAATTGGTTTCATATGAAACCGTTTCCGAACCTTTCTGCCTAATTGATGAAGTCTTTCTTCTTGCTTACTTGTTAATTCTGGAACACGATTCCAAAGAATACGAATAAAAGTTTCTGCATTATCCGCATTCAACATCTTAGCAATTCTTTCTGCATACTCTTGAAGTTCCTCTGGTTTGCATGTCTTTAATTCGTCAAACATATGATATACACCTCCCCATATATTCCGATTTTATACTCGCCACGATTTTCTGACAAAAGGGCAATTCCGTACAGCCCAATACTTGACTTCTCAACAATTTCCTTTTCTTTTTTAATTCTAAGACAAATTAAAATGCACAATTTGTTTTGCCGGGTGAAACTTTATTAACCCAATTCTCTCCAATTTTCCGTTAATAGGCAATTTTCTTTCATACAAACAATTTACTGAATTCAATAATTGTGTTTTATCAATTTCTCTTGTTAATTGACAATCAGGTTTCCATACTCCCATGTCAAAAAAGTCAATAGGCAATAATTCAGAAAATTTATCACATTTTTCTCTTATTTCAGTTTGTAATCTTAATAATTCCATACTAACAGCCATATCTATGTTGAAAAAAGGCTGTTCATTCGGATAAAAACTATATGATTTAAAAACAACATCTATTGATTTTGTCTGTTTAGCAATACTTCTGATTTCATCTACTATATTCACCTCTTCAAGATTTTCATACATGGCAAATTTAATATGAGGATTATTTTCAGAATGATATAAATAATCATCTACACCATTTATCATCAAATCTTGCCACAGTCCTCGTATTCTTTCATCTGTTTCTTTATCAAAATATCCTACAACTGCATATCCCATATTTTCCTCCCACTAAATACCAATTTTTTGTTCTATGTAACTCCGCTATGAATGGGAATTTTCTACCCGGCATATATCTCTAAAAATGATGTAATTTTCCCATGTGTGTATTCGCCCTCAATCAAGCCAAACTCCGGGTCATAATACTTATTGTCATAAAGCAGCGTCCAATGCGTATATCCCGCATCTGTATGAACTGTCAGAATCGAATACTTGTAGGGAATAGGATTTTTCTTGGAAATCCGTTTATTTCTTTCAGCGTGTCCAATGCCGTAAACATCAAGTATCTCTATCAGTTGACCAATACTTGTAGCTCCATCTGTTTTCATATCCTTTATTACTTCCTCGACGCTTTTCCCTGCAATCATAGCAATACACGCCTGTCCACACGTTGAAAAAGTAGGCTGCATAATTAACTCCATCTATCATTCCTCCCCTATCATCTTTTCCATTCCACTGCCCATTTCGCTTTCAGACATTATTTGAAAGCCAAGACTGCGGTAAAACCCCTCCTGCCCTTTGGAAGCTCTCAGGTCTATGCAGACCTTCCAGTTTTCCTTCAAAGTGCTTTTCATAAAATTCTCCGAAAAGCGATAAAGAAAAGTTCCTATCATCTGCCCTCGAAACTCCCTGCTTACAATAAATTCCTTCATAAACCAGTGCATACCATAATCGCCAAGCCAGTTTATTGTTGCCACTGCCCTGTTTTTATAGCGTACAATAAAGGAATTTGTGCTGTTCTTAATGGCAAGGTTCATCTGCTCTTTTGTAGGTCAGCTCCAGCCTACAGAGGCAAATAATTCTGAAAATTCTGTAGCCTGCATATCCTGACTCAATGTATAATAATAATGGAAATTTGTCTTATTCAACAATCAAATCAATTAAAAGCTGTATATGTATTTTCATGGTGTCTAAGCATGGAATAGGACTTACTTCGTCATTAAGTAAAAGAAGCAGCATGGCTAATGCCCCATAAAGGATAAACTGATAAATTACGGTTTCCTGTGCCGACAGCGCAAAGAAATACGGCGGTACAAGCAGTGTCGGAACAAGAAGCCCATTGATGATTCCCGGAAACGGCAGCATCTGAACCAGTCCGCACAGACGATGCTTTTTCCTGCCAAGACAGATATTCAGCCCGATCATAAGCAGCACTGTCATGTTTGCCATATCTTTTCCAAAAATCAAGAACACAATGCCAATCAGGAAAAAACTGAGCAGATAAAAGATTTTCTGCTTCCTTGCCTCCATATCCGGCTCTAAAAACACATACTTTTTTATCAAGAAACCACTGACTGCGATTGCCGCCGTTTCCAGTATTTCCAATATTACCGTTTTCATAGCTTATGTACCGTCCTTTCCATCCTTTCCGTTCTTTTGCCTGCACCCTGCACCAACATTTTCTCTTTCCGCATCAGCAAATAACTGATTCCGCCGACAACAGCCGCCGAAACCAGTCCTACACCGTTCATTGGTACGATATGCGCCTGATAAAATAAATCTCTGTGGTATTTTCGTTTGTCTGAAAACCTTTACAAAAAGCGTCAATAATTTTAGCTGTGTTGCTTTTGTTCTGCGGACGTGCAGCGCCGCTGATAATTGTTAAGTGCATAACGATACCTCCCTGCATTTTTCAATAGGAAATGCGCCTATGCTTATTCCATCGAAATTCAAGGCAAACCGACCTAACCATTGTTCCATGTACTCTGCATCCGCAATGCCGGAATATACAAGTCCAAACCAGTACTTCTTTTCATAGCGTGGGACGCGGCGCATCTGCCCGTCTACAATATGGGTATACATCGTTGCAAGCGGCAGCATCCGGTCAACAATATTCTTTGCCTGATAGCTGATAAATCCTAACGAAGTATCGGAAATAATGATTGTTGTGTCATGCTGCAGGCAGGCATTCAAAATCTGCTCATAATCATCTTTCACTGCACAAACGCCCGGTGTCCTTAACCAGCAAGCATTACACCCGATACAAGGTGCTATTTTCATTTTCGCAGTATGGAAAAAGGTATGTACAGATGTCTTTGCTGATAAATGGCGGATTGCGTTTTTCACTGCCGGATCATCTTCCTCTAAAGTGTTTATAATCAATAAGCTCATCTCTTCCTCCAAATCTACAACTAAATTTTATTTCCCTTAATATGGCTTTTCCCCATTAAGCCAGCCTTTATCTCTCCAATAATCGGAATCTGTTTTATTCCAGCCATTTTTTTGCGTCATACGAAATATGTTGAAAAAGAACTTTGATTTTAATCCTATTTTCTTATTTTTCAGACACCTTTTTATTTTGCCTGCTTTGACCTTTACCTGTTTTTTTATTTTATCTTTATTCTTATAATCTGCGTAGTTACCGCCCATTTTCATAGTTGTTATTCCATAGTTATAATATCGCTTGATAAAACAGTCCTCTTGTCATCCTCAATCACTCCCTATAAATTCCGATTTTTCAGTATGCCAAACTGTGATTGCTCACTCATTTATCGGCTCTGCGTCTGTGCGTCTGCAAAACGTACCCTTTTAGAATTTCTCCACCACAGCATATCAATGACAAGAAAATCAAAGGCATTAAGACATTGCCCTAAAATCAGCAAACTTATAAAATTAGCCTTAAATCCGTTCTCTTTCACAAACAAACCGAAGATAAAGAGGACAGTGCCAAAAACAACAATATTTGATATGAGCGACACAAAGGGCGAAACTATCTTAATTTTGAATTGTAGCGTAGGATTTTTCTTTACCATTTCCTGCACTTCATCGGGATAAGAAGCATAGCTTTTGATATTTTTATCATCGCTCCCTGTGTTTAAGTAGCATATTCCCCAAAACAGGATACACAAAATGACTAATTCTACTATCAGCATATTATCTACTTCCTCCGATTTTTCTTTATATACACTATCCCGATAAATGGAAATTTGTCGCTGAGTTAATCAGCTCTGTTTCTGCCCGTATCTGTAACCTTGTTTTATTTTCGCAGACAGGGCAGTGTATCCACTCAGAAATTATTTTTTCCATCCTTACGCCCTTACCATTTTTGCAGTTGGCAATTTAATCAGCATGATAATTGCACATAGTATCAATCCCGACATACTGATTAGCCCTGTCGGATTGGGTCCTAATAACCCATTCTTCCCCGAAACGGAAATGAAAACGGGTATTTCACCTATGACATTGACTACTCCGCTATTTGTTTTGGGAGCAGATATTCTCTCCAGCCAATTTCCTCCCCAAGCTCCAGCACTTGAATCGGAATACATACCGCCGCAGCAAGTACGCATATCACGCAGAATTGCAGCGGGTTAGCTATATGTATCACCTGTTCTGTGCCTGTCAGACTGCCCAAATTGAAGATGCCGCTATCATCAAACATATTCCATGACGACAAGTGAATTCTCTCGTAAATAAAGTCTGTAATACACACAGATATGACAGATAATACAATCGTGATAATTCCAAGCTGCTTTACCCTGTCTGCACATCTGCCGCAACGAGGGCAGACGCTATTGATGTTAAAGCCACTCCCACGATTGCAAATACCAAAACAATCTTAGAGAGTATCTGAAACACCCTCATTCCTTTTTGAATTTTCTCTAAATTACTCATTTTTTTATTTTCTTTTCTCCACTATCATCATTTTTCAAAAAAGCCTTTCAGCAGTTTTATTCCTTACAAGTATGGCAATCGGTGTGATTACCAGATACAGAACGGTCAAAATCATAAAGAACCCTATATCCGCCTCCAAAAACACATAAATGATATTAAATCCAAAGTGCAGCAATACCGAATAAATCAGATTATTATGCCGTTCCAAAAAGATATTCATCAAAACGGTCATGCAGGTAATGACGACAATATTGGAAATGACATAGGGGACTGCCCTCCAGTCGGTAAATTCTGAATCCACTGCCCAAAGCAAAGTATGCCAGAAGCACCACACCAAGCCCTGACAGACAGAGGATTTTAAGAAACCATATCTCTTGTTGAATTCCTCCCGCATAAAGCCACGCCAGCCCAATTCTTCTCCTGTCGGTCCCGACGTAAAGGACAGGAAAATACTGAGCGGCAATGCTGTTATCCCAAAATTGATGTAGGACAGCATGGGCTTTCCCATGACAGCTGAAAAGAGGAACAGCACCAAAACACTAATCCCAAACGTAAGCGCAAAGGAACATAATAAAGGAAAAAGTTTCACTTCACCCGAAAAACACCGTTTTACGAAAACCATTCTCGTTTCGTCCGGTCTAAAATGTTTCCAGCCGATCAGAAGCAGATACGTTGGCGACCATGCAATCAGGTTGCGGACAATCCACATGATGACGGGCGGCGCATGGAATACAAGGCTTGCCGTACCTGCCACAAAAATAATGAGCGCCCATACCAGAATATAGGAACTGATGATGTATTTCTTCAAATAATTTGTTTTCATAGCGTCAGCGCCTTTCCCTGCCCGTGCAGATAACAAGCTCGCTCTTGATTCCATTCAGTTCAATGATGTTCTCCGCCTCCGGCACACTGAAAGGCTCGGTCTGCTTTCCATCCTTCTCATAAGATATGCTTGTGCCGATCCCCTTCGCAACGGCAGTAAACGCTGCGTCCTTCGGAACATGGATTTTTGAAGTTGCAGACACTTGGTTGATTGCCACCTCCCCGTTTAAGGATTGGCAGAACACTTCCATATCAAGGTTACAGTTGATCTCTACCGTTCCGATGACATCCGCAAGGATAACATCTGGTGTCTTTATATCAAGCTCTATGCTGTCACACTCCAAAGAACGAATTTCCACCGTTTCCGCATTGACCGCACATTCTATTTTTCCGATGTATGGCGTCGGTATCTGGACAAAGATGCTGACCGATTCTTTTGCCGTTGCTTCTGTCACCCCGTTTTTACGGTTTACTTCTACATCAATCCGTTTTCTGATATCGTCAATCCTGACCTTGAAATCATTCTGAAGCGTGGGCATGGTATTGGATACGAGGCGGACACGGATTTTCTCGCCCTCATATCCCGACAGTGTAAATTGCTTTGCCCCGCCGAATTTCATATCGTAGCGTTTTGGCTCGTCAATGTCATACTCTGTAACGCTCTCATAAAGATAGTCCGCTGCCTTTTTTATCCCTCTTTCATGCGAGAGCAGCTCATCTATGGAAATGCCAAACAGGGCGGAGACTGCCATCATGTTTTCAATATCCGGAATGCCTGCATCCGCTTCCCATTTGGTAACTGCCTGTCTTGATACGCCGAGCTTCTCCGCTAACTGCTCCTGTGACATACCTGCCTGCTTACGGATAGATTTTAGTTTTTCTGCAAATGTCATATGAATCCTCCTAAATTTTTTACTTTTTGTTTTACGAAGCAAAATGCGACTGCCACTGCATGGAGCAATGCCCCGTAAGCTGTGCAGGATTTTGCCTCCTTGTTTTGATGCCTTCAGTATAGGAAAGCACATTTTACATTACAAGCAATCAGGAATTACATTTCGCCTTTTTCCGCTACTTTGCGTGGCATTTCCTTATTGACCGTCTGCCTGTCTATATTTGATTAAATAATTGAGGGACAATTGTGTCCCCTAATTATGCATGATATCCAATCCGTCAATGGAAAATTACTTCATGGTGTGTGCAGTAATATATCCAACAGCATCATCGGTACTATGCTGTATTACTTATTGCTGTTTTGAAAAATAGGAATGACAGCCGATTTCAAGCTGCCTTGTTCCATATTTAGCAGCCGTTCCAGATTATAAATAAATGCAGCTATTTTTCTTTGCTTTTCTTCTTCGCCGTGTTCCATAAGGTCATCAAACACTGTATTTGCATATAAAAAAGTCATTTCCGCAACTTCTTCGGGATAATCCGTCTGACATATCCCCTGCTCCATTCCCTCTCTTATTAAATCCGTAATAATAGGATTGATACCAAAGAGCAGGGATTTCTCCATTTTCTGATGCATAAGGGCATTCTGCGGCTTATGTATCTGTTTCAGGAGTTCCTGTCCAAAATTACCATCGCTCACATTTAATGAAAGCATCATCATGGTAAGGCGCTCCAGCACTGGTATATTTTTTTGTACTGCAATCACTTCCGCTTTTTCAATCAGCCTGCTCATCATTCGGCTGATCATTGCGTCCAGAATTTCTACTTTGGATTTGAAATGGTAATAAAGCGTCCCCCTCGCAATGCCGATTTCATTCAGAATGTCACCGGTGCTGGTGCCGTCAAAGCCTTTTGTTCCAAACAGTCTCTCTGCCACGTCCAATATTTCATTTTTACGTTCTTCCGCTTCTTTTACCACACGCATGGAATCTGCACCCTCCTATTACTTGTAGACTGACTGTCGGTTTAATATTAGCACTGGGAGAATAATTTGTCAATCTGTCCGGCTGGAAATTAATAAAACTTTTCTTAAATGAAAAATCAATGGACATAAGCATACAATATAATACTTGCTGTCCATTGATTTTTTACGTTCTCAAATAGAATTTCTACCCCTTCTTTGCTACCTCGCCCCTTTATCTTTCTGTCTTGCCTGATTATCCCTGCCCGCTTCTCTTTCTTTTACTATCTGCTCTTTCTCTGCCGCATTCAATTCCTTATAAAATGCCTGAACGAAATCAAATTTATATTCCTTCACGATAGCAGAAAGCCTCTTTTTCATATTGGAAATCTGTTTGTCG
>ERZ778516.3152-NODE-3152-length-10051-cov-5.164266_pt1 | contig 10051 bp, 17 predicted proteins | sample MGYA00510342_ERZ778516 | MGnify/ENA primary metagenome ERZ778516 (study PRJEB29527, sample SAMN07138961) | mouse gut metagenome | material: feces | host: mouse | place: China:Nanjing | collected 2016-01-25 ...
ATAGTACAGGATTGCTCCAGTTTTGTATAGGTACTCACGTTTTACCGTTTACGTTTAATATGTGGGATCAAGATTTTTCAGCAGAAGATTATTACGGCACATAAGAGGAAAGAACACATTATGATCGATGATGGGAATGTTTACTATATTCAAAGCGGCAGGGAACGGTTAGAGGAAGCAATTGATAAGATATGCAAATAAGATAACGGGGGGGGATTATGGGAAGAGGCAAACCAGCATTAGGGGCGATGTAAGTAATGACAATAAAAATTAGAAGTCCGGATGCTTAGTTGGAATTAGATGGAAAAAGCGAGTTAGGCATTATAAGTTAGGATTAGTTGCGTTGAGTCGGGTTCAGTTCGGTTAAGCCATGCCATGTTAGGTTGTGTTTAGTTATATTGCACTGTGTTTAGATATGTATACAGTTTTTACCAAAAACAAATAAGTACAGTTGGAGAAATCTTTCTGTACTTATTTATTTTAATTGTTATTCGAATAAAGAAATTAATACAAATGTTCTGACTGCTGGTTGTAATTAGAGATTGATAATGATATAATATCTAATAATAAGTGTCAAAAAGATATATCATTATGGGAGTAAATTTGAAGATTAAGATAGGGAGGTATTCTTGTGTTAGCAGCAGTAAAAGGATATTATGATGGAACCCAAATAGTAGTGAATGAAGAGGATCGTAAAAATCTTAGTATGGGTGATGAAGTGATCATTACTATTTTAGATAATTATGGCAGACAAAGAGTACAGGAAAGAGCAGAAAAGAGAATGCGATTGATTGAATCAGATGTTTTTGTCGCATCAAGCGGAAGAACAACAGAAGAAATAGACCAATATATAAGGGAGTTGAGGGACAATGACAGATTTTAAAAAGATATTTTTGGATACAGCTCCAATTGTATATTACTTAGAGAATAATGAATCATATTATTGCGAAATGAAGAAATTTTGGAAAGAGTGTGGTAATTGTGATTATGTTACCTCGGCTGTGACTATTACGGAGTATTTGACATATCCTTACCAGCAAAACAACATAAGGCTGATAAACGCATTTTATGGTTTTGTTGATGGAATGGACATAGAAGTTCGATGTATTGATATGGCAACAGCCGAAAAAGCCGCACAAATAAGAGCAGAATATAAAGGATTTAAAACAATGGACGCATTACAACTGGCATGTGCTTGTTTGTCTGGATGTGATTTGTTTCTGACGAACGATAAACAGCTAAGGCAGTTTAAGGAATTAAAATGTGTAACAGTAGAGGAATTGACATGATTGCAAAACCGAATATCAGTCCTGATTTTACAATTGAGGATATTCATAAGATCAGGGAATATCACTATGAGCTTACAAAAGATATGACAACACAGGAAAGAATTAATTTTTATAATGAAGGTGGAAGAGCCTTTTTAGCAGAGATGGAAAAGAGAAAACAGCAGAAAGTATAGATAAAATTTGAAATTATAAAAATGTGGAAAGCACCAAAAGATGTATTGTTCATCGGATGGTGCTTTTTTCGTGTACTATGTTTTGGTTCCGGCAGCAGAGTTTTTTGTAATTCCCATTGGTATATGGTTGGTTAAGTTCGGTTTGATATTCGAAGTATTACACTTGTAGGAAATAAGAGATGCATAATTAATAGTAATACAATAGGAAATATATGGATTAATAAAGTTTTGATGTGATTGTTGAGCAGGTATGCCATTAAATAATTTATATGTTCGGTGTGAGGTGGGCGAAGGTGTAAAAAAGTCTTTGTTTACAATGGCTTGCGGATAATTATATTGTCTACACATGTAGTCTATGCTGATTATTTATAGTGGATTTGTGGAAAGTTCGAGATTTTACTGATTTTACGGGTAAAGTTCAAGTTTTTTGATGGGTGGGGTGGGGTAGTGGATTTTTGTGGTGGAGGGGCTGGAAGACTTGATTTTTTAAGGAATTTGGGGATTAAGCTGGTAAGAGCTATGAAAAGATGACTGTTCGGTGGCGCAAATAAAAATGGTTTGAAAGTAAAAGTATTTTGTTTCAAATATAATTTACCTTTGAGAATTAATATTAACAATCACATTTAAGAATTATTGTTAATTTTGGAAAAATTTTCATGAAAGTCGTTGACAAGTAGAAAAAACTGTGATACTGTCAAAACAAATACAAAAGAAGTTGCAGATTTACACTCGAAAAATTACGGAAGAAAAATAAGGAAGATAGAATTAATAATATTTTCTGATATTTGGCTGTAATATTTTGAGTGTTTTTGTTTTATTATAAGATTAAAAATTTATTAAGTAAGTTATTAGGAGAAGGATATGGAATTATTATATGAATTTATAAATGGAACTGAAGAAGAAAGAAAAATAATAGATGATATTATTGAATTTATTAATAAAAAGTATTCAGAGAAATTAGATTTAAATATATTAAAGAAAGTTGAAATTGTTGACAGATTAGAAAACAAGTCTAGTGGAAGAAGTTTCGTAGATAAAATTGTGTTGCCAAGGAAATATGGGCTGGAAAATGTACATTTTAAAAAGAATTTTATAGAAAATATAGAAAGTGATTCCATTTTAAACATGTTGATTAGTACAATATATCACGAATTATGGCATGTATCCACATGGGACAAATATGCGATCATGTATGAGTACATATTAAGTGAGAATAATGTTGATATGTGTACAGCTCTTGCATACAAATATTGGATTGAATATATTGCCCATATAGAGACTGTCTTCATGGAAGTATTTGAGATAATGAGTACATTTTGTAATAATTTTGTACATAAAAGATGGCATAGAATGGAATATGGATATCAATACTTTATGATAGGTTTGCCATATTATTTAGTCAGATCACAATATTTACAATTATATGATAATTTGACAAAAAAAATTGAATGTGAGGAGTTAAGAAAGACAGTATACGACTTTGATAAGGATTCAAAGTTGCTATTAGATAATAAAAACATAAACGATATTGAAAAGGCTAATATCATCAAAGAGAGAGTAAAAAAACTATTTAATATATAAGAGGGGTGATAGTATGATTAAGAAGTTCAGTGGAGTTTGTCCAAAGTATGGTGTGAATGTTATGGGTGTAATAGAATATTTAAATTCTGGTACGATGGAAGGTGAGGAATATTCAAAAGGTGGTGTAGAGTGTAACTACAAAGTTATTTATAAATGTACAAGAAATAGTTGTCCTTTTTGGAAAAATGCTCAGAAAATTATTGTAGATTGAACAGTTATTGTAATCAGACTGGACACACTTAAACGAAAACAAGCCATTTTCAGCACAGATACTATCAAAGAATCCAGTAAAATCAAGGAGTTCAGCTATGGACCACATGAATCACTTGATTTTTCGGCATTCTTTAAAATTTGGTACTGAAAAATCGTTGTTTCGCGGTAAATCCAGTGACCATGTTGAAATTGAATGATATAAACATTGTAAATTGAAGTATTCAAATAATTGAGGTGATTTCATGCCGAATAATTTTGAGGATGAGTATTTTAATCCTGCCAATTATTTATATAATAAAAGCCAATTGTATTATGAACATTGCTTATATTTCATGAATTATAAGGAAATTGATTTTGAAAGAGAATCAAGGGATTTTGATAGTGTGCTTTCGGCTGCAAAAAATGAAAATGATGTTCAACGATATATAAAATCGAATAAAAAATGGTTTATACCTGGATCAATTTTTTTAGATTATAATTTCGGACATCGTGAAACGTATTTGTTTCCAGAACAAAAACTAGGAAACGAGTACGTAGTTGATTATATGCTTATTGGGAAAGAAGCAGGAGGATATAGTTTAATATTAGTTGAATTTGAAACTCCAAATACAGATTATCTTATTAGCACAGCAAATATGGAGAGCGAAAGTGTGAGAAAAGGTTTAACACAATTGCAGGACTGGAAAAGATGGATGGACATTAATCGAGAATATTTTATGAGAAATATAGGATTAAGTCAATTTGGAATAGATATACCAACATATAAAATATTTTATTATTTAGTTGTAAGTAGAAGAAGATATATGAATAAATTAGCGATAGAGGTTAGAGGGCTTAGCATGTATGAAAGAAATAATACTAAGATTGTAACATTTGATAGATTATCGGAAAATGTACGTAAACTAGGAAATATAATAATTTGGATATGATTAAAATCCTAATTTCATTGACGCAATATCCACTTCCGAACATCAAATAAATTCATATTTCCAATAAATAAAACTACCAATGTATACAGCTCAAAACATACATTAGTAGTTTTTTATATGCCAATTTCCATAATTACCATAAAATACAAACAAATATTCCGAACTAATATACGATAATGCTATTGACAAATACAATCGTGTGTTCTATACTTATCTTCAAGATGACACAAAACGAAATAAAAAAGACCTATCTTATCATGCAAGCGGTGTTGGCGCACCTTTGATAGACAGGTCTTTACACACAAAAACGCAAAAATGCGCTTAAATCATTATTACATATCCATGAAGTAATTTCAAGATATTTCGCGTGTTTCTGCAATATTTTCATTTGTGTAAATCTTTCCATACAGATAATTTATATGGAAAACTTCAAAATTTTATAGAAAAAGATATCAAACCTTATTAATTTTTACAAATATAAGGCTTTATTAAATGCGCTTTGATAATTGTAATAGAAAAATGTCTAAACTATATACTTCTACATTTGTGATGAAAAATATTCAAAATATTTTGTTTTTGAATGAAGAAGTAATTAGAAGTAATAATTACAAGTAAAAAATTTCTCCACAAATGGGGAAATAAACATTGAGGTGATTGATATGTGGATAGCAAAGAGAAAACAGAAATACAATTGTAGTTTTTATCTTTATAAGAGGAGGAAAACAGGGAAGGTGAAAGAGAAATTTGATACATCGTGAAATGAAAAGGGCTGGAAAGCCTATATATTTTTAAGGTTTAATGAACTGATATTTGCCTATAGCAATATACGTTGGCAACAAAAACGGTTTATTAAAATATAAATGATTTACAAGTGGTATATAGAAATGTTACAGGAAGGAGAAGTAAATGGAACTGACAAGGGTGGACTACATAATCATGAAATACCTTAAAAAGAAAGGAAGCACTACATATTTTGAAAGTATGACACTGAAAGAAATTATGAGTGCAATAAAGATATCAAGACCGACATTGTATAGAAAAATGGTCAATTTACAGGAACATGGTTATGTAGGAAAAGGTTGTAAATCAACAAATGCAGATACATTCTTTTTATCTGCAAAGGGTATTCAAATCATAGAAAATGGAGGGATGACTAATGATTAAGAAAGATGTGTTTGTAGTAGGCATTGGTTTGGGTGGCAGTAGGGTAGGTTGTGATTTCCAGCAGAAAAATTATGGTTCATATCTTATCAATGGTTCTCTTCAGGATAACAAAACACTTCCAGATGCAAGAAATATGTTGGTATTGGAGGGATATGATGGATTGGCAGGAGACAGAAGCCTTGCTTTTGAAGCGCTTAAAAACAATAAGGATATTTTGCAGAAAGTAATGGGTATTGAAGAAAAGGTGATTCTGCTTGTTGCTACTGGTGGTGGAACTACAGGGAGTGGCTGTATTACTCATTTAGCAAATATTATTTGTGGGAAACTTCCAGATAAAATTGTATGTGCATGTCTCATGATGCCGAAAGAGGATGAACCAATCCAAAAAAGATTGAATGCTTATAACACGGCAAAGGAGCTAATGGAAATACCAGAAATTGGTGCGCTGTTATTTGTCAATAATAATGCATGTGACTCTGACTTAAACAAGATCAACTATAATTTGGTGAACATGCTGGATGCATTTTTTTCAGATGATTCGTCATCCAATGTTTCTAATTTTGATGATTCGGAGAAACTAAAGATGCTTTCAGATCATGGTGCTTTTGTAATTGCCATGCGTTCTGACAAATCAGATCCACAGGAGGCAGGTAAAATCAAAAAAGTATCTACACAGGATATGATAAATTCCCTGACAGCAAATAACATCTTCCTTCCAATCAATAATGACAAGGTTGTTTCACATATCGGTATTATCAATCAAAAAGACAACCATATGGATGAAAAGGAGATCGAAAAAGCGGTTGGTATACCTGAAAATATTTTCACTGGAAATAATGGCAGTGTAAATATTGTTTGTGTGTCAGGCATGGGATTTCCGACAGAGTATATTGCCAGTATGGGAAAGAAAGCAATAGATGAGCAAAAGCAGAGACTGGAAAAGAAGCGGTCAACAAATCTACTTGATGATTTAGAGGTGTTGGAGACTGAAACTCCAATTCAGAAGCCAATGAATAAACGCAGAGAGATAAGTTTTGATTTGTTGCGTGAACTGGATTAGAACAGTAAATATATAGGTATTACATAACTATTTTGCTGGATAGAGTAGTTAGTATTTAGGTTTTTACTATTTTTGATGCAGATTGATGCAGAAATAGATGTATGGATGGGATATTCCGTCTCATCCATACAAAAAAGCGAAAAGAGGGTGATCTATATGTTGGCAATACTACAACCGATACTCAATTTCATACTAACTTTCAGTGCTGTATTAGGTGTGGTGTTCATGATCGTGTGCACGGCATTTGTAATTATATCTTTAATTCGTAGTGATATAAAGATCAGTATGATCAAAGATGCAACAGAAAAACAGGACAAGTAAAAGTAGAAGTATGCAGTATACGGCGATATTTTTCGTCTGATATTGGTACATATATATTCACAAATTAATAAAAAATGGAGGACAAGCAATTATGACAAATAAATTAGTTAAATTAACAGGAGCACAGGTAAAGGATTTATTGACAAGGGCAGTCGGAGGCATATATGTAAGCCGATACTTTGATGTTATGACAGACTTCTATAAAAAGTATGCTGTAACAGATAATGGTTTGGAAATTGCAGTAAATGATATGCTCACGGCTAAGATACCAATTCAAAGTGAAGCAGAATATATCAATTTTGCAATTGGTTGTGATATTTCAGATTCTAAGGATGGCGAAGACACAGTTTATGAAGAATGGGAATCCAGTACATATTTTGAGTACAAATTTGAGATTGCAAATATTATGATCTGCTTCAATGTTACGGAGAAAGACTATAGTTTGACGTGGAAACAGTTCAGGGAATTAGTTACAAATGAAAAGTGTGTTAATTACGCAGTACGAAGTATTGATGGCGGCTCCCTTTATGTAGACGTGAATCACTGCAACATTGACTTTTCAGATATGGATGATTCATATTTCAATATTGGTTCGCCGCTATCCACAAATATTGAAGTTGACAAGGAGATTGTGACTGCCATCTACAATACTGCAACAGATGTTGAAGAAATTTGCTATCAGATTGAATTCAATAATGGACTTTCTGATATGACGATCGAAGTAGAGAAGAATTCAAGAGTGTTCTAAACGTAGAAGTAACAATCACAGGCAGTATCTTACTCTATATAAGTACTGCCTGACAATAAAAATATGAATAATGGAGGAAAACAATTATGACAATTGAAGTATCAGAATTTTTGAAAGCATTATCAGAGCATAACAAAACTACAAGCGGATATCAGGTTCACTTAAACAGTGCAGACCTTGATGAAAATAGTGCAAGAAATATTGGTGTCGAAATAGGTGATCTGTATTTCACAGAATGCAGCACATTAAAAGACACGATGATCCTTTGTTTCGGCAACATGAACAAAAAGCCTGTTGGCAAATCAGAAGAAGGAAAAGACCTGTATTCAATTGAGATTAATACAAATATGTTCATTGACATCAATCAGATTGAAGTAATTGAGCAGGTAGAAGATTTCGCGGACTGGTTTAGTATTCCTTCAGCAAAGGTATTCAATATCTACATGCTGCCAGAAGATGACAATTTAAATGGAAATCGGAATGTGATCTCGATCGGACTTATTGAGTAAAGCAGGGAGGACAAATAATTATGACAAGTTTAAATTTAACCAACTTAAAGGAAGTATCAGGCGTATTCATATCTGAATCAGATTTTCAGGTAATAGAGCTGCAATACAAAGACTATCTGAAAGATAATTCCTATGCAGACAACGACTCAACGGCAGAGAAGTTTATCGAGGAGTGGATCAAGGAACAGGAATTATTTGGTACATTCAGAAAAACCAAAGATGGTAATATCAAATATTACTGTATGGAAGGGGACGATGGCGTTTCCTTGACCACAACTGAGTTCCTAGATAATCTCGACATGAATTCTTATCATTGGGAGAACAGATGTCGGAGTTATTGGCGGATATTCAAAGAAATTCTTGACACAGGGAATGTCAATAGGCAGTTGCTTGAAAATATTCTGTCAGGTGATACAACGATTTCACATGAACAGATATATGAGTTATTGAAGGCAATGAAAGGAAAATGTGCTGAGTTGGCAGATAAGCAGTAATACATATAAGGCGGCGTGTTCAATTCAGCAATATGCCGCCTGTAAATAAGGAGAAGTACCGTATATGGGAAGAAGTATAAGAGATTTAGTAAGTGAAGAAAAAGAAATACCATGTTCTGATAAGAGCGGGATTATCCAAGGCATAGCAAAGATAAGAGATGAAACAAAACTTAATGGAACTATCAGAGTACAGCTTGACTTTGTTGGACATATTAAGCCTTCTGATAAAGAAGATATGATATCGGAGCTGAAAAGATTTGTAAAGAAATATTATTTATAGGAGACATTACACATGAGACGAAAAACTACAACGCGACAATTGCAACAGGCAATTACGAACAACCTGTTAAAGCCTATAAAAGCACAGAAATATAGCAAATCAACACGCAAATCAACGACAATATCAACAGATACATTTATAGAGAGTTTGGACTTTCTTTGTGAGACTATTTTTTCTGATGCTATTGGCTGGCATTATGAATATGATATTAAATCAAAACAGTACATAATTGAAACTGGAAGAATGAACGGAGATGTTGATTTCATGTTTATCGCACAGTTGTGTGCGTGTGATGATTCAAATGCAGAAAATATAGAAAGAATATTAAAAATCGAGGAGGAATAAACGTATGGAATTAACAAGAGAAATAATCAAACAGACAGTAAAGGATTTCTTTTCAGAGCATGAGGAAAAGGAACTATATGTAACCATTTACTTAAATTCAGATAGAAAAAAGTCTATATGTAATTTTCACATAGATGCACAGGAACGTGAAATAACAGAAGATTCCACTAAAACAGAATTGATTATCAGTAACTATGCTTCATCGTTAGTATCATTGGTTCCTGATGATGTGACAATAAGATATGAAGAAGTTACAAGGTGTGAAACTGATGTTGCAACAGGTGAAACAGAAGATGATATTTTGGCAGATATATTGAAGATTACATATATAAATGGCACATTATTGGAACTTGGATTTTTATACGTATGATATAAGCAGAGTATCATTTAATACAAAATTATTGTAAAAAAGGAGATTATTACTACATGAGTAAACAAGTACAAGTATCAAATTTGGTTGAAGCAATTAAAACTGGAATGATTTCTGTAACCAGAGCAGAAATTAGAACAAAAATTAGTACGGATATTACAGATATAAACCAGATTGAACCAGAAAGATTCATCGAATCCATTGATCTGTTAAATAAGACAATATTCGGAAATAGTATTGATTTCTTTTATGAATTTACAGAAGAACATACTGTTAGTATAAAATGCAAACTGAAAAACATTTATATGGAAGAATGTTTTTTCGTAGAATGTTTTATTAATAATGGAATAACAAATGAAGAAGTTAATGCAAAGTTCAGGGAAACTATTTTTGACAGGATGGATAAGAAGCTTGCAATGTAAATGAATATTGAATTATAGAAGTAAATAGTGGTGTGTGAAAAGTTTTTTTCATTCACCACTTAAAGGAGATTGGAGGAATGATTTATTACAATGCAAAATAATAACTCATACTTCGCATACTAAAATTAGGCATACTACCAGAAATTACGCCAC
>ERZ778516.3165-NODE-3165-length-9990-cov-8.947358_pt1 | contig 9990 bp, 7 predicted proteins | sample MGYA00510342_ERZ778516 | MGnify/ENA primary metagenome ERZ778516 (study PRJEB29527, sample SAMN07138961) | mouse gut metagenome | material: feces | host: mouse | place: China:Nanjing | collected 2016-01-25 ...
CCCATATGATTATAACAGTTTTTTTGCATTATGTCCAAAAGACTAATTGAAGTTACAAGAAAATGTTTTGACAAAGCTTTAATTATGTGTTATAGTATAAAAACTTAGAAATTGTATATATTATTTATATATCTGTTTTCAGTATAAAAACCTTGTACAAGGGGTTGTACTGGTTTCGACGGGTTTGTTGAAGATGGAGAAGCTGTCCGTGGCGGGCACCACGTTAAAAGTCCAACTAAAATATAAACGCTGAAGACAATTTAGCATTAGCTGCCTAGTTGCAGCTCACTGGCCTCTGCTCTCCGCGGCAGGGATAACCAGTGTCACCCCAGCGGAACACTCTGTTGCCAAAGCTTTGAGGCAGTAGAAAATTTATGAAGCTACTAAAGGATAAAGCCTGCTGGTGGGCGTTATCTGGAGGGAATGATAAAACATCCGCTATGACAGTAGAAGTACATTGGATATAGGTCCGGACAGGGGTTCGATTCCCCTCAGCTCCACTAATAAAAACAAATCCATCCGCTATTAGTTTTAAATTAATGTCGGATGGATTTGTTTTACTTCCAAAATATTTAGAAAAGGTCTTAACCTAATAACATTCCTCTAATCTAAATAAAACAGACAATGTTCATAAGCAACATTATTCATGGACATTGCCGTAAATTTTGGATATTATATCTCCTTATCTGGAATTTGATAACCAGCCTTTTTTTGAGTTTCCACATTTTTTAAATTATACAAATACTATATTACTATGGCAAAATACCTGTGTATTAAAAAATAAGGAAACTCAAAGTCTTTACCATTCACTGCATGTTTTGTGATGTAAGAATCCAGATTGTCAGGTAAATGGTTGGTTTGATTATGTAAAAATCTGACAGATTGTGTAAAATTAGAATTCTGGTATTGGATGTTAATTTAATATAAATTTATGTATTAAATACAAAATAAACAGATGTGCAGGATAAAATACATAAAAAAAGTATTTTGGAAGATGTATATCGTTTTTATCTGGGTCATATTTCATTATAAATGGTATTGAAAGTGCTGCAAATGCTTCTATCCTTCCTTGCATAAGTACCATTATCCCAAGTAAAGCTATCCTTATTTTATTATTATAACGGCATATATATAATATAGCTATTAAAAATACACCAAACATACTGTAATCTGTATGCATAAAATATGCCACAAGCCCTCCTGCAAACACGATAACCAGCTTTGACAGATATTGTTCTTCAAATTTCTCAAGCCCACACAAAACTATAAATCCAATTAAAAGTGTCCACATTACATTCTGGCTTCCCCAGTCAGATGTACTGCCACATGAAAACAAATCAAATGGTATTTCTGAAATTACCTCAAATAAAGCAAGCCTTATTATATAATTCTTTCTGCTATGTGTATGTATAAAACCTTCCACTAACATAAAACAAAAAAGTGGAAATGCTATTCTCCCTATAATCCTTAATGTATAATAAATTTCTGGAAAACGGTTTACAGGAACCAATATAAAGCCTATATGGTCACATAACATTGTAAACATTGCTGCTATTTTAAGAAATGCCCTTCCAAACTGTTTATCCCATATTGTTTCCATCATAACCTCCCTGTTTTTTACCTGCAGAAACGGGCAGTGCACATGCTGCTGCCCGCCGATGTCTTAAAATACAGAATTAATAAAGCTTTTGTACTTTAAATTTTCTTTCTGCTTCCCTACGCTGGTCTTTTTTAGCAATATCCTGTCTTTTATCATAAAGTTTTTTACCTTTGGCAAGCCCCACTTCAACTTTCACAAGGCTTCCCTTAAAATATACATTTAATGGTACCATTGTATAACCCTTCTGTGTTATCTCACCTTCAAGCTTCCGTATTTCATGACGGTGTAGCAGAAGTTTCCTTGTCCTTACAGGGTCTCTGTTAAAAATATTGCCTTTTTCATATGGGCTTATATGCATGTTATAAACATATACTTCCCCTTTATAAATACGTATAAATGCTTCTTTTATACTGCAGTGCCCCATACGCAATGATTTAACTTCTGTACCAGCAAGTGAAATCCCTGCTTCATATTTATCCTCAATAAAATATTCATGGAAAGCTTTTTTATTGCCAGCTATTAGTTTCTTTGTTTCTTTTGCCATATCCTAAAACAACCATGCCTTTCTTTTATCTCTTAGACTTAATTTTCCTTACCATACGCTTTTTACCTGATATTATCTTTAATCTTCTCTTCAATAAAGATTTTCTGCCTGCCAGCTGTTTATTCTGGGGCTTTAAAGATTTAATACTATTTTTCTTTCTCCTTACCCTGCTAGTCCCGCTTTCCACTACAAATATACTATTACCACGTAATGTTATAGAAGCAGTCCGCTTTGGCTTATTGCCATTCTTCATGGCAACAGCTTTCTTTGGTACGCTGGCAGCCTGTTCTTTTAATGGCTTCTTCTTTAAAAATGCTTTTATCCCTTTAACCTTTGTTACTTTCTGATGTCCAGTATTTTTCTTTATTACAGCAGAAGAACCAGGTTTTACTGTTTCTTTAGTATTATTAGCAGAAGCTTTAGTTTCTGGGGTTTTAGTTTTTAACTTTTTGTTTTCTGTAATTTTTATATCTGGAGTGGCTGATTTTTTATCTTTTATTTTTCTTTTGTTTTTCTGTTTATTCTGTCCACCAGATGAGTACTGGCCTGCATTGGCAGTGTTGTCCTCCTCTTCTGCTATAACAAAATCTATTGTTTTTAAAAGTTTGTCTACAGAAGCAACCATTACCCTTATTTTACTGCCAAATTTATACATCTTTCCTGTACGTTCACCAACCATGCTGTAACGTTCTTCATCAAAATAATAATAATCTCCAAGAATATCTGCCACCCTTATCATTCCTTCAACAGTATTAGGAAGTTCTACATACATTCCCCATGATGACAATCCGGAAATTATACCATCAAAGCTTTCACCAATGAACTGCTCCATATATTCAGCTTTTTTAAGCTTTTCAACCTCACGCTCTGAATCATCAGCACGCCTTTCAAGCTGGCTTGACCTGTCTGCTACTTCTGGAAGGATTTTATTATAATGGCTTATCCTTCCAGATACCAGTTTTCCTCTTATATTTTCTTTGATAATACGGTGTATCTGCAAATCAGGGTAACGCCTGATTGGTGAAGTAAAGTGGCAGTAATATTTCATAGCAAGCCCAAAATGCCCTTCGCAGCTTACAGAATACTTTGCCTGTCTCATTGAACGCAGTGCCAGCCTGCTTATAAGCGCTTCCTCTGGCTTGTCTTTTACATTATTTATAAGTTTCTGTATTTCTTTTGGATGTACTTCGCCATTAGCATCTGTTTTTAATATATATCCAAAATTATTTACAAAAATTCCTAATTGTAGTATCTTCTCACTATCTGGTACTTCATGTATACGGTATACAAAAGGCAGTTCCTGCCAGAAATATTCTTCTGCAACAGTCTGGTTTGCCGCAAGCATAAACTCCTCTATAATCCTGTGTGCATTATTCCTCTCATATTCTTTTATCTCAACAGGCTTCCCTCTGTCATCAAGTATAATTTTACTCTCAGGAAAATCGAAATCTACTGAACCTCTTTTAAATCTTCTTTTTCTTAAAATATCCGCAAGTTCATACATAAGTTCAAACATAGGTATAAACTCTTTGTATTTTTCTCTTTCTTCTTCGTCGCCAAGCTCAACAATTTTATTTACACTTGTATAAGACATCCTCCTGTCTACATTAATAATTGTTTCTTCTATTTTGTGGCTGATAATCTCACCAGATGGCTTTATATCCATTATACATGAAAGCGCAAGCCTGTCTTCACCCTGGTTAAGGGAACATATACCATTAGAAAGTTTATGCGGAAGCATAGGTATTACCCTGTCTACAAGGTAAACACTTGTACCACGTTTTAATGCTTCTTTATCAAGAGGTGAATTTTCTGTAACATAATTGCTTACATCAGCTATGTGCACACCAAGTTTATAAATATCACCTTCTTTTGACAATGTAATAGCATCATCCAGGTCTTTTGCATCTTCCCCATCTATTGTAACAGTCTGCAATTCCCTGTAATCTGTCCTGCCTTGCTTTTCTTCTTCAGATACTGTATCTTTAATCCCTTCTACTTGTGCCATTACTTTATCTGGATACTCTTCTGGCAGACCGTAAGCTTTAATAATAGATATAATATCAACACCAGGGTCATTTATATGTCCTATTATTTCTACAATGCGTCCTTCCGGGTTTCTTTCACCTGTACCATAGTCTGTAATTTCTACTACTACTTTATGCCCTGTAACTGCCCCTTTGCTGTCAGATTTGGCAATATATATGTCTTTACCAAATTTCTGGTTATCAGCAATTACAAAGCCAAAACTTTTACTTTTTGAATATGTTCCGACTATTATGCCAGTACCTCTCTCAATAATTGCTGTAATTGTGCCTTCACGCTTCTTGCCTGTTTTATTCCCGTCTACTGCTACTTTTACTGTGTCCCCGTCAACTGCACCTTTTGTATTCTGTGCAGCAATATATATATCTTCGTCTTCACCTTCTACCCTGACAAATCCAAAACCTCTCTGTGTACCCATATATTTTCCTGTTTTGATATTGTCTGGTACAAGTTTTATCTTGCCTCTGGAATCATAATGTATTTTCCCTTCCTCTATTAATTCTTCAATGACTTTACGGAAATCTTTTTTCTGCTTTGCAGGTACCTGGAGTACAGACCCCATCTCTTTAAGCGTCATTGGCCTGTACGTTTTTGATGCAAGAAATTCCATAATCATCTGTTTTCTGCTATCTAAATCTTCTCTCGTCATATTAACACCCCCGTTTATATAAAACAAATGCTTCCCTGCACAATGTATGGTTGCAAAGGCAATACATTTATTGCGGTTTACAAATTTTTACAAAGGTTTATTGCCAGGCAGCATTAATTATTTTGCACCCAGCGGCACGCTCCCGCTTAATGTAAAACGCAACAGTGCATAAAATCTTTATGTTTAAAAGAAACAAATGTTTCTTTTAAACATTGAAAACAAGATTTAAGCACTGGCGTTTTCCAATAGCCGCTTAGTGCAAAATAATTAATTGCTGCCTTTAAATATACTCTTTGTATAAATTGATTATTGTTCTGGTATATACCATTGGTATAAATTAATTCTGTTGCTATTTATTCTGGCATATGCCACTTTGTATAATTAGTTGTTGTTTTATTATATATCCACTTGTATAAATTGAAATAAGCTGCTATTAGGATTTATATTAGTAAAAAAGTGCAACGCACTATATGCACGCTGCACTTCCAAACTTTTGTACCATTGTTACAGCTTGTACACATATAACTATGTATATATGACAACTGCCATCTTTATGAAAAAATACTAAGATTTAATAACAATGAAAGCACTATAAACACTGTTGCAAGTATTCTTGTTGCAAGTATAAGCCCGCCTTCCATTGAACGCCCTTTGTTCTTGCCCCAGTATGTTTCAGCAGCCCCGCTTATCGCACCTGTAAGACCTGCCTGCTTGCCTTCCTGCATAAGCACAACAATAGCTAATGCAACAGATACAATAATGTATACAATTAATAAAATGCCGTGAATCATCTTGATCATATATATTACCCTCCATTCCAGTATAACCAGTATATAAATAAATATCCAAAGATATCTATTTATTATGATAATATTGTATATATATTACCATAAAATAACATACCTATATAGTGTATCATAACACGGCTTAAGTTTCAAGTACCTTTTTAGAAACTTAATAAATCTTTTAAGCACAAAGTAATAAATCTGAGGCAATTAAGAAAATTTTGCAAAAAATCTAGTACGTATTTTGCAAAAACAGTCTGCAGGAAAATATTTTAACTAATGCCTGTATTATACATAACACAAAACAAACAATCTTTTTGTACTTATCACAATAAATACTAACAAAACTACATTCCACAATTTATATTTTTTATGTATTTATTGTTTCTTCAACTTATCCATATATTCATTAAAAATTCTAAATAACTCTGGATATGCCTTTGCAGTTGTAACATGCATTACTTTTAATTGCTTTTTTATAGCAGGCACAGCCATTTTATTTATGTATATTTCTTTAATAAATTTTCCATCCTCTAAAGACTTATTATTATCTTTCAACAATTTTAAATATTCATTTTGTATTCTTTCTAAAGCAAGATAAGAATAATATTCCTCTTTCACTTTTCCATTTTTTTCAGGATTTGCAGATAAATTATATGCAACAAAAGTACCATTTTGAGCTTGGATTCTGGCATTTGACCTTCGTATGGCTATTGGTTGCGGATATAAATTAGTACGAGGATTTGGACTATAATCTTCAGTATGGTCTCTTGAATGATTTCTTAAATATTCATTTGACATATTATGCACATAAAAGTCTAAAAGCTGGTTATCCTGTACATATAAAAGAATTGGTGATATATTACCTGGCTGCCTTGCTGGTCTTCCCTTTTTTAAAGATATAACTGCATCATTATATATAGCTGGATTAAAAAGAACTACTTTAGGCTGTAAAATATAATTATCTACTTTTTCCAAATCGCCTGGACTATCTGGATTTAATGCAAAATGTAAAGCTGTTAACATATCATCTGAAAAGTCTAACAAAGTTGTTGGCATTCCATAATGTTGCAAAAAACCCATATGTTCAAGTACCCCTTTTAATTGCACAGTCCATAAACTAACATCAGATATAGTAGCATAATAAGCTTCCTTTAAATATTTTGCCTGGTTAGCATATAATGATAATTCTGGATCAATATAACGGAAAATACTTGGAGTTAACAAATACTTATTATTGCATACACCTCTAAACCATGCCATATCATTTTTCCAATTTTGTATAATATTGCAACACTCTTCCACATATTCACCTAAACTTCTAACTTCTATACGTTTTTCATACAATTTTAACGTTATATCTTTAAACCTAGATGTACTTTTTACTTTATTTTTTATATTATTATTTTTCTCTATTTTTACATCTTTAAAACTTCTTATAACAGAAATATTTTCATCTATCTGTCCATGACAAGATGTTGCCTTCCTCAATTTCTCCTGGTTATACTCATTTTTTTTAAAAGAATTAAACCATTGCTTTTCTTTAGAAAAAAATTCTTTATGTAATGAAAATTCATCAGTATATATTGATAAATAGTGTTCATAAAGATTTCCCAAATATTTATAAAACTCATTGGATATACATTTACCTTCAGATATTATCCTGTCAATTTCTTTATTAAAAGCTTCTTTGTATTTTACAGGTTCTTCATTATATTGCTGGTTTAAATAATAGTTTAATACCATACCCAAACGTAATTCAAAAGACCCTATTGACACATCTCTTCTATTAACTAAATTTTTCAACTGCTCTTTAACTTTATCATTATCATATTTTCCAAAAAAAGAATCATATAATAATTCTATATACTCATCCAGTGGCAAATCCAGCATATATATCATATTAAGATCACAAAATGCTTCTTTTTCTGCCAAAGCTATTCTCCGTATACTTTCCATCATATATTTATATCTTGCAGAAGTGGAGGCAAATAATTTTGGATAAACCTCTTTGTATGTACAGTAGCCTCTTACTTCTCCAAGCCATAATCCCAGATTATTGTTAACCTCTTCGCAAATAATTTTACATATTCCCTCTGGAAGTTGTTTTAATTTATTATTTTTAATTACTATTGTAAATTCATTCAATATCAATGAATAAAATTCTTCATCAAGATTATCATATATTATTTTACTCAACTTTCCAAAATTCTTATAAAAATAATCCACTATTTCTTTTTCATTTTGCTGGGTTAATCCATTTTCTTTTAAATAATCTATATATTGTTCAAAAACACGTATAGCTAAAATCTTAACCAATATAAAATTTCTATCTTTACGGTCAAATGGAGCTACGTAATGAAAAACTTCATGTAATAACAGTTTTACTGTCTTATCAAATTTCATAAAAGCTTCATATGGCAAATGAAATATAACAAATCTTTCTGTATCATTATTTAAATTATACATACTGCTATGGACTCTTATTGCTGCCTCAAAATCAACACAATATGCAATATCATATTGTATTGATTACTCACTTCTTGGGAGTTTATATGCTATATTAAAAACAGAAGCAATCATCCCATAATACATTTTCAAAATATCATTATATGAACCAGAATAATAATAATTATGATATGGAAGTTCATAAATAGGAGCTGTTGCCTGGTTAATGTGTAATAATACTGTTTGTACTTTATTATTCAGTGTACATATTGCTGTTTCATTTTTATCTTCTGTATACTTTTTAACAAATTTAAAATATACTTCATACTGGCGTTGTAATATGTTTCTCCACCATAGACATCTTTTAGAATTAATCATACGTTGATGTTCTTTTAAAATAAATCTAGAAATAGGATGAATACCAGAAATTCCAGAAATATTATTTATAAAATTATTTTCTTTACATATATCAATTTCACCAATATTTTCACTATATACATTTGAAACACCATGTTGTAATACAAGCCAATATGTCCTGCTATTTTCAATATATTTACTATAAAAATCTGACTGGCCATTGAATATTGCTTCTTTATTATTATAAAAACAAGAAAATATTTTCATATGATTTTCAATTTCAACTTCCAGACACCCTTTTCCTGATATAACATCCCGGATAGAAAACTTATCATCAAATATTCTTTCTAACTCTGAATTTAATTTATTATATATTTCATTTTTTATACAACCTGGTTTCAAATAAAGTCTTACTAACAAGTTTGCTTTAGGTTCTTGTTCAAAACGTGAATTATTCATACCTAAAAAAGAATATATGGAATTAAATAATTTATTTTCTGAATTACCGTCATATGAATTAGTATAACTAATTTGTTTAATAAATTCAATGACTTCTGATAAATCTGCAATATTACCAGCTAAAAAAATTCCTGCAAAATCCTCTGGCCCTAAAGAATTAAAGCCCTGCCATAAGACATTTTTATCCTCCAGATACTCAGATATTTTTTTATTTACCTTTTGTCCAACATCTGTAACATCTTTAACTTGTTCTTTAAATCTTGCTGTTACAACACAATAAATCCCATAATAATCTTTTTTAGAACCTGGCACTGTAATTAAACTGTTGTCCCCAAGTTTCCATACACATTCCCCAATAGGTACTAAATGTATATACTGCACTGCACCATTCCAGTTTAATGAAGTATTAACCTTAAAAAAATTTGAAAAATCATTAACCTCATCAATTGTTACTCTGTCATATGGAGACCATGATAAATATGGCAAACTATCCCTGTTATTTAAATTAATCTGAAATGCATCTGTCCACAATGATATTATCCACCCAGCCTTCTTTCCGTCCATATAAAACCTCCCTCTGTACATTACAAAAATATATAATCTAATGTAAAAAAATGACTCCTTTAAAAGGAGTCATCAATATTTCTTACAGCATATCCATACCTTTTATATTGTACTTGTTTATAATCAATTTCATCCAATATTTCCGGCTCATGTAAATCCATAAAACTATTATGGCAAGGTCTTTCCTGCCCATCTTCAAGAAACCCCACTAATGTTTCCATATTCTCAACATTAACTGGAACATTGACTTTTATCATTTTTCATTACCTCCAATATTATTTTAACTTGTAGCCGGTTTAAATATAAATTATGTTAAAATCTGTATAATTAATCCCAATAAAATATACTATATATTTTATAATATAAATACTTTTATATTAATGTGATAAATCACAAAGCAACATTGTTATTATATCAATCACAGTACATAAAGTCAATATTTTTTTATAATATATACGCTTTAAAACAAAAACATAATTGTATATTAACGTGAGTTCGACAAAATAAAAATCCATAAGCAAGGTTCTATGGTATAATT
>ERZ778516.3166-NODE-3166-length-9989-cov-10.769982_pt1 | contig 9989 bp, 16 predicted proteins | sample MGYA00510342_ERZ778516 | MGnify/ENA primary metagenome ERZ778516 (study PRJEB29527, sample SAMN07138961) | mouse gut metagenome | material: feces | host: mouse | place: China:Nanjing | collected 2016-01-25 ...
TAGGATTGAATCCCTCGGGAATGGACGTCAGAGAACTCAGATAAAGCGCACCCCCAATTTTTGTGCGACCATAAAACTGTTCTTCTGTAAGGTTATATTTCTTACAAAATGCTTTGATTGTGTTTGTTTTCATCGTTATTTTGCTAATTATTTTGCTAATTATTTTGCGAATACGGGCAGAGTCGAACTGCCTAATGTGGATTGGGATTTACTAACCATGCGGCCTATCCGATTAACCGCCTATCGTATGCTCCGTTCAGTTAATTTTTACGATAGATGTTCTGCAACGCGTCGAGCTGGGTCTGCACGTTGTACATGGAGGCATAACTGCCGGACACCACGTCGTTGCACCACTTCGCGACGATGGATACAGCCGCGCGGTAGAGTTCCTCGGGCGTGATAGGATTCTTGATGTTGCCCGATAAAAGTTCGATGAGTTGGCTCTTGGAGAGCTTGTCGAGGTTCGTCCGTTTCGTGGACGATACGGTAGCCTTGACGCCTTGCGTCGAAGTTCTACTTTCAGGAGACTTTGGCATTGGTCTGAAAGTTTGGTTAAGTATGTACAAAAAGAGGCGAACCCCTCTCGAAAACTCGCCAAAGTCTCGCCATCAAAAAAGATGACACCCGAAAGGTAGTTCGCCGTATTGCGGCAAAAATATGTATCTTCGCTATGATAGCAAGACTTTGGCAACGACAAAGGTAAGCAAAACATCTGATTTGCCAAACTTTTTACCGAATATTTTTCGAACTTTGCCATAACTTACTAATTGTCAGCTATTATAAAAATGACTATAAAACATCCTTGTACTTCGCCATGAACTCCCGAATGTCATGCACGCCCGCCTTGCGGAACGCATCGCGCTTGGTCGTCTTGACCGTCTCGGGCGATATATAGAGTTGCTCGGCGATCTCTTCGGGTTCCAAGCCTTTGCAATAGAGCTTCATGACCTCCTGCTGGCGCGCCGTCAATCGCGTGTCGAACTCTGCTCCACAGATGACGCCTGAATACTTGCATTCTCCCTTTATCGGGCAGCTGACCTCTTCGAAAGTGAACCGGCCAGTCCCATCTATATCCTGCTTCTTGTCGAGGCTACCGAAGTTGCAGCGGATGAAGCGATGACACACAAGGTAGCGATAGTAGTTCACGTTAGCTCGGCTCTTGTGGTAAATCTCCGTTAGTGCCTTGAATGCTTTGGGGTACTCGATCTCAATGCGGGTGAATAATGCCCTCGTCAACTCTTTGTCTTCGGGCTGGTAGGTGCGCACACCCTCGTTGTCGCGGATCATTACCCCACCCTCGGGATCGTTGAAAAACTCTATGTTGCGAAGCTCCGGCATCCCCTACTCCTTATTATTGTAAAACTCCACCGGGAAGAGATTGTCCCCCGTCCAGCTGCTGTCGCCCGAGTGGCGGCGGATGATCCTCGCCAGCTCTCGACGCTTCAACATATCGGGCCGGACATTCCCCATGCGATAATTCCATAATTGAGTATCGCTGCGGATACCGACAGCATGTTTACACGCATCGCAAAGGCGCTTGCGCTCATCAAGGTTGATAATGCTCTGAATATACCCCTCAAAGGGTAAAAGCGCCGCCTTACCCTCAATAGGTATTGATTTTTTGATATTTATGTTTAAATTTGCCATACAACATTTGAATCACAATGCAAATATATACAGAATTTCTGTGCATTCAAAATATTTTGCAAAGATTTTTTGTGCATAAACAATAAAGCCGTGGAAGAAAGCGTCAGAGATAGAATTTTAAAATTCATAGACCACAAAGGGATAAGCTCATCGGAGTTTTCCAAAAGAATTGGTGTGTCAAGAAATTACATTAGCTCCATGAGTAAATCTATTCAGCCCGACAAATTGCATAGTATTTCTGTGCACTTCCCCGAGCTTAATATAGAGTGGCTTTTGATCGGAAAAGGAGATATGTTGATCGGCGCTGTCCCCGATCATGATAAAAATGAAGATTTTTTCGAAAAAAAACTCTTGGAATTTTTTCAAAGACGAGACGAGCAATATCAACATCTTTTATCTCAAAATTCCGAGATAATTAGGCAAAATGGGGAGATATTGAAGCGTGTACTTGAATCGCAGAATAAAGATAGATAAAGTGGACCTGAAAGACAGAATATTATTAGCCATACCTAACGACTGCTCAATGCAGCCCCATAAGTTAGAAGGCGGAGCATCGGAAGCCAATATCAATGCAATACGCCAGCTGCGTATGGAAGGACTTATAACAGCCGTGGGAGATTCATGCGGAGGGCTTATCAAGTTCGAGCTTACAGACCTCGGCAAGCTGCGAAAAGCGGAGTTAATCAGATTGCACAACCGCAGTATTTGGCAGCGGAACAGAGACTGGTGTATATCTGCCATTAACAATAAATGGACGCTCGCTTTATTTGCGTGGATATTCGGGATTATATCTGCCTTAATAGTAGCATACCTAAGCAAAAAATTAGATTGGATATGACACCGCAGACCATACCCCACGCAAAATCGCTGAAAATAAGCGATGAACAGCTCTCAACTTTCTTTTCTTCAGGCGCGTTTTTCGCCACATCTATCCGGATGATGCGCGACACGTCAACATCCCAATCGGGCAGAAATGCCTGCGCCCATAATCCCATAAAATACTTCCCGAAATGATACGCCTTGCCCTCGGACTCAAAATGAAGGTGGTGCGCATATTCAAACTCCATACAGCCGTTATCACAAACTCCAATACGACAGCCGCAGAGAAAGGCTTCCGTGCCATCGGACTTGCGCATAGGCAAGACACTGACCTCTCCGCTCTTCCAAAAGCTGTGATAACGGCAAAGGTCTTGAATAGAATAGTAATCCACAAAGTACGGTACATAGGTGTTAGCCTCTTTGGTAAATCCCACACGCTTGCCTCCGTTTATCGCCTTGGCCACAAGCTCGCATTTCATCCATGCGATAGTCTGCATACTTGCTCCTACCTCTTCCAGTGCAACTTCGTTCACGCTTTCCCCAAGTGCGGCACAAGCGTCCTCGTATGTAAGAATTGAAGTATATGTCATGCCGCAAATATACTATAAATCACGACAAAACACATCAAAAATAAATTAAATGAGCTTTATAATTGTAATTATCTGTCTAATACCCTGGCTTCTGCAAGGATTGAACGATGGCAAAAAGATAAAGTAACACTTGTTTACCACCTTACCAAACTAAATAATGAGTACTAATAAGATATATTACCGAGCACGAGAGGTATCCGAGTTGCTCGATATACCAATAACAACGCTGCAATTTTGGGTCAGAATGTTCCCGCAACTCAAACCAGACCAAAATCAATTAGGATATAGGCGTTATAATTCGGCTGATATTGAGACAATAAAGCGGATTAAATTTCTTTTGCGAGAAAAGAAAATGTCGATTGAATATGCTAAAACCTGCTTGGATAATTACCGCAAGTACCCACCAAAACGCAGCATCGCATGTAAATCGACCAATGATGTTATGCGGCTTCTTTCAGAGATTAAAGGTAGAACAGAAGACGCCCATATTATAGTAAGAATCGAAGCGGTAGAAAAATATCTCATGAAAAAAATATGCGATTAAACCGCAAGTGCATTCATTTCCCGGCACCACTTCGAAAGTACGCCTTTCGATAACGGCTTTCCCTCGCGTGTACTGTAGTTCTCAGGGTCGAGTGCGTGCATTTCGTTGAACTCCTCAATAATAGTGTTGCGCGATTTACCTTTGGCCAATTGAGTCCGCACCCAGTTATACCCCTTGGACTGCTCTCGCCATAATATAGCTGCATCCTGCTTGGCACGACATGACGCCTCAATAGCTTTTGCTATCGTAGCCTGTTGCGCCTCCGACATATATTCCTTTTTCGGACAGCCTACGTAGGTGCAACGTTGCCCGGCGTTCGGGCCGTTCTCAATGACGAAATAACCGTGCTTGGCTATCTGTTCGCGCTGCCATGCCTTTTTATTGGCTGTGCGATGCTTAATGCGTTTGCGTTCGTCTTCGTCCATGATGGCCGTAACGGCAAGAACAATCTTCGCCATCGAATTATCATCGTCGAGTGATAGATTTTGTTTGCAGGCCACGATAATTACACCGCGTTTCTTCGCATCCTCCATTAGCCGCATCATGTCGATGAAATTACGCCCCAGTCGGTCGGTGCTTGCCGCATAGATGTAATCACCCGGTTTGCACCTGTTGAATAGCCGCTGAAACTGGCGGTCTTCGTATGATTTGCCGCCGCTAACGTGTTCTTCCACGATGTCGGCTACGTCCTCCATGTTTATACGGTTAGCGTTGAAATACGCCTTTATATCCTGCATCTGTTGGTTGAACGATTGATCTTGCGTGCTAACTCTAAGATATAATTTGATTGCCATACTCTTTTTTGTTAAAGTTAGAAGATGTTAAATTCATCGGGTGTTACCAGTAGGGGCAATTCATCGGCTCCTACCAATAGGCGTTGATTAGTTCCCGGCGGCGGTGTCGCTCCGCTGTGATTCTCCCTCGCCGGGATGGGTGTTAATATGGCAATTCAATCCAATGCGTAACTTTGTCGTAGTGCGTTATTTCGGCGTTGTCGTCGCCATATTCATATCCGCGATAAAAGCCAATAATATAAATTATTCTTCCATCGTCCTTTCGCACTCTTAAAAGTACTTCACTTTCATTCGCCGGCTTATCCGTGTCGGCGTTATGCCATTTGTTTGTTTCGTTCATCGCTTTTCGTTTTAGGAGTTTTTACTTAACTTTCCGCCCGTCGCCGAGGGCTTCGCCTGCCCAAGGAAAAAACATAAGAATGAGAAGTACAAGTGCCATAGTAGTAAGTTATTTAAGGTTTTTAATAAGTTCGTTTATTAGATCATTGACCCGCTGGCCCCGTTCGGCCGCTATTGCCCGAAGTCGTGCCGCCTCACTAATAGGCAGCCTAAAAGACATTACGACGGTTTTCTCACCATATTTCAACGCCTCTGGGCGTCTCGGCCGTCTTACTTTTGCGGGCGCATCTGTAGCAGTTTTATAGTCCCCCATTTTCATGGTTTCAAATTGCTGTAAATTGTATTTTACGGTGAACTTCATTCATTTGCAGACCCCACGCGCGTTTTGCATCCGCCCCGGGCGCAGTGGTCTCATAGTGGCAAAGTGTGCCATATTTCGCGGCCAACTCTTTAACCGAGGCTATGATATAACCTTTCCCGCCTGATATTTCCCGCGCCATTTCACGCATTGCGCGATTATGCTTGTTTCTGATTCGCCAATCCTTCAGGGCGGCGGTGTTCGTGGTCAATCGCTTGGCGGTATTCACGCGGTTTGTTAACGTCATTGTCATAATCTGTAAATGTTTGATGTTTATTAGCTCCCGGCGGTCAATTCGATTGCAGCTACTTAAATAGCGCCGCCGGGTGTGTTATAATTCGATTTTGATAATATCTAAAATGTTGCTTGTTATCATGCTGTTTACTGAGAGTTGCGCGTATTTTACGCCGTTCTCTTTCATCCATCGTTTTGCGCGGTTGATGGCTGTTTGCTTGCTGCTGCCGTCGGGGATTAACACGCCTAAGCTGTCGTAACTCTCGTTTAGAAGTTCAAAATAATATCGTTTCATCATTCCTGCTGTTTAAGCTATTCAAAATATTTAGTCATGTCAAGAACCGTGTAAAAATCAGGCTCGTAAATTCCCGCATCCTTGTCGTTGGCTTCTACTTGTGCCATTGCTTCACGTGCTCCGGCCTCGGTCGTGTAAATGTATCCCGTCGCCGTATCATCCAGGAAGTCGCACCATACGCCGAACAGCTTAACGCCGTTCGCTGCGAGGGAGTGAAGAAAATCAGTGCCACGCGCATCCGACTTTATCGCTATCGATAACGGATTTTCATCAAGGCGGTGCGCCATTGCGTAATTGTATGCGTCGAAAGTCGTATCGAAATCAATTTGGCAAATTGCGCGTACTTCGTTTGTCGTTTTCATATATTTAGGCTGTTTTAACGTTTTATGCGTTCATGTATTGGGCGCGCGAATACTCTTTGTTGTACTCGCTATTGTCGTTGTAGTTGAACCGTCCGACACAAGCGCGGATGTTGTCGTAATAGCGGAAAGCGATTGCGCGGATTACATCGGTACGCTTGAAGTTCCGCGCCCCGTTGCAAACAGACATTAGGCGGTTTGCCTGATTCATTATGCAGTTAATGGACTTTTTGCGGGTGGCACTTTCGTTCGCGTTCATGGTGGTGGGGGTGTTATCAGGGTTAGGGGTTTCTAAAAAGGAGATAACCGCTATTTCTTCATCTCCGCAATATACCTCCATGCGAATAGCTGCGGGATAATCGTTGCGGATTGATTCGGCACGCCATTCGGCCCAATCTAATGTTGTGCGGTGGTTGCCGGTTCCGGGGGCGATCGCGTCTATTACTTTATTGTTCGCGTCAAGGACAACCGCGAGAATATCGCGATATTTGCGGGTACGGTAGTTGTAGCCTGTTTTCTCGATTTGGAAATCACGATTGTTTTTCATACCTTTGCCCCTGTAACGTCGGATAGCGAACCGCTTTTAAGTTTGTTAAACGTTGTTATTTGTTCGGCCTTTGCTGATACTTTACAGAGACTCTGCAAAGGCCGATTCTTTCAAAGAAACCGGCGGGAGGTATTACCCTCCCCGTCTGATTAAATCCCGATTGATATTTCAAATCGGATTTTCCAGACCTTCAAAATAAACTTTGCTGAGATCATTTTGAAACCGGTTCCGCCCCCTTGTTGTTAATCTCTGACAGCAGGCGGGGCGGACTTGTTTTTACCTGCTGCCATCTCAAAGAACCTCGGAGGCTTGGAGCTGCGCCCCTTATCTCCTCCTTTCGTATTACAAATATACAGAATATATATCTAACTACCAAATATTTTGGCTGTTATTTTATTGTGTGTCAATGATTTACAAAACACACACAGACAAACACCCCAAAGAACACCCGCCACCAACGCACAAATACCCACGCATTGCTAGCAAACAATCTTCGTATATCCCCTCCCCACCAACCAGCAGACACAGACAAACAACCCAAAACACCCTAAAGACGAAGAACCAACATGCGGAAAATATGAGAGGGAGAAGGAGAATTCATACAAGTTTATTTATCTGATTATCAACGTGTTACAATATGATTGTATTACAAATATCATAACATTGCGGATGGAAGCAGTTACGGAGACGCGGCGGACGCCACTGAATCGTAACTACTTGAATATATCCAGATATAAACCAATCAAAGGGGTGCAGGGGGTACGCCGCGTCCGTCCAAAATTGGCGCAGGTGCGACCCTCAAAAATTTTTTTCATTGTTTTTTGGAGAGCCAAATTACGCAAATATCTGATCTACAGACCGTATTATATGTAGCAATGTAGACACTATACTGCGACTACATACACCACTACACACATGCAACACATTAAATATCATATATTTATCATATATATTGTGTAGTATGTAGCTATTTTTCATAAAACTTTATAAGATTCAATACATAGTATTGTAAAAAGAAAGAATATAAAGAAAGAAAAATATATAGAAAAATAATTATATAGTAAATCACTGCACTGCTACATAGTCCATCACTCAATTTGTTGTATTTCTATCAATTACATCAATGTAGCACTTCCATCAAGTGCTACACAATTGTTTTGGCGCCCCAACCATTTCGAGTTATATTGTTTGATATCTTGCATATATCATTGAATATAATTACTTTTGCAATATGACAAACAAATTTACCACCCCGTGCTTTGTTCGCGTCGAGGATGCGGAGGAGCGAGGAAAGTTGGCTGAATGGCTAAAAGGGCTTGGATACATTTTATTCAAATGTGATGGCCCAGTTATATACTGCATCGACGATTATTTCCAAGCTGTCGCGACCTCGCATCCATCATATCCAAACAAATTGGGCATTGGCTGCGGCTATAATATCGAATTATTCAAAGCTCTGGCCGCAATGAATAGCGAGAACGATCGAGAGCAGTGGTTTTGCGACGATAATGGCACATGGGAGAAATTCGGCGGAGATTTACCCTCACGCTATATGCAGCAGAACGGACACAAGGCAACTGTCGAAGAATTGATCAACCACTTCAAGGATCAAACCATGTCCAAAACGATAGAAAAGGCGGCGAGAGAATTTGCTGATAGAGAATATGAGGTGGGAGAAGTTGATTGGGATGCGCTCTATAAGGGCTATTGCTGGGGCGCAAAAGGCACGTTATCTCAGCCTCTCGCCGACCGTCTCACCACTGTCGAAAAAGAGAGGGTAAGGGCGTACTATAATGGCGAGACCTTTGGCAAGGTTAGTCTCATTGAGCTTCTCAGTTATCGCAGGGTGCTTGATGGCATCTTCGGGGAAGACTTTTTCAAGGAGATGAGCAAATGATCGGGGCGAAAGTATATAATTACCTTACGGAGCTGCTTGCGGCTGGAATAGAGGCGGATTTCGCCGCTTCAACGCCAAATAAATCTGCGAAGAAAAACACTTACTCCCACTACGGCGTATACCACAAGCGGATTAACAACAAGGGGGTGGCTACGATGAGCCATTTATTTGAGAAGAACATCTGTCGCGCCGACAAGCCAGCGGTTCTTGCGGATGCAGATGGTTGTTTGTACGCATTTAACGGCGAATTTTACGATTTCGTAGGCTCGGGCATGTCATTTATCACCGAGCTTATAAAACGCACCATGAGCCGGCTTAAAATAGCCGACCAGTACATTTTCTACGCTCCACAGTATATAGCGAAGGAGGTTTATCGTACACTTACGAACTCGGACGAGTATATTTATATGCCAAACCGGCGATATATCGCGTTCAAAAACGGCGTGTTGGACATAGAGCATGGCTCTCTGAAAGCGTTTGATATGCGTTATGCCACCGACATCATTCTGGATATAGACTATATGGACATAAAGACGCTGTATAAGGACTGCGCCGATCGGTTTGGCATAGGCCGAGAAGAGAATCCTTGCAAGTTGTGGGAATGGAAGGTGGAGGAGATCATTCCCGAAAAGGAGATGCGCGAGGCGTTTCAGATGTTCTGCGGGTCTCTCCTCCTTAATCGAGAAGTATGCAAGGTCGAATACGTGTGCTACCTTATCGGAAGTGGCAGCAACGGCAAGTCGGTACTGGCGTCGGTGATAGCGGGAGTATTCGGAGAACGGTATTTCAGCCGGTTTTCGCCCAAGCAACTCTTCAAGGATAGCGATGCGAGGGTGAACATCGCGGCGCTGCGCGGGAAAATAGCCAACCTTGTGGGCGATCTCGACGAAAAAGACATATCCGGCGGCGACTTCAAGCGTTTTGCCAGCGGCGAGAAGTTTCAAGGGCGCGAGAACTATGCCCGCAAACCCATACAAGTGACTGCCCCACCCTTGTTGTGCTGCGCCAACTCCATGCCGGAGACCTCGGACGACAGCTGGGGACACCATAGACGGCAACTGCCTATCTACACCACCACGAAGCAATGGACCGAAAAGGACAAAGACCCGTATCTGACACAGAAACTCACTACGCCCGAGGCAAGACAGAGGGTATTCCTTTGGATTTACGAGGGGTACAAGAAGATCATCCGTAATAATGGCAACATTGTCCTTGGGGATTCTGTATTGCGGGCGCAGGCGCGCTTGCAGGAAAGAAGCAATTCCGTCCGCCGTTGGTGGGACGATAGCGAGTATTGCAAGCCCGAAAGCGAGCAAGAGGGAGAATGGATACCGTTGAAAGAGCTTGTGGCCGAATATCAGGCCTACTGCGAAGAGATGCTCGATACACCAAGAAAGCATACCGATGTCTCTGCCATGCTCCGAGCCAAAGGGTTGGGAAACAAGCGCGCGGGGGTGGGTTGGCAGTTCCTTGTTGGGCGAAAGACAATAGAAAACGATAATTAAATTTATGTAATATGAATCATAACTTTACACCAGAAGACATTCAAGTGTTGATCTGCCTTGC
>ERZ778516.3172-NODE-3172-length-9980-cov-5.311637_pt1 | contig 9980 bp, 14 predicted proteins | sample MGYA00510342_ERZ778516 | MGnify/ENA primary metagenome ERZ778516 (study PRJEB29527, sample SAMN07138961) | mouse gut metagenome | material: feces | host: mouse | place: China:Nanjing | collected 2016-01-25 ...
GAACTCGGGACCCCTTCATTACGAGTGAAGTGCTCTACCGCTGAGCTATTTCGGCAACCGGAGGATGTTGTGTTCCTCTTACGGGGTGCAAATATCCGAAAAAAATTCTTTCCCTGCAACAATTCTGCAAAAAATTTCGCAAAAATTCCTATATTCGCATCAAAACCCGATCCGATGATTACTTTTCTGGTCTGCCTCGCGCTGCTCGTGACGGCCTATTTCGTGTACGGAGGCTATCTCTGCCGCCTCTGCGGTGTCGATGCGCGGCGCGGCGTGCCCTCTGCCGAGGCGTTCGACGGCGTGGACTACATGCCGCTGCCGCTGTGGAAAACCTTCCTCATCCAGCTGCTCAACATCGCGGGCCTGGGGCCGATCTTCGGCGCCGTGCTCGGTGCCGCCTACGGTCCGGTGGCCTTCGTGTGGATCACGCTGGGCGGCATCTTCATGGGCGGCATGCACGATCTGCTGTCCGGATTCATATCGCTGCGGCATCGCGGCGCCAGCCTTCCCGAGATCGCGGGCGAGTACCTGGGCGGCGGCGCCCGGCGCTTCATGCGCCTCTTCGCCGTGGGGCTGATGGTGCTCGTGGGGGCGGTCTTCCTGTCGCAGCCCGCCACGCTCATTGCCGGGGCGATCGACATCCCGGCCCTCGCCGCGCCCGCGTGGGGCGGATTCTCGCGGGCGATGCTGGCGGTGCTCGGGGCGATTCTGATCTACTACGTTACGGCTACGCTCCTGCCCATCGACCGGATCATCGGACGGTTCTATCCCGTGTTCGGCTTCCTGCTCTTCTTCATGGCCGCGGGCATCCTCGGCGTGCTGCTTTTCGGCGGCCGCTATTCGATTCCGGAGCTGACGTCGCTGCGCAACGGCATCGCCGACGCGGAGCGCTTTCCGATCGTGCCGATGCTCTTCACTACCATCGCCTGCGGCGCCCTGTCGGGATTCCACGCCACGCAGTCGCCGCTCATGGCCCGCTGCCTGCAATCGGAGCGCCAGTGCCGCGCGGTGTTCTACGGAGCCATGATCTCCGAGAGCATCATCGCGCTGATCTGGGCGGCCGCGGCGATGGCGTTCTGGAACGGCACCGAGGGGCTGAACGGCGCGATCGCCGCATGCGGCGGCCAGGCGGCCGTGCTGGTGGAGCGCATCGCCGAGGGCATGCTGGGGCGCCTGATCGCGCCGGCGGTGATCTTCGGCGTGGTGGCCTGCGGCATCACGTCGGGCGATACGGCATTCCGCTCGGCCCGTCTGATCGTGGCCGACATGCTGGGCCTGGAGCAGCGGAGCCTCGGCGGCCGCATCCGCATCTGCGTGCCGCTCTTCGCGGCCGGCCTGGCGGTGATCTTCTTCCTGCCGTTCGGCGCCATCTGGAGCTACTTCGCCTGGATGAACCAGACCCTCGCGGCCATCACGCTGTGGATGATCGCCGTGTGGCTCCGTCGGCGCCGCCGCAACGTGTGGGTGGCGCTCGTGCCCGCGCTTTTCATGACCTATATCTGTGCCTCCTACGTCTTCGTGTCGCCCCTCATGTGCGGCATGGGTCCCGCGCCTGCGGCTTATGCCGCCGCGGGGGTCGCGACGGCGGCGGTGCTTCTCATAATGATTCGAAAAATACGTAAAGATGCTTACTTCACTGCTTGAACCCACCCCCGATCAGACTTTCGAGATCGGCGGAACGTACGATTTCGCGAAGACGGCCGCGCGTGCCGCCGAGTGGCAGCGCACGGGCCGTGTCGAGGAGGCGTGCAACGAGCGCTTCCGGGCCTTTCAGCGGCTGGCCGGGCTCCTGCCCGATGACGAGGAGGTGGTGCTCGCGTGGAACCACCGCAACACCCGTGCGGCGCTCGAACTGCTCCACGCCTCGGCCGTGGACCACTTCCTGATCGACGACTTCGAGATGTCGGCCGCCATGCTCGAACTGCTGCTCGAACTCGATCCGGAGGACCACCTGGAGGGGATCGTGCTGCTGGCGTTCGACTACGTGGCGCTCGACGAACGCGAACTCTTCGACGAGACGATCGACGGCGTGCCCGAGAAGAGCGCGGCCCGGTCGGTGCTGACGCTCTGGTCGGCATTCCGCCGCGAGGGTGCCCTGCCGGAGGGTGCGCTGCGCGATTTCCGCAGCCGCTTCGGCCTGTGGTTCGAGGAGTTCACCGCTGAGGAACATCCGGCGGACGACGCCTACCTGAAGGACATCGAGAGCGAACGCCCCTCGCTGCGGGCGCAGGCCCGCGAGCTGTGGCTGCGCACCGAGAACCTGTGGGCGCTGCATCCCGACTTCATCGGGGCGCTGCGCGCGGCGGCCCGGGGTTGAGCGGCGGCGGGGGACGCTGCCGTGCCGCAGTCCGCGTGGGGCCGCGGCCGGCGGAGCGCATGCCGGTCCGTATGCCGCGTGCCGGGCGACGAAAGCGCGGCAGGGCGTGCTCGGGCGGCGGATGAAAAGCCCTGCGGTGGCGTGCGCCTGACGGCGGCCGCTAATCTTTGAGGATGTAGACGTGTTCGCCGCGCCGCTGCATGTGGTAATGCTCGCGGGCGTACTGCTCCAGGTAGTCGTCGTAGCGCAGCTGTTCGATGAGGGTGCTGTCGCGGGCGATCTTTTCGAGGTAGCGCGTGCGTTCGCGTTCGAGCACGCCGATCTGACGGCGTATCTTCACGGCGTGCAGCAGGTTGCGCCCCACAACGAATACGGTGAACACCAGGATGATGCCGGTGGTGACGGTCCAGAAGCGTTTGTCCAGGCGCAGGGTCATCGGCTACGGTATGTTCATGTATTTGTGCGTCTGGATCGAGACGTTCCACTGCGGGTGGGCCTTGACGTAGGCGACCAGCTCGGGCATGATGCGCTCCGCGACGCTCCATTCGGGCTGGAGGTAGAGGCGGCATGCGGCGCCCACGCACGCGGCGTTGGCTTCGGCCCATTCGAAGTCGCGCTCCCCGGCCACGATCGCTTTCAGCTCGTCGGCCCGGCCGTACGCCTCGTCGAGGGGCGGATGCTGGCGCTTGGGTGAGAGGCACACCCAGTCGAACGTGCCCGAGAAAGGGTGTGCGCCCGAAGTTTCGAGAAAGACGCGCAGGCCGCGGGCGCGGAGGGCCGCAGTGAGCGGCTCCAGGGGGTAGAGCAGGGGCTCGCCTCCCGTGACCACCACGGCCTCGGTGCCGCTTGCGGCGGCGCGCTCCACGACCGCGCCGATGGCCGCGGGCGGAAAGAGCGCCGGATTCCACGTGTATTTGGCGTCGCACCACGGGCATCCGGCCTCGCAGCCGCCCAGGCGGATGAAGTAGGCGGGCTTTCCCGCGTGGTAGCCCTCGCCCTGAATGGTGTAGAAATCCTCGACCAGCGGCAGGAGTCTGCCGCCGTCGAGCTGTCGGTCGTCGGGTCGTCGGGTCGTCATTCGGTCACTACGTATACGTCCTTGAGGTTGCGGCCCAACTGATTGTAGTCCAGTCCGTAGCCCACGATGAATTCGTTGCCTATCTCCAGCGCGCGGTAGCGCACGGGGATCGTGCGCGCGTAGGATGCGGGCTTGAAGAAGAGGGTGCAGATCTCGATGCTGGCCGGGCGGTGGCGCTCCAGTTCGCGCACCATGTGTTCGATGCTGCCGCCCGTATCGACGATGTCCTCCACGATGACGACATGGCGTCCCGCGAGGTCGTTGTTCAGACCGATGAGGTTCTTCACCTCGCCCGTCGAGCCGGTGCCCTCGTAGGAGGCGAGCTTCACGAACGAGAGTTCGCAGTTGAATTCGATCTTCTTCATCAGGTCGCTCAGGAACATGAACGATCCGTTGAGCACGCCGAGAAAGAGGGGCGTTTCGCGCGCGGCGTAGTCGCTGTTGATGCGTCGGGCGACGTCGGTCACCGCCTCGTCGATCCGGGCCGCGGGAATCAGCACCTTGAACTGTCGGTCGTGGAGTTTTATCGTTTCATCCATATCGGGTTTCGTTTTAAGCGGGTATTCGTTTTGCAAAAATACGAATTTGTGCGGAACATTCCGCGCGCGGCAGGCGAAAAAACGGATTTTCGGGCCGGAGCGCTTCGCCGCGAAGCCTTTGCCGCCGCGCGCGGGAGTCTTCGCGTGGGGCGGCGGTCGGAGCATACGTTTGCGGTACGCTCTTTGCTGGACGGCCCCATGCGGAACCGCGCGACAGGCCGATGCTCCTTTATCGTCATAAGGGAAGCGGAGACCGGTACGCGGTTCCCTTCTTTTCGCAGCCGCAGTCCCGCTCCGGCTATGCCCGCACCGCGTGCGGCGTGCCGGCAGCGCACCCTTCGTCTGTGGCCTTGCGTCTGTGGCCGAATAGCACATTCGGTCGCGGTCTCCCTGCCCTGAAAATGTTGCATTCGCCCTATCTTTAAGCCGAACCGGAGGGCATGTCGCCCTGCGGTAAAACCGAATGAAATATGACGTTAGGGTATTTGAGAGTCGGCACGGGCAAGCAGCATCCGGCCAATCAACAGGACGAGATCCGGCGTTTCGCCCAGAGCCGCGGCATGACGATCGACCGCTGGGTGACGGAGGTCGCGAGCGGCAAGAAGAAAGAGAGCGACCGGCGGCTGGGGATGCTGCTGCGCCGCATGAAGCGCGGCGACACGCTCGTCGTGACCGAAGTGTCGCGTCTGAGCCGCACGCTCACCGAGATCATGTCGATCATGGGCACCTGCCTGCACAAGGGAATCCGTCTCTACACGACGAAAGAGAAGTATTCGTTCGACGATTCGATCAACAGCAAGGTGCTCTGCTTCGCCTTCGGACTGGTGGCCGAGATCGAGCACAGCCTTATTAATCGCCGCTTAATCGAGGCGCACGCGCGTGAGGAGGCTTTGCGGAACATGCCCCGGCTGCCGTCGGCCGAGTACGGAATGATCGAAAACGGCACCTTTACCGTGCGGTAGCACGCTTCGTTTTCCGGACGGAGCGAGGAAGACGCCCGGGGAGGATTCTTTTACGGAATCCTCCCCGGGCGTTTGCGTGCGTCGGGCCGGTTTACGCTTTGATGTCGAATCCGGCGCTCCGCACCGCCGCGGCGACGGCTTCGGCATCGTGCGCGCCGGCGACCGTGGCGACGCCGGTGGCGAGGTTCACATCGACCTGCTCCACCCCCTCGACCGCAGCGATGCTCTTCGCAACGGCGGCGCGGCAGTGGTCGCAGTTCATTCCTTCGATCGTATACTCCTTGTTCATGGTATTGGTAATTAATGTTTTGTGGTGATAACGACGGGCGAGCGACACGGCGAGCAGAAGCACCAGCACGGCCGAGCACACGCCCGAAAAGAGGTCGAAGCCGCCTGTGTGGCAGGCGGCGGGGTGCGCGCCGGCGACACGGAACCATTCGGCGGGCAGCAGGTAGTCTATGGCGAGTCCGAAAGCCATCGCCCCGAGGACGATGGAGCCAAGGTAGACGATCGCCGCCTTGCGTCCCATCTCACGTGAAATCAGGGCGAAAGAGGCGAAATTCGCGGCCGGGCCCGCCATCAGCAGCACGAAGGCCGTGCCGGGCGAGAGCCCTTTCAGCACCAGCGACAGGGCGATGGGGATGGAGCCCGTGGCGCAGACGTACATCGGGACGGCGATCAGCAGCACGGCGAGCATCGCCATAAGGGGCCGGCTGCCGAGCGCGGAGAAGAGGTCGGCCGGGACGTAGACCGTAATCAGCGCGGCGACGACCAGACCCGCGACGAGCCAGCCGCCGATGCTTCCCACCAGGTCGATGCAGCCGTAGCGCAGGGCGTCGAGGCATTTGCGGCCGAAATGCTTCGGTGTCTCCGGGGCATTCTCGGCGACCGTTTCGTCGGGGCGGAGGCCGTGCGCGGGGCGCTGCTCCGTCCTGCCGACGGCCACGCCTCCCAGCACGGCGGTAACCAGCGCCGCCAGCGGGCGGAGAAGGGCGAAGGCCGGCCCCAGCAGCGACCACGTGGCGGCGATGCTGTCCACGCCGGTTTGGGGCGTGGAGATCAGAAACGAGGTCGCGGCCGCACGCGACGCTCCGTTCCGGCGCATGGCGACTGCGGTGGGCAGCACGCCGCACGAGCAGAGCGGCAGCGGAATGCCGAGCAGCGCCGACTTGAAGACCGCTTTCGCACCCGTGCCCGAGAGGTGGCGCGCGAAGGTGCGCTGCGGAACGAATGCGTGCATGAGGCCCGCAATCAGAAAACCCAGCAGGATGTACGGCGACATCTCGTTGAGCATGTATAGGAAAGAGTGCAGCAGTTCCATATGAGTTCGTTTGATCGGGTATGCGGCGCCGGCGAAGCGTCGGGACGGGCGGCGCCGCAGCGCTGCGGTTCCGGTTCCCGGCTTCGGAATCGTCGCCGTCCACCATAGAACGTGCGAACCGGCCTCCGTATTATGGAGCGGGCCGCCGTGTTTCGGTTGCGGGGCGAAATGATGATTCGGGGCGGTCGCCGTTTTCGCTGCGGGGAGACGGCTTCTTTCTGTTTCGGGGCGAGGCGCCGTTGTCGTTGCGGAACGGTATGCCGTCTCCGATTCGGCGCAAGGCGCTTTTTTGTTGGCGGGGTGCTGCCCGGCGGGGCCGGGGCTTCGAAGTCCGGAGCGGCCGTCAGCGGGGATTGTTGCCCGCAACGGCCGTGAAGTGCTCCAGGACCCACTCGATCAGGCTGTCGAGGATAGGGATCAGACTCCGGCCGAGCTCCGTGAGCGAGTACTCCACCCTGGGCGGCACCTCTGCGTACAGCTGCCGGCAGGGGCTGCGGTGCCGTTTTTTCACAGCCACCGGGCCAACGGGGAGCACTACGTGATCCTCTCGGGTGCGGGCCGATTTCAGGTGGACGACGAGGTGTTCGACATCGCCGAAGGTTCCGTGGTGCGTGTGGCTCCGGGCTGCGACCGCAGCCTGCGATGCACGTCCGCCGAAGCTATGACCTACCTCTGCATTCAGGCGAAGGCGGGGAGTCTGGAGGGATACACCCTTTCCGACGCCGCGGTGACCGAACGGGAAAGCCGCTTGTGACGCCGTGCGGTCCTCGTGGTTTTGCGTGGGCGGGCGGCGGCTCGGGGGATTGTTCTGCGGGACGAAGAACGACGCGCCGCATACCGATGCCTCGCTCGGAGGTAATCCGGTCAATCGGAACGTATGATCTCCTTCAGCCGGCTTTCGATGCGTTCCCGCTCGTTGCAGTCTTTTGTCGATAGGCGTTCGCAGGGGATGCCGTAGAGTTCCAGTATGCGGTCTTTCATTCTGTCGCGCTCCTTTTGCCGGGAACCCTCTTGATGATAAGAAAAACCGTCGGTCTCGATGGCGAGCACGGGCTGTTTGCCGACTTTGTTGTAAATCAGAAAATCGACATGTGTAAGACTGTTTTCTGCATATCGGCGCTCGATTTCGTCGAGCAGCGAGAAGTCGCGGATCAGCATCCGCAGGGGCAAATGGCACACGACGTCGAGATGCCGCATCGCTGCGTTGTCGCGCAGAATGTAATGCGGCTATTTTAACCCCCGCTTTGTGGAGCTGTGTTGGCTTAAATAAAAACCAGTAGGATAACGACTGCCATAATTATGCATACAGCCAGGCATCCGCTCCCCTTGCTGGAAGGAGGTGTGCTTCTGCGGCGGGGAGGTTCATCGTCGTTGAAAAGCAGGTCGTATTTGACGAAGTCGTCGAAGTCATCGAAATTCATAACAATACAAATATAGTGTTTTTTAGTAAAGGCAATTCGATTTTTGAAATCTTTATATTCGTTTGGGTTTGTTCGATGGATTTAATACTTTATATTTTACGTGATTTGTACAGTTTGAATGCATTTTATGCAATTGATTCTATTTCAGTCAATTCCCCCCCCCTCGGAGATTTGTGCCGATTCGGAGAAAATAATGGACGGTTCGGACTTTTTTTTGTGAAAAAAATTTTATCGTTGTAAACGATTTTGGATACTTCCGAAAGTATTTTGAACGACGATTTGTTAAGTACGGTAGTTATGATCGATGTTGATAAAGTTTTGACACTGAATGATGTTGCGCGCATTTTGTCCGACAACGAAAAGGTCGAGCCGAGCCCAAAGATGCTGAAGGAAGTAGAAGCCTGCCACTGTTTCCTTGTGGATTTCGCCTCGGACAAAGTTATTTACGGCATCAATACGGGTTTCGGCCCCATGGCTCAATATCGAATCGAGGAAAGCGATCTGAAAAATCTGCAATACAACATCATTCGCAGTCATGCAACCGGAGCAGGGGAGGCCCTTCCGGTCGATTGTGTGCGGCTGCGATGATCGCCCGCATCCAAACATTCGCTCAGGCCCGTTCCGGCGTACATCCTGATGTCATCCGCATCCTTGTCGAATTGCTCAACCGAAAGATTACTCCGGTAGTTCCCCGCCACGGCAGCGTGGGTGCCAGCGGCGATCTGGTCCAGCTGGCGCATATCGCTTTGGTGCTGATCGGTGAAGGTGAAGTCTTCCAACCCGCTGAGGGGGTGGTATTTACGCGACGCGAAACCGCAGAGGTATTTGCCGAAGAAGGTGTCAGGCCGCTTGACATCCATCTCCGGGAAGGCTTAGCTATTACGAACGGCACTGCCGTGATGACGGGTGTCGGGCTGGTCAATGTGCTCGACATGCGTCGGTTGTTGAATCATGCCGTTTTGGCATCGGTTCTGATGAATGAAATCGCGTTGTCTTATGACGATTTCCTTTCGGATATTCTCAACGGACTGAAACATCACACCGGACAACAGGATGTTGCGTCCGCCATGCGACGGGCTGCCAAGGGCAGTCAGATGCTTCTGAAACGGGAAGCCGTACTCTATCGAAAGAACGATGAAAGCATCTTCGGCCATAAGGTGCAGCCTTATTATTCGTTGCGTTGCATTCCCCAGATTCTGGGCCCGGTTCTCGATACCCTGCGCAATGCAGAGCAGGTTTTGGTCGCAGAGTTGAATTCGGTCGATGACAATCCGGTAGTCGATCCTGTTTCTCGGAATGTTTACCACGGCGGTAATTTCCATGGCGATTACGTGTCGCTGGAGATGGACAAACTGAAAATCGTCGTTACGAAACTCACCATGCTTGTCGAGCGGCAGATGAACTACCTGTTCCATGACCGTATCAACGGCATTCTGCCTCCGTTCGTCAATCTCGGCAAACTGGGGCTCAACTACGGCTTGCAGGCATCGCAGTTTACCGCCACTTCGACTACGGCCGAGAGCCAGACGCTCTCCAATCCGATGTATGTCCACAGTATCCCCAATAACAACGATAACCAGGACATTGTCAGTATGGGCACCAATTCGGCACTTCTCTGCCGTCAGGTGATCGACAACGGCTATCAGGTAATGGCGATTCATCTCATGGCTCTCGCCCAGGCCGTCGACTGCCTCGGTATTGCGGAGAAGCTGGCGCCCATGACGCGCAAGTTCTACGATGACATACGGGCTTTGGTTCCCGTCTTTATCGAGGATACGCCCAAATACAAGGAAATCGCCCGACTCGAACACTACTTGCGTACCTTTAACACGCACCTTCTATGAATTACGCTCTGGTAACGGGTGCCGGCCGCGGAATCGGCCGTGCCGTCGCTATCCGGTTGGCCGAAATGGGTTATCGGATCCTCATCAACTATCTCTCCAATGCTGCTGCTGCCGAGCAGACGCTCGTCGCGATTCGCGAACGGGGCGGCGACGGGGAGTTGTTGCCATTCGATGTGGCCGACAAAGAGGCCGTCGAAACCGCGCTCGACGCGTGGCGTGCGGCTCATCCCGACGCATTTGTCCAGGTAGTTATCAACAATGCCGGAATTCGCCGCGACGGATTGTTGATGTGGATGCACGAAGAGGATTGGTATCGGGTAGTCCGGACCAATCTGGACGGTTTTTTCCACGTTACGCAACCGCTCCTTAAAGAGATGCTCATCCGTAAAACGGGACGTATCGTCAATATCGTTTCGCTTTCGGTATAGTTGAGTCTCATTCCGTCAGCCACTCGTTCCCGATACACGGATGCAAAGGTAGCGTATGGCTTGATGGCAG
>ERZ778516.3173-NODE-3173-length-9976-cov-3.414878_pt1 | contig 9976 bp, 6 predicted proteins | sample MGYA00510342_ERZ778516 | MGnify/ENA primary metagenome ERZ778516 (study PRJEB29527, sample SAMN07138961) | mouse gut metagenome | material: feces | host: mouse | place: China:Nanjing | collected 2016-01-25 ...
ACGGAAAAAAACGGAATACTTCGTGCCGTGCCCGGCTTCGACGTGCGCCGCGCGTCGCGGACGGCCCGGCCGGCGGCGTACCGATGCGGTCCGGCGGGGTGGGGCGTAGGTCCGGTGCGCCGCACCCCGGAGAACCGGGCGGCGGAGGGCCGATCGGCCCGGAAACGGGGCCTTGCGGCGTGCGGAGGTGCATATTCGCGGCGGAAAATTGTGCGGTCCGGAAAATTTTACCTATTTTTGCGGTTGCCGAAATGCATTTATAGAATACCTTATGAAAATACGCGACCAGTACAAAGTGCGTGAAATCGCCGGCGAACACGTGGTGATCATGCAGGGCCGTTACGGTGCCGACATGACCCGGGTCATCTCCCTCAACGAGTCGGCCCTGTTCCTGTGGAACGAGTTGCAGGGCCGGGAGTTCGCTGCGGAGGACGCCGCGCGGCTGCTGACGGAGCGCTACGGCATCGGCGACGATGCGGCCTTGCGCGACGCCCGGCGCTGGGTGGCCACGCTGGAGGAGTGCAAGCTGGTCGAATAATTGCGGCGGCGACGGAGAGAATGCGGTTGAAACGGTACATAGCGCTTCTGACGGCGGCGATCTATTGCTTTGCGATCGTCGCGCCGGCTCACGCTTCCGTCACGTGCGAATGCGTGACGCGCGGAGCCGCGGCGGCGCATGCCTGCTGCACGCACTGCCTCGGCGGCGACTGCTCGCCCGAGGGCGTGCACATCGCCGCGCCCTGCTGCGACGACCGCCACAGCACGGAGATCGCGCTCTACACGTTCGCATCGGAGGAGGACGATGCGCCGGTGCGCCGCAGCGCCGCACTCGACCTGCCCGAGGCGCTTGCGGCCGAATCGACGGCGACGCTGCCCCGGCTCTTCCCCCGGGGCCGAGTCCTGCCCCCCGACCGCGGCGGGGCCCGACCGCTGTCTGCGTACGCCCCCCTCTGCGGGCTGCGCGCACCGCCCGTATCGGCTTGAGAACCGACTGTACGGGGCGCCCGGAGCGTGCCCGTCGAAGAGTTTTTAACCGATAACGGACTATGAAATGAAGATCAATCAAGCGAAAATTTACCTTGCATCCGCTCTTATCCTGCTTTGCGGCGCGTTGCGCGCACAGGAGATCAAGGGCGTAGTGGTGGACTCCGACGAGCAGCCTCTGTTCGGAGCCTCCGTTTACTGGGCCGGCACTACGGTCGGCACGAGCACCGGCCTTTCGGGCGAATTCGCCCTCCACAGAGTGAAAGGGCGCGACCGGCTGGTCGCCTCGTTCCTCGGCTGCACGAACGACACGCTCCGCGTGGAGTCTGGCGCGGGCCGTCTCGTCATACGGCTCGAACCCGACGGCCTGGCCGTGGAGGATGTCGTGATCGAGGGCACGCAGCGCGGCAACTTCGTCAAGAGCGACGGCATCGCCAAGAACGAGATGATTTCGTTCGCGGGACTCTGCAAGATGGCATGCTGCAACCTGGCCGAGTCGTTCGAGAACTCGGCGTCGGTGACCGTGGGGTACAGCGACGCCATATCGGGCGCGCGCCAGATCAAGATGCTCGGCCTGGCCGGCACCTACACCCAGATTCTCGACGAGAACCGTCCGATCATGCGCGGTCTGAGCGCTCCCTACGGCCTGAGCTACACGCCGGGCATGTGGCTCAACTCGATCCAGGTGTCGAAGGGCGTGGCTTCGGTCACGGCCGGACACGAGGCCATCACGGGCCAGATCAATCTCGAACACCGCAAGCCCACCGACGACGAGCGCCTGTTCGTCAATCTCTACCTCGACGACGAGCTCCGCCCCGAGGCCAACATCTCGACGGCTTTCCCCGTGACCCGCGACAAGAAGCTGTCGAGCGTGATCATGCTCCACGGGTCGATGGACACCCACGTGCGCGACATGGACCACAACGACGACGGCTTCCTCGACCTGCCCAAGTCGAACCAGATCAACGTGGCCAACCGATGGCTCTATGCGGCCGACAACGGTCTGCAAGTCCGTTGGGGCTGGAAGTATGTGCGCGAAAACCGTCTGGGCGGTATGGCCGATTACAAAAAGTCACTTTACGATCAGATGCTCCAGAGCGTGACAACCGACAAACCGCTCTACGGCTCGGAGATCCGCAACCGCGGCGCCAATGCCTACTTCAAGCTCGGCATGCCCGTGGGTCCCGCGGTCTACGACGACGAGGAGCAGGACGAGATGCGTTCGAACATCGCTTTCGTGGCCGACTTCGACCACTTCAACGAGGACTCCTATTTCGGTCTGAACACCTACCGCGGCAACGAGAACTCGGTGTCGGCCAATCTGATGTACAGCCACTACTTCACCTACCGTTCGTCGCTGATCGTGGGTGTCCAGACCCACCTCCAGTCGTTCAACGAGCGTCTGTGGAACCGTCTGCCGGCCGACCTGGCCGAGGGCCGGAACCCGCTCACGAACATGGACCGCAACGAGAACGAAGTGGGCGCCTATGCCGAATACACCTATTCGATCAAGGACAAGTTCTCGGTCGTGGCGGGCGTGCGCGGCGACTACAACACCTGGTACGACAAGTACTACGTGACGCCCCGCGGCCACCTGCGCTGGAACATCACGCCCTCGACTACGTTCCGTGCCTCGGCCGGCATGGGGTACCGCTCGACCAATGTCGTGACGGACAACATCGGAATCCTCGCCACGGGCCGCCGCATCGTCTTCGACCACGGTTCGTTCGACGCCATCGACCGCATGGAGAAGGCCCTCACGTTCGGCGGCAGCATCACGCAGACCTTCGATCTCGTGCAGGAGGACGCCGCGACGATCAGCTTCGACTACTTCCGCACGCAGTTCTACAACGGCGTGGTGGCCGATCAGGAGCGCGACACGCAGCATATCTATATTTATAACACCGACGGCCGCTCCTACACCGACACCTACCAGGTCGATTTCTCGTGGACGCCCGTCGAGCGGCTCGACATCTTCGCCACGTTCCGCTATACCGACTCGTCGATGACGATCGAGCGTGCGGACGGCTCGCGCGCCCGCGTGGAGCGCCCGCTCGTGGGACGCTACAAGACGCTGCTCAACGTGCAGTACGCCACGAAATTCCGACGCTGGGTATTCGACGTCACGGCACAGTACAACGGCCCCTGCCGCATTCCCACGCAGACGGGCAGCCTGGAGGATTCGTACGATTCGCCGGCCTATCCGATGTTCTTCGCGCAGGTGAGCCGCAAGGTCGGCAAGTTCGACATCTACGTCGGCTGCGAGAACATCGCCGACTACCGCCAGCACGATCCGATTCTCAACGCCTCGGCACCCTTCTCGCCGGGCTTCAACTCGTCACTCGTGTGGGGGCCGCTGATGGGGCGCAAGTTCTATGCGGGCGTGCGGTTCAACCTCTATTGACGTAACGGACCGGGGGCCGGCCGCAGGGCTTCGGGCCTCCGGATGAGAGAGTAAAACATACTAAAAAAGATTGCAATGAAAAAGATTGTTCTGTTGTGCCTGGTCGCCCTGATGGGCACGGGCGTATGCGCCGCGCAGAAGAAGCAGGGCGCGAAGAAATCGACGACGACCGTGGTGTTCCGCACCGACATCGACTGCGACCACTGCGTGAAGAAGATCATGAACAACGTGCCGTCGCTCGGCAAGGGCGTGAAGGACGTGGAGGCCGACCTGAAGACCAAGGAGGTGACCGTGGTATTCGATGCATCGAAGAACGACATCGAACACATCGTCAAGGGTTTCGAGTCGATCAAAGTCAAGGCCGAAACCGTGCGTATCGACGGCGAGCAGGTCGCTGAGCGATAACCCGGAGCTTTCTCGCGGGCGGCGGGCGCACCGGATGCGTTCGGCGGCTGCCGCGGCGGGAGAGACGGCAATACGGTTGCGGGCGACGGCAGCGTCGCCTTTGGGGCGGCCCGGAATACTCCGGGCCGCTTTTTTCATGGCCGCCCGCAATGCGGAAGAAAAAACCGAGCGATTCTTTTGTTTATACAATATATTATTGTATATAACACAGTAAGATATTAAAAAAGACACTCGTTCAACGGATGCCGGGGGTGCCACCTCTGTCGCTGCCGTCGGTAGGAATATATTTTGTTGAGCCAAGATATTGATAATATGCTGTAATATAGCTATATACAACAAAAAACTCACGTTCAAATGTGTATTTTGGGGGTGCTTATCTTTGAAAATAGCCTCTTTTTGCGTTATGATTTATTCGTTTGTGGGTTGATATGTATTTGTTTTGTCCCCTATATTGTCCCTCTGTGCGTCCCTCCGTTTCGCATTTTGATATTTCGAGCAAAAATTCAAATGTGCATTTTCGGGTGAATCCGGCTCTTTTCAAATCCCTATTAAACGGCGTTTAAGCTCTTGATCCGGCAGCGCGCTGTTCATGCCTCATATAGCGCAAATCCCCCGTATATTGGTACTGCGAGCCATTAAACACAAAAAAGGGGCGTAAATCGCCCCGTTTTGCCTGTAAATACAAGCGTAATTCAAATCGAGTTCAACCAACAGCCGCCGGAATTAACACGAAATTCAAGCAAATGCACATTTGAATTTCGCGCCGAAATTTTGTCGCTCTCTCGTAAGTTGTTGTTTTATTGCTGCTTGTGCCTCTTTACTATCTGTCTTGTTGTGTACATTTCAATTTCATGCCCGTACGAGGCTTGCCCGTAATAGCCCAAGCAATGAATAGACCATTCGGAGAACAGACGGTAAAAAAAGTATTTTCCTCATTAGCAGATGTATCCAGAGATACAAGAGAATCAGGGAATCTAAAAATGGCCACAGGGACCGGAATACTTAGTTCTGTCGGTACCGTTACCGCTAAAGCACATCATTTTTATGGTAAGAATTAGGAATAGAAGTATTCCACTACGTGTTCAACACGAAAAGCTACGTCGCTATTTCCCTGCTTCCACACATTCAGTAGGAAATTATGGTAATACATTTATCTGGAAGGCCCTATTTCAACCCTCGGAATTAAGTTGCAGTTATGAAGTAAAGATTGAATATATACGTGAAAAAAGTCCCAAGGTATATGTTTTGAGCCCCAACCCTTTACCTTTGGCAAAAGGAGCAGCTCGCTTGCCTCATGTATATAACCACGAAAAACAACAATTGTGTTTATATTATGGGGCAGATCGGGAATGGACACCCGATAAAATGATTGCAGATACTATTTTACCGTGGATATCCGAATGGTTACTTCATTATGAATATTGGGTAATTACGGGAATGAGGCACGGAGGAGGTATTGCACATTAAATAAAATAACAAGAGAGAAGCCGTTTAACAACCTCTCTCTTATTATTTAACATCCCATCGGCTTGTAGTAGTTCCTCTCCAGCACCTCGTTGATCTTGGATTCGGGGTAAAGGAGCGTTCCGCCGACGGAGGTATAGGGGATAGTCCCTTTGTCCCGATAGTTCTGCAAAGCGCGGCGGGAGATGTGGAAACGGGTCATTACCTGCTCGGTGGGCAGATAGCGTTCGCCCGACAGGGGCGGTGTGACCTCTGCAATCGGTTTGTCCGCAGTCTCCGCGGCGAGGCGCATGGCTTCGAGCACCTTGACGGACTTTTCCCACGTCGCGAGCGTCCGATTCTGGACGGCCAGTTGCCTGTCGAGCATGAGCAGCGTATAATAGCTGTTCGCCACGGTCGCCACGAGCCGCGTACGTACGGCCTGCTCGTAGGCGCGGCTGCCTTCGAGGGCAGCCCGCGCTCCACGCTTGGCGTTGGTTACTTTGCCGAAGATGTCGATCTCCCAGCTGGCCAACGCTCCGGGTGTATGGGTATTCGACACGGCTCCGCCTCTGCGGCTTACGCCCCATTCGAGATTCAGCGATAGGGGCGGCAGATAGGCAAGGCGGGCGTTCTTCAACACGGCTTCCGCCTCTTCGACCCGCAGGCGGGCTATACGCAGGTCGGTATTCCGTTCCAGCCCCTTTTCGACAAGCGTTTGCAACTGCGCATCGGCAAACAGCTCCCGCCACGACAGCGAAGCCATCGTCGCGGTATCTTCGATCGGAATATCCCGGTACAGGCCGTCGGTCTCGACCTGCGGACGCGAGTAGGGTCTATACACTCCGCAGCCCGACAGAGAGAGGACGGCGGATACGATCAATATCGTATGTTTCATAATCGTCATTCGAAATCTTCGTTCATCGACCACCGCCATGTTTGCGGCTCCGTTTTGTCTCTCTTTTTCATCGTCCGCTCCTGCAACCATTGGAAAACGATGTAGAGGGCGGGTACGAGGAAGAGCAGGGCCAGCGTTCCGACGATCATGCCGCCCACGGCGGTCGAGGCGAGCGAGCGGCTGCCGTTGGCCCCCACGCCGTGCGCCACCATCAACGGAAGCAGGCCGAATATCATCGTGAGCGCCGTCATCAGAACCGGTCGCAGACGGGCTTTCGCCGCTCCGTACGCCGCCAGCGGGAGCGGCATGCCCGCTCGCCGGCGCTCGGCGGCATACTCCGTCAGGAGGATGACCGTTTTGGCCAGCAGACCGATCAGCATGATAAGGCCCGTCTGCATGTAGATGTTGTTCTCCAACCCGAACAGCCGCGCGAAGAGGAAACTGCCCAGCAGTCCGCACGGCACGGAGAGCATGACGGCCAGCGGCACGAAGAAACTCTCGTAAAGAGCACACAGAATCAGATAGATAAAGGCGAGGCATATCGCGAAGACGATCGCCGCATCGCGGCCCGCACGGCTCTCCTCGCGCGAGACGCCGCCGAACTCGCAGGCGTAGTTGTGCGGCAGCGCCTGCGTCGCGACCTCCGCCACGGCGCGCAGGGCATCGCCCGAACTGTACCCCGCGGCCGCCGATCCCGTCACGGAGATGGAGTTGTAGAGATTGAAGCGCGAGAGGTCGGAGGGACCGCTGGTCTTCGTCAGCTGCACGAAGCGGCTCAGCGGCGCCATTTCGCCCGACGCGGTGCGTACATAGACATGGTCGAGCGACTCGGGCGTGACGCGGTACTCCGGCGCGGCCTGCATCGTGACGCGGTAGAGCTTCGAGAAGCGGTTGAAGTCGGAGACGTACTCGCCCGTATAGTACCCGGCCAGCGTCGAGAGCACATCGGCGGGCGAAAGCCCCGCCAGCTCGCACTGCGCGGCATCCGTATCGACCCAGTACTGCGGATAGCCCGTGTCGAACTCCGTATAGACGTCGCCGATCTCGGGACGTTCCGACAGTGCCTCGACGAACTCGTCCGCCACCTTCTTGAAGGCTTCGATATCGCCTGCTGCCTTGTCCTGCAAGTAGAGCTCGAAGCCGCTGCCCATGCCGTAGCCCGAGATCATCGGAGGCGCCATGGCGTAGTCAGTCGCATCGGGGATGCGCGGTGCGAAGGCGTTGATCTTGGCGATGACATCATCGATCGACTGCCCCTCGCCCTTGCGGTCGTCCCAGTGTGCAAGCGACATGAAATACATGCCTTTCGACGGGCCCGCACCCGTGAAAGAGAAGCCCGCGACTGCCGCGCGGGAGTCGATTTCGGGAATCTTTGCGAGCTCGGCGTCGATCTCTTTCATGATTTCGAGGTTGCGCGCCATCGACGTTCCGGGCTTGGAGCTCATGCTGACCATGCCCGATCCCGTATCCTCGTCGGGGATCAGTCCCGTTTTGGTGCTCCGTACCAGCACCGCCAAGAGCAGGATCGCCGCGGCGAGGGTGCTCCACACGAGCCACCGCCGTTTCATGAAGAGCATCACCGCTCGCACGTATTTCCGCGACAGCGCGCCGAATACGACGTTGAACGCCCGGCGGAGCCGCGCCGCGAAGTTGTTTTTCGCGTTGTCGTGCTCGTCCGTGTAGGGTTCGAGCAGCAGGGCGCACAGGGCCGGCGCGAGCGTGAAGGCATTGACGGCCGATATGCCGACGGCGACGGCCATCGTCAGGCCGAACTGCGCATAGAATGCGCCCGACGTGCCGCCCGTCATCGACACGGGAATGAAAACGGCCATGAAGACGATCGTGGAGGTCAGAATCGCCGAGCCCACCCCTTTCATGGCATCGGCGGCCGCGAGGTACGGCGAGCGGTAGCCCGCGTCGAACTTCGCCTGCACCGCTTCGACCACCACGATCGCGTCGTCCACCACCGTGCCGATGGCCAGCACGAGGGCGAAGAGCGTGAGCAGGTTGATGGAGAAGCCCAGCAGCGACATGACGGCGAACGTGCCGACGATCGACACGAGGATCGAGACGGTGGGAATGAGCGTCGAGCGGATGTCCTGCAAGAAGAGGTACACGACCAATACCACCAGCAGTATGGCTTCCAGCAGGGTTTTGACGACCTCGCGGATCGAGGCGTAGAGGAACCGGTTGGTATCGCTCAGCGTCACGAACTCCATGCCGGCGGGCAGGTCGCGCGCGATCCCGGCCAGCACCGCGTCGATCTCCTTGATCGTCTGCGAGGCGTTCGACCCCGCTTTCTGGTAGACCATCGCCACGGCGCCCTCGTGTCCGTTCACGTCGGTGCTGTAATTGTAGTATTCGTCGCCCAGCTCGACGTCGGCCACCTCTTTCAGGCGCAGCACCTCGCCGCCGGGAAGCGACCGCACGACCAGATCGCCGAACTCCTCGGCCGTGGGAAAGCGGCCGCGGTACTTCATCGTGTATTCGTGGGCGCCGTCGTAATTCGCGCCGAAAGATCCCGTCGCCGTCTCGATGTTCTGTCGTGCGAGGACGCCCGATATGTCCGACGGAATCAGCCCGTACTGCGCCATGCGGTCGGGTTTGAGCCACAACCGCATGCTGTAATTCGTGCCGAACAGCATCATGTTGCCCACGCCGCCGATGCGTTTGATTTTCGGCTCGACGTTGATTTTCATGTAATTGTTCAGAAACTGACGGTCGAACTTGTCCTCCGGCGAGTAGAGCGCGAAGGTTTTCAGCTCGGCGTTCTGCTGCTTCTCGGTCGTAACGCCCGTCTTGGTCGTCTCGGCGGGCAGCTGGCTCAGCACGCTGTTCACGCGGTTCTGCACGTTCACGGCGGCCATGTCGGCGTTCGTTCCCTGCTTGAAGTAGACGTTGATGGTCGCATCGCCGTTGTTCGACGCCGAGGAGGTGATGTAGGACATGTTCTCCACGCCGTTGATGGCCTCCTCCAACGGCACGACGACGGCTTTCTGCACCGTCTCGGCGTTGGCGCCCGGGTACATGGCGTAGACCTGAACCGTGGGCGGCGCGATGTCGGTCCGCAACCCCGTCGCACCGCTGCTCTCGGCAGCGGAGCCTTCGACGGGCATCGGTCAGAAGAACATCGCCGAGCGTTACGCGCTGCTCAGCGACCGGCAGATGATCGTCAGCTTTACCCGGGATACATACGCTGTCAAACTTCCTATCCTCGAAAATTAGCATGAAACATATCCTTATTCTCGAAGACGAACAGCGCAACGCCAACCGGCTTGTCCGGCTGTTGAAAGAGATCGTGCCCGAAGCACGCATCGACGGTCCGCTGGCGACCATCGAAGCGGCGGCGGAATACCTGCGCAAGGCTCCGGCGCCCGACCTCATCCTCGCGGACATCCGCCTCTCGGACGGATTGAGTTTCGAGGCGCTGAAAGAGGCGCCGCCCGCCGTGCCGATCGTCTTTACCACGGCCTACGACGAATACGCCGTGCAGGCGTTCAAGTACAACAGCTTCGACTACCTGCTAAAACCCATCGACGCCGACGAACTCGCCGCAGCGATCGGGAAGGTCGGACGCAGCGGCCGCAACGCTTCGGACGAGCCTCTGCGCCAGCTCTTCGAGGCCCTGCAACAGGGCGGCTGCCGCTACCGCGAGCGGTTTCTGCTGCCGTACCGCGACGGCTACAAGACCGTTTCGGTAAGGGAGATAAACCACATATCCACCGAGAACAAAATCGTGCGCCTGCATCTGAACGACGGCACCTCGGAGGCTGTTTCCGTGAGCATGGACGAACTCGAACGCCAGCTCGATCCGGCCCGCTTCTTCCGCGCCATCCGTCAGT
>ERZ778516.3174-NODE-3174-length-9973-cov-4.048800_pt1 | contig 9973 bp, 8 predicted proteins | sample MGYA00510342_ERZ778516 | MGnify/ENA primary metagenome ERZ778516 (study PRJEB29527, sample SAMN07138961) | mouse gut metagenome | material: feces | host: mouse | place: China:Nanjing | collected 2016-01-25 ...
TTTCGGGGCGGAGCATCTGGCGAATAACATGATACTGTTAGCCGCCGCAGGCTCCAGGCTGGAACGGGAAACCGGGCCTTTCAGGTATCTGGCAATTTATCTTGGCGCAGGGCTGGCAGGCAATCTGCTGTCGTTTTATATGATGATGCAGACCGGTGATTATGCGGTCTGTGCCGGGGCTTCCGGCGGAGTCTTTGGGATAATCGGCGCTTTGATATGGGCTGCGATACGCAATAAGGGAAAGTTTCAGGGACTTACGTTAAAGGGCCTTGTGCTTATGACAGCTCTTTGTATGTATTATGGAATTACTTCGGCAGGTGTGGATAACTGGGCACATGCAGGCGGGGCAGCTGGCGGATTTTTCCTGTGTGTACTTTTGTATAGAAAGACACACAATGCTTGAAATTATCAGAGAAAGCTTATATACTATGATATAGCATGAATAAGGAATCCTTCTATGGTTTAAAATAAGCAGAGCGTATGCGGCTATTGCAATGCGCTCCAGGGCATACAAATGAGAGGTAAAATATGAGAGTAAATATTTATTATGGCGGCAGGGGTGTTCTGGATGATCCGGCTTTGTATGTAATTAATAAAATGCAGCAGGTTTTGGAAGAACTGCGTGTGACTGTAGAACGTTATAATATCTATGAACAGAAAAACAGCATTGCAACGCTTCCGCAGACAATCAAGGAAGCCGATGGAATCATCCTTGCAACAACGGTAGAGTGGCTGGGAATTGGCGGCTATATGCAGCAGTTTCTGGATGCATGCTGGCTGTATGGGGATAAAGAAAAATTCAGCCAGACGTATATGCAGCCGGTAGTCATGTCGACCGCATATGGCGAGCGGGAAGGCGAGCTGACCCTTGCAAGTGCGTGGGAAATGCTTGGCGGGCTTCCGTGCAGCGGGTTATGCGGATATGTGGCGGATTTGCTGACGTTTGAAATGAACCAGGACTATTCCGTTATCATAGAAAAAAAAGCAGAGAATTTATACCGTACCATTTCCCAGAAAATGAAAAGCCTGCCAACGAGCAATCAGGCTGTTACAAAAACCGTGCTCCGTACCCAGGATTTGGGCCTTACGCCGCAGGAAAGCGAGCAGCTGTCAAAATATGTGTCGGATGATTCTTATGTGAAAAAGCAGAAAGAAGATATCGAAGAACTGGCAAATAAATTCAAAGGGCTGTTAGATAAAGATAAATCTGAGGACGAGGAAGAAGTACCGGTATACATTTCGGATTTTGAAACTCATTTCAGGCCGCAGAAAGATTTCAGGGCAAAATATCTGTTTATTATAGAGGGCAGGAGAAAGCCGCTGACAATAGAAGCAGAGCAGGACCAGCTGAAATGCAGCTATGGAAAACAGGACGGCATCGATGTCTATGCAAAAATGACGCCGGATGTGCTGGAACGCATTATCGCCGGAAAAATGACATTCCAGCGGGCATTTATGACAGGGGAGCTGACAGCAAAGGGCAATTTTAAGACGCTGCGGATGCTGGATGACTTATTTAATTTTGTTTCCTGAAAAAAAGCTGCCAGAAAGGATGGTTCTTCGTGGCAGCTTTGCCGAAAGATTATTCGGCTTCCAGCGGGAGGCGGATTGTAAAGTCGCAGCCTTCGTTCGGGCGGTTTACAAAATGGAGTGTTCCGCCGTGGTTCTCTGCAATCTGTTTTGTAATGGCAAGGCCCAGTCCGGTACCCTGAGCTTTTGTGGTTGTGAATAAATCAAAGATGTTATGTTCCATTCCGGCAGGAATACCGCCGCCAGAGTCTGTGACGGTGATTTCCACATAAGAGTTTGAAACACATGTCGCAATTGAGATATTTTTGGAGCCAGTTTCGGCAGAATTTTTTAAGAGATTTAAGACGGCCTGATTTAATTTGATTTTGTCGGCAGATATGATAGGATGGCTGCTGCAAAGGTTCAGATTCCATTGCAAATCGGGAAAGGCATCTTTGATATACCGGCAGGCATTCTGAATCAGTAGATTTACATCCAGCGCTTCTTTTTGCAGGCTGTCCAGATTACCAGCCTGGGATATCTCAAGAACCATATTTTTCAGATAAGTGATTTCCTGTCTGATATTGTCCCAGTAAGGCTCGGAATGCAATTGCGGGCATTTGCTGTTTAAAAGCTGCGCAGAGCTGTTTATCAGCGTAACTGTATTTTTGATTTCATGTAAAATTTTCTGGTAATTTTGTGAATTCATAAAAAAAGCCCCCCTTTATCAATTGTAGTTTTGATAAATTTTAGCATTTTTCAGAATGATTTACAATGACAAAATAATCACACAATATAAAAAATTACACAGAAACATTCACAGGCATTGGTCATAAATAATAAAAAGAAAAGAGGAGAATGGAAATGAGAGATGAAAACTGTATTTTCTGCAAAATTATTGCAGGGGAGATTCCGGCCAGGACGATTTATGAAGATGAGGATTTTAAGGTGATTCTGGATGCGAATCCGGCTTCCAGGGGCCATGCGCTGATTCTTCCAAAAGAGCATGCTGCCAATCTTTATGAAATCAGGGATGACCTGCTGGCAAAGGCCGCCATGCTTGCAAAGAAGCTGGCTGTGCATATGACAGGGGTGCTTGCATGTGACGGTTTTAACATTTTGCAGAATAATGGCGAAATTGCCGGACAGACCGTATTTCATTTTCATATACATCTGGTACCGCGGTATAAAGGCATGAAAAATGACGATATGCTGAACTGGACACATGAAAAGTTTACGGCAGAAGAACAGGACAGCATCTGCCAGCAGTTACAGGCTGGCGCGGAGTCCCTGTCATAAGAAACTGGCAGCTTCTGTCCAAAGCTGCGCCAGCAGCCGTGTGTCCTGCGGTCTGTTTATTTGTTACTGTTCATACAGGACTTTGCAGGGTATGCCCCAGGGGCATTCACAGCAAAGTCCGTAAGAAAGTGATTCCGGAGTAAGCAAATCCCATTCGAGAAGCGAATTTAAGATGGATTTGCGAAGGTTACTGGTCACGGAGTGAACAGTAACGTTTATTTTGCAGTTTCTTCAATAAGGGAAACGATTTTTTCTACAGAATCAATCATGCTGCTTTGCTTCATTGCCTGGATATACCGTTCGCGGTTTTTATAAGTCTCGTGAATCATATGCAGCAGCTTATCCGGTGTAATGATTTCTTCTTCTACAACGACACTGTACCCCTGTTTTTCAAAGGACTGCGCATTCAGAATCTGGTCGCCCCGGCTTGCGTTTGCAGACAGCGGAATCAGGATGTTCGGCTTGTGCAGTGCAAGCAGCTCGCAGATGGAATTGGCGCCTGCGCGTGATATGACAAGGTCTGCCAGTGCAAAAATGTCGCTTAATTCTTTTCCGATATATTCAAACTGCCGGTAGCCTTCGGTGCGGTTTAAGGATTCTTCGATATTTCCTTTGCCGCACATATGTATGACCTGATACGTTTTTAATAATTCTGGCAGCAGTCCCCGGATGGTATCATTGATAAATTTGGAGCCGCTGCTGCCGCCGACAACAAACAGGACAGGCTTTCCGGTATCAAAGCCGCAGAGCCTGCGGGCACGCTCTTTATTGCCGCTGAGAAGCTCGCTGCGGATAGGGGAACCGGTCAGCACGGCTTTTCCTTCCGGCAGGTATTTGAGTGTTTCCGGGAAATTGCAGCAGACCTTCGCAGCATTTGGGATGGCGAGCTTATTTGCAAGCCCCGGTGTCAGGTCCGATTCGTGGATAATGGACGGGACATGGCAGAATTTTGCGGCAAGTATGACCGGGACAGATACAAAGCCGCCTTTGGAAAAGATAATATCCGGCTTCAGCTTATGGATAATGCGGATGGATTGTGCAAGGCCCTTGAGTACTTTCAGAGGGTCTGAAAAATTTTTAATATCAAAATAACGGCGCAGCTTTCCGGATGAAATTGCATAATAGGGGATATTCTGCTCTTTTAACAGCTGTTTTTCGATTCCATGATACGAGCCGATATAGGAAATATCAAAGCCGGCTTCACGCAGGCGCGCGAGCAGGGCTATATTGGGGGTGACATGTCCGGCTGTCCCGCCACCGGTTAAAATTATTTTTTTCATTTGAAATCCTTTCTCAACCATATTATATTTATTATTAATCGAAAGAACGGAAATGTCAAATCCTTATTTTCCTAATTATATACAAAAATAAACGAAAAAGACTTGTAAATCGTCCATAAATGAATAGAATATAGACATGAGGGTGAAATGGAATTAACAAATGGTATTGGGGAATGCTGAGGTAAAAGGAGAATGGACGTAAGGTTATTTCGATATTTATTAAAGAATACTTCAAATGCAGTTGTAATGTCCGGATGTACATGGGACAAGGGTGCACAGGAACAGGTACGGTATGTGTATTCCTGTGAGATGGTACATAACAGTTTTGGGAAATATGACTGGAATGGGATGACAGAAATGTTTTGCAGCAGCCGGCTTCATTTATTTGTCATGGGAAGTTTCTCGGCAGAGGATGCAGAGCGCCTGATTGGCGCAATCCGCAGCGGAATCGTAGATACAGTAATTCTTCCGTATGCAGCTCCGATTCAGAGGTTTTTCATTATGCAGACGCTGCTGTCCAGACAGGAGCACAGTCAGGATGTTCTGGAACTGATACATGCGCCATACCTGTATTTGAAAAAGGCAGGAATCAAAAAGATTATATTTCTGTATGGAAATGGGAGGCGGTTCGAAAATACACAAAAAGAACTCTTTACAGGGGATTACTTTGAATGCCAGGATAAAGAAATCCTGGATATCATTGAAGAAATGGAAGGCTACCGGGTTCCTGTCATGAAAGCCGGACATATCATCGATAACAGGATGCTGTTCAGCTTTGGCCATTTTGGCACGGATTTGCATAAAATCAGGCAGTTTATATTCCGGTATGCCAGAAATGCACGGATAGAAAAGATTGATGAACGGGAAATACAGAAAATGCTGCTTGTTTACCAGAAGGTTTTTACGGACAGCAGAATGGACACGCTGACGATGTTCTGCAGCCCGATAGAAATTACCGCATCGCAGACAGACTGCGTTTTTAATACAATTGTGATTGATAAAGAGGATTTATGCCATGCGGATATCGAACAGGATGAGGGCAGATGCTCCGTAAGATGCATGCTTTACAATGATTATGATGTCTGCCACTGCCACCGCACGGAAGCAGCAGAGCTGCGAGCAGGCATTCTGCTGCTGGGCAATATCAGGCTGGCAAAATATGTAAAAGAGCTCAGGCAGCACTATAAGGCTGTCAGCCAGCAGATACGGGCGGTTTCAATTCCAAACTGCGGGAATCTTCACAACTGGGACAGGAAGCTGGCAGACATGGATGCGAAGAAAAATGCGGTTTTCTGGATATGCCCGCTGCATGTGCAGATGCCGGACCGGATTCTGCGTGATATTAAAAACAGAAATGCCAGATACCGCATTATCGCCCTGAACGAGGAATATGGCTGCTGTTTTAACGGCTTTCTGACTGAAAAAGCGGAGTAAACAAGCTGTTTTACATACAGGCTTCGACATTATCTGCATTTCACATCTAATATGATGATATGTGTCCTGAAAATATAGCAGAAAGGAAGCTGAACACATGTTAGGGCAGATTCTGACAGAAGCAATGTCACATATACAACTGATAACAGCTGGCCTGCTTTTCACAGTGGCGGTTCTGGAGCTTATACATATCGGACAGACGAGCCGGATTAACAGGAAGCTGAGCCGCGCGGGACGGTGGCTGCAGCGGTATCTGAATACGGTATTCCGTGAAGAAACAGAGGATGAACCAGACAGGACAGAGACAGAACGAAGGACAAGCCCGGAAAAAAAAGAACAGGCAGAAGAACAGGAAGAAACAGAGGTACAGCTGGAAGCTGCCCAGCTGTTAAAGAGCAGGCAGGAAGAAAATATGCGGGTTTCCCTGGCGCATAAGAAGAATAAAAAGGATGAAGAACTGCTGGATTCGGTACTGCAGGAAATATTCAACTGAGCGGCCGGGCTGTCTGCCGTCCGTAACAGGCCGGCTTGTCTGAATGGTTACTGCCATCTATTTATTTGGTAAAATTTTACATAAATAACTTGCGGTTTTTTGGTTATTTTGTTAAAATGGATAATAGTTATGATGTACAGGGCAGTTCGAGAGAAAGGCTGTGTAAAACAATACAACAAGGAGAGTTAAGTATGAGCAGAATTACATTTGATTATTCGAAAGCAGCTGGATTTATCAGTGAAGAAGAAACAGGGTATATGAGCAGGCTGACCAATGATGCAAAGGAAATTCTTGTATCAAAAAGCGGGGCCGGCAATGATTTCCTTGGATGGATTGACCTCCCGGTGGATTATGATAAGGAAGAATTTGCACGCATTCAAAAAGCGGCTGAAAAAATCAGGTCTGATTCAGAAGTGCTTGTAGTAATCGGCATTGGCGGTTCTTATCTTGGTGCCAGGGCTGCGATTGAATTTTTAAGGCATGGATTTTACAATAATATTTCAAAAGAAATGCGCAAGGCACCGGAAATCTATTATGCAGGCAACAGTATCAGCAGTACTTATGTGCAGGGGCTGATAGATGTTATCGGTGACAGGGATTTTTCGGTTAATGTCATTTCGAAATCCGGCACAACGACAGAACCGGCTATCGCATTCCGTATTTTCAAGGAAATGCTGGAAAAGAAATACGGCAGGGAGGAAGCTGCTAAGAGAATCTATGCAACAACGGACAAGGCACGGGGAGCATTAAAGAGCCTTTCGGATGAAGAAGGATATGAGACCTTTGTTGTACCGGATGATGTAGGCGGGCGTTTCTCTGTACTGACAGCAGTGGGCCTTCTTCCGATTGCAGCCAGCGGGGCTGACATTGCAAAGCTGATGGAAGGAGCCGCAGAGGGCAGGAAGCTTGCACTGGAAAGCAGCTTTGAAGACAACGCCGCTTTACAGTATGCAGCAATCCGTAATATTTTACACAGAAAAGGCAAATCCGTTGAAGTGCTGGCAAATTATGAGCCAAGCCTTCACTATGTATCAGAATGGTGGAAACAGTTATACGGCGAATCCGAAGGCAAAGACCAAAAGGGCATATTCCCGGCTTCGGTTGACCTTACAACAGACCTGCATTCCATGGGACAGTTTATTCAGGATGGTTCCAGGATTATGTTTGAAACGGTGCTGAATGTGGAAACATCCCGCAGCCGTGTGGAAATCAAGGAAGAACCGGCTGACCTGGACGGGCTGAATTACCTGGCTGGAAAAGACATGGATTTTGTCAATAAGAGTGCCATGAACGGAACCATTCTGGCTCATACAGACGGCAGCGTGCCAAACCTGATGGTATGCATTCCGGAGCAGAACGAATTTTACCTTGGACAGCTGTTTTACTTCTTTGAGTTTGCCTGCGGTGTCAGCGGATATCTGCTTGGCGTGAATCCGTTTAACCAGCCAGGCGTGGAAAGCTATAAGAAGAACATGTTTGCACTTCTGGGCAAGCCGGGATATGAGGCTGAGAAGGAAGCATTGTTAAAGAGGCTGTAACAGGAAGCCTGAACAGACAGGCCGTGCAGATTGACATGCACAGGGATTATTTACAGATATTTTTCAAAGGACTGGCGGTTTTGCGCCGGTCCTTTTTTCGCATAAAATCAGGCTTCCAGTTTCTCCCGGAAAAAATTTAAAAAAAAATTTGACAAAACTATTACAACATGCTACAATGCATTTGTAACAAAGTTGTAACAAATGTAATAAAAAGTGAATAAAATAAACAGAAACGTAATGAAAAGATAAAGTTTTATTCATGAAAAAAACGGAGGTTTATTATTATGCGAGGAAATAAGAGACTGATACAGGGCATGACTGCTGCTGGCGCGGCAGGGGTGATTGCATGTTCAGTTGCCTTTTCCCAACCACAGATAATGCGGACCGAAGGAACAATCCAGATGGCACAATACCGCTCCGCAGGCATTATGGCAGTATCAAGCACAGGTAAAATATCGATTGAGAAGCATGAAGCAGGCAGCACAGCAGCGGCTTCACAGGTTCCGGTAGCTGTACCTAACCTGTTTACAGGAGAACGGGCAGCAGACATAGAAAGCCAGGATTCTGTTTTGCCAGAGGAAACAAAAACAGAAGAAAACAACATAGTACAGATACAGACAGAAAACAAAGCTGACAGCCAGGCAGATGACACAAAAGAAGCCGGCAGCCAGACCCGGAAGGAAAATCAGAAAGAAGAAAAAGAATTAAAAGTTAAGGAAAAGAAAAAAATAAGCGCAAAAGAAAAGAAACAGGCTGAAACATCCAGGAAATGGAAAAACAAGCTGATGGCGGATGTCGATGACTGCCTGAATATCCGTGAAACAGCAGGCGAGGACGCTGCTGTAGCCGGAAAGCTGCGCAAAGGCGATGTTGCCAGGGTGCTGAAAAAAGGCAGGGAATGGACAAAGATTCAGTCTGGTTCTGTTACCGGTTATGTGAAAAACGAATACTGTGTATATGGCGCAAAAGCATATAAGCTCGCAAAGAAAATCTGCAAGGTCTATGCGACGGTCCAGGCTGACGGGCTGCGCATCCGGCAGAAAGCCAGTGAGAATTCAACGGCATTAGAGGCAGCGTTTAAGGGTGATAAGCTGCTGGTCAGCGAAAACGCAAAACAGAAAGACGGCTGGGTAACCGTGTCCTTTAAAAACCTGAAAGGATATGTATCAGAGGATTATGTAAAGGTCGGGCTTGGCACTGGAAAAGCAATTTCCATAGAAGAAGAACGCGCCATGCTGGAAGCCCAGAAAAAGGCAGAGCAGATGGCTGCTGCCAGAAGCGCTTCTTCGTCAGGAAGTTCTTCCCAGGCGAGTGTAAAGGCACTCAGCACGTCCGCAGTATCTTCCAGTGACCTGACACTGCTTTCCGCAATTATTTTCTGTGAGGCAGGCGGCGAAAGCTATGCCGGGCAGGTAGCGGTCGGCGCAGTTGTCATGAACCGTGTCCGCAGCGGTGCGTTCCCGAACTCAATTTCCGGTGTTGTTTACCAGAATGGGCAGTTTTCACCGGTAGCGAACGGGGCACTGGCAAGAGCGCTTTCCAACGGCAATTACAGGCACTGTACGTCGGCAGCGCAGGCAGCGCTTGCAGGAAGCGATAACACAGGCGGTGCAAAATTCTTTCACCGTGTAAACGGGGCTGCAGGCCTTGTTATTGGAAATCATGTCTTTTATTAACAATTGTAACCGCTGTAGAAATACAGCGGTTTTTGTGTGCCAATTTCGTGGATAATTTCTAAAAAAACCGTCCTTTTTGTGTATATTCGCAGAGTTTTGGGAGTTTTCATGGTTGTCAATTGCGTTTAATTATAGTATGATAAAGAAAATTTACAGGAATATATTTTTTGTTCTGTGGATAACTATATTCAGATAAAGGAGGTTTTGGTTATGCAGACTCTGGTTATTTTCGTAACACTGGCTGTTATTGTGATGCTGATTGCGGTGTCCTGCATTAAAATCGTGCCGCAGGCACATGCAGCTGTCATTGAACGGCTGGGCGGCTACCTTGCTACCTGGGGTGTCGGGATTCATTTTAAGGCACCGTTTATCGACAGGGTTGCAAAAAAGGTACTGTTAAAGGAGCAGGTGGTTGATTTTCCGCCGCAGCCCGTTATCACAAAGGACAATGTCACGATGCAGATAGACACGGTTGTTTATTTTCAGATTACAGACCCGAAGCTGTTTGCTTACGGCGTGGAAAATCCGATTATGGCAATTGAAAATCTGACCGCGACGACACTGCGTAATATTATCGGTGACCTGGAGCTGGATGAAACGCTTACCTCGAGGGAAACGATTAATACAAAAATGCGCGCCTCCCTGGATGTAGCGACAGACCCGTGGGGAATCAAGGTAAACCGCGTGGAACTGAAAAATATTATTCCGCCACAGGCAATCCAGGATGCGATGGAAAAGCAGATG
>ERZ778516.3175-NODE-3175-length-9972-cov-5.937279_pt1 | contig 9972 bp, 7 predicted proteins | sample MGYA00510342_ERZ778516 | MGnify/ENA primary metagenome ERZ778516 (study PRJEB29527, sample SAMN07138961) | mouse gut metagenome | material: feces | host: mouse | place: China:Nanjing | collected 2016-01-25 ...
TATAAGTAATAATATTAAAATCTTTAATTGCGACAATATTATTACTGCAATCAGCAGTAATACAATCAAACGGCTCCAGAAAACCAATTACATCGTTGTTGCTCTTTGTAACAGCCTTAAACAACGCTATATTCGCATTTAAATATTGTGTACACATACATCATCCCTCCTGTCTAATTAACCTGTTCATCATCAGGATTGCTTCTACCACTCGCCAAATTGACAGATACAGCTTCTTTGGATTCGCTATAATCCCTCATCAATGAGCTTTGTAATATTTGGTCCTGTTTTTGGGACAATAACTGAATTCTAGTTTCTATACCCTGTAATAAATCTCTGGTACGTCTTTCTGTTGCATTTGATTGTTCTTCACTTTTAAATCCAAGTATCAGAGAAACTATACTTGTTATTGTTGCCACTATTCCTAATATTATACTTACATATTGATTCCAAACCTCAGCTCCAACTACCTGTTGATTGCAGAAAAAGAATGGTAATATAAACTGTGCAGCAAATGGAACAACTGCTCCTACTAACGCAATTACAGTAATTATAATATATATTCCTTTCTTGTTTTCCTTACTCATATTATCCTCCTATAACAAAAAAGTCGCCTTAATTTTATAAGACAACCTGTGTATTGCCTTCACAGGATTTACAAAAGCCGCAACACCTTCACCTGTTTCTTAGGCTATCTCATTTATTAATATAAATTATATCATCTCAATATAGTATATGCAAGCCTTTTTCTGTTTTTACTACTATTTATTTCATTAACTGCTTATTTTTTCGACATTTTTATTATATAATCAAATAGTAAAGTGTCATGAAAATATTAACATTTCCATGACACCTTTTCTGTAATTATGTATTAAAACAATATTTTTAATGCTTGTCTACAAACAAATTAAGCATTCTTTCTTTTCTTGCTTACTGCAAATACTGCAAGTCCTGCTGCTGCCATTCCTGCGAATACAGCGATAGGAGCTGAATCGCCTGTCTTTGGCTTGTTGCTTGTATCAGTAACAGTCTTTCCTGTTGTAGTTGGCTGTGCTGTTGTAGTTGGCTCTTCTTCTGGACCATTTACAGAAGCAAATAAGTATGGAGTAAAGTGGTCTGTTTCAAATGTGAATTTACCGTCTTTTACTTCTACAACTTTGTCAACCTCAACAAACGTCTTTGTTGCATTATCATATCTGTATACCTGAATCCATTTTGCATCTTTGATATTCTCAAATAATGGAAGAGTTACTTTTACTTTTCCATTTGGCTGCTCTGCATATGCAACGCCGTTCTTTACCAAAGAAAGGTCTGCTGCCGCTACCTTCTTGCCTTTTAACTCTTTATTAACAAACTCCGCAATTGCATTATAGTCAGTACTGCTCTTTTCAATAGAAGCTACTCTAAGTGTTACATTCTCAGGAAGTCCTGTAACTACTGCTTCTTTGTTTACTTTTTCTGCATCTGCGTCTGTTACATCAAAATCAGATGTTACAGAATCTGAGGTAGTAGGCTGCTCTACGCTTGGATTTGATGGTGTTGTTGGCTCTACATCTGGATTATTTGTATCTGGACTGTCAACTTTGTTTGTTGTTTCATCTTCACCTGTAGATGGTTTTGTTGTATCATTTGGTTTTGTTGTATCTGCTGTTGGTTGTGCTGGCTCATTAACTGTTTCTTTATTATTTATAAATTTAATATTAGTCATTATTGTATCTTGAGCATCTCCACCTGCTGAAAGTGTAATAGTAGTATCATTATCCATAACAGGAAATTCGATTGTGTAAGTCCATATTACAATTGGACCATCAGCATTTTTTTCTGTAAATTCAAAATAAAATACGTCTCCTGTACGTTTAATATTCGCAACAGCATCCACTCCCTTTGCTCTTTCTGAGGCAATATATTCCCAACCATCTTCGCCCTGTGGAAACAATGTAATTGCTTTCTGTTCATTTGTAAAATTAACTAATCCACCATCTGGTGTCCAAGTCCATCCCCAATTATCAGAACGAGCATCAATACAATTATTATTAGCGTCTCTTAATTCGACCATAAAACTATTTGCAAATGGACCTGCTACTTGATGCAAGGTATATGTAACATCAAAATCACCCGATATTTTCTCTATACCTGTATTCTCTTTCAAATTTTGAGTTGTAAGCGAATCTTTTGTTTCTGCTATTGCAGACAAACTACTTGATGCAATCATTGTTGTTGCCAACGCAACTGCGAAAAATTTCTTTTTCATTCCTTGTCCTCCTAATAAAATTAATTTTTGTACCTTCATTTTTCTCTTCCAATTCAAAGGCACTTATTATTATTCTGTTAGTCCCCTAACTCTTTTAAGTATACCCCTCTCCACCCCTTTCTGTCAAGTTAATTTTAAAAAACTGTGAACAACTTTCTATTCATTGTTCACAGTTTTCATTTTTTCTTTCAATTTTGCTTACTCAAATTCACAAAATTAACTTTTTTATTCTATTTTTCAATCCACCCTCTCATAAAACTTCTCAATAATCATCCGATAAAACACATCTTTATCCAGATAATACCTCTCCGTTCTTCTTGATGTATCCACGCTCCCTTCCAGCGTATAAATCCCTCCAAACTGATATTTCACCAGCTCTGAAGCCAGATATGTCATATCACTAATCCCCAAATCCGTCACCACATAATCCGCGACTGCATTATAAACTTCTATCACCTTCCCCAAATTCTGCCGTACCTCATTCATCGCCTTGTCCATAAACAATGTAATATACTGCTTCTGCCTTGCCAGCCTCTCTCCCGCAGTAAAATGTCTCGACGTATCCCGATAATGTATATAAGAATATGCTCCACGCCCCAAAAGTGTCACAGTCTGTCCCTCTACAAAATCCCATCCTTCATCTGAAAAAGTATACAAGGAATCCAGCGTAATTCCTCCAAACGCATCGTTAATCCCCGGTATTGCACCCAGATTCACAGATGTTACAGAGTGTATCGGCAAATCATAAAAAAGCCTGGACACCGCCTTTTTTGCCCGCTCATTGCTGACCGACATCGCATCCCCATAAGCATGTTGCAGACAAATCTGCGCATATCCTGAATATATATAATTCCCCGCCCTATCATACAAATCAATCTCCGCTATCGTATCCCTTGGTATCGCAATAATCTCCATAATCATTGTATGAGGATTCAGCGTCAGCAAAAACATGGCATCAGACTGTCCTCCACTGATTCCGTCTTCTGCCGGAGCCACAGTTCCCGTTTTATCTATCCCCAAAAACAACAGTGTAATAATGTCCCTGTTATAAACATACTTTTCTCCATTATAAATAACGTCATATCCTTCATCGGGATTTCCCGGATTTAAAACTGTACCTCCAGAAGTATTTCCATCCCCTTCCAGATAAATATCATCATCAATATATCCTGTATAATTCTCCGTTTCACTTTCTGTTTCCTGATTGCTTTCGTTGATATCATTATTTTCAACAGTATTTTCTGTAATTTCCTCGTTCACATTTTCAGCAGAAGTATCCGGCTCCAAAGAAGCAATCTCTTCCATATTGTCAGGATTTATAACTATTTCCTGATTTTTTGTATCAGCACTTTCATTTTTTTCCATTTGGCTTCCCAGATTCGGTTTCTCTGATTCTGCTCTGCCATACAGCTTACTTTTTCCGCTTGCCCGCAGTGCCAGAAAAGTAACAGAACATACAATACAAATCATGATTGCCATACTGCAACAGATAAATACAGGCTTTTTCCATTTTTGGAATATTGTCTGTGATTTGTCCTGTTTTGGAACTTCTGACAGATTTTCATGATTCTTCTTTTCTATCCAATTTTTTAAAAATCCATTTTTCATTTTACTACCTTTATCCTAAACTTTATCTCTTCTTAATCTTTCCATCTTTATTTCAAAAGGAAACTGCCAGAAAAGACAGTTTCCTTTCTTCTATCACCAAATCTTTTATAAAATATCATTCTGATATTTTCCTGTTTATCAGCAATTTAGACAAAACCCCGTTTTATACCCTCTTAATTCTCTCCATCGCCTCAATCGTATTCTCATAAGTCCCAAATGCTGTCAGCCTGAAATACCCCTCTCCGCTTGGTCCAAATCCCGAACCCGGAGTACCTACTACATTCGCCTTTTCAAGCAGACAGTCAAAGAATTCCCACGAAGTCATATTATTCGGTGTTTTCAACCATATGTATGGCGCATTGATGCCACCTGATACAGTATATCCCGCTGCCTTCAGTTCTTCTCTGATAATCCTTGCGTTATTCATATAATAAGCAACCTGTTCTTTTGTCTGTTTTCTTCCTTCTTCTGAGTATACTGCCTCTCCGGCTCTCTGAATAATATATGGTGCGCCGTTAAACTTTGTTCCATGTCGTCTTGCCCACAGACTGTTTAAGGTCACATCCCCGCTCTTTAACTCCTTTGGAATTATTGTAAATCCAAGACGTGTTCCTGTAAATCCAGCATTTTTGGAAAAACTTCTGATTTCTATTGCGCATCCCTTTGCACCGTCGCATTCATAGATGCTATGCGGCACATCGTCCTCCGAAATATATGCCTCATAAGCAGCATCATAAATAATGACAGCTCCTGTTTTCAACGCATAATCCACCCACTTTTGCAGCTCCGCCTTTTTAACCGTAGAGCCTGTCGGATTGTTCGGGAAACATAAATATATAATATCCGGCTCCTCCTTTGGAAGCTCCGGTGCAAAATTTGTCTCTGCGGTACATGGCATATAAATCACATTGCTCCACTTTTCAAGTTCCTTCTGATATACGCCAGTTCTTCCTTCCATAGCGTTTGTGTCCACATAAACCGGATAAACAGGGTCGCATACTGCGATTTTATTATCCACTGAAAAAATATCTCCTATATTTCCCGAATCACTTTTTGCACCATCACTGACAAAAATTTCATCGAGTGCAATCTCAACGCCTCTGGCTTTATAATCATTCTCCGCAATTGCTTTTCTTAAAAATTCATAGCCAAGCTCCGGCGCATATCCCCTGAAAGTTTCAGCAGCGCCCATCTCATCCACTGCCTTATGCATTGCAGAAATAACTGCCGGTGCTAACGGCTGTGTAACATCACCAATGCCAAGACTTATTACCTTTTTATCCGGATGCTCCACCTTAAAACCCGCCACTTTTTTTCCAATTGTGGAAAACAGATAACTGCCCGGCAGTTTTAAATAATTATCATTAATTTTAAACATCTTTTTTCTCCTCTTCTATAACAAAATTATTTCTCATTTCTATATGATAAGCCCAAAATCGATTAATTGCAACCATATATTTATATTATTTATTCCGACTTCATAATCCAGATTTTTTATACGTTCATCATAATGCAAATCACCATCTCCGCCGTTTCTGCAAGTCCTGTCCCGCTGTCCATACTTGTCTTTTGCAGATATCGGTATGCTTCTGCTTCTGACATACAATGCTTCTCCATCAATATACTTTTTGCCTTATCTATTATCTTCTGTTCTTCCGCTGACCTCTTTTTGGGCATATTTTTAAGCTTTTTTCTGCGTCTTTCAATATTTATGGAAAGCATAGCCACAGTATTTATCAAATCCCCCACCCGAAGCGGCATAGCCACCGGTATCACACCCTCATAATTCATTCCGCTGATTTTCGACGGCGACGCCAGCAAAAGTATCTCAAATTCTACCGGCACATTTACCCGAAGTTCGCTGTATATCATATCCTTTAATTTATATCCACACACAATAATACCTTCATTATAATTGTCTATTGTGCTTAAAACCTTTGCGCCCGAGGTGCATACGGCCGCAACCAGATAACCATTTTTCATTAATAAATTTTTAATACTGACTGCATCCTCCATTTTAGGGAACGCTACTACAATGTAAGCCATAAAACACCTCGATTTTTTATCTAGATCTTATACAAATATTTCTGAATCTCCCAATCTGTAACCTCAGCTTCATACTGCCGCCATTCCTTCATCTTTAATTCCATATACTGCTCCGAAATATGTTTTCCCAACACACTCTGCACAAACTCATCCTTCTGAAATTCTCTGACTGCTTCATACAGATTCCCTGGAAGCCTTTCTATTCCGAGACTCTCCACCTCTTTTTCTGTCATGTGATAATTATTTCTGTTTACAGGCGGCGGACATACAAGCTGATTTGATATTCCATCCAGCCCTGCTGCCAGACAAAGCGCCAGTGCAAGATACGGATTGCAGGCAGGGTCCGGACTGCGAAGTTCGATTCTGGTTCCATGCCCCTTTGCAGCCGGAATACGGATAAGCGGAGTTCTGTTTATCCTTGACCATGAAACATAAACCGGCGCATCATAACCCGGAATCAGCCTCTTATAAGAATTTACCACAGGATTTAAAATCAAAGACATTCCCCGTATATGCTTCATAATTCCTGCAATAAAATAATACGCCTCTCTGCTCAGCCCGTTTTCATCGTCTGAATCCTCAAAAATATTAATTCCATTTTTCGACAGTGACATATGAGTATGCATGCCGGAGCCGTTTAATCCTGCCTTTGGCTTTGGCATAAAAGTCGCATGAAGCCCGTGCTGTTTTGCAATAGATTTTACCGCCAGTTTAAATGTCATAATATTATCCGCTGTTTTTAACGCATCTCCATATTTAAAATCAATCTCATGCTGAGCCGGAGCGATTTCATGATGGGAGGATTCAATTTCAAATCCCATTTCCTCCAGATTCAAAATAATATCCCGCCTTGCGTTTTCTCCCAAATCCAGTGGGCTTAAATCAAAATATCCCGCCTGTTCATGGGTCACTCTGGTTGGCAGGCCGTCATTATCGGTATGAAACAGAAAAAACTCGCATTCCGGGCCTACATTAAATGTATATCCAAGGTCTTTGGCCTCCCGAATCACTTTTTTCAAAATATATCTGGAATCTCCTTCTGACGGTATTCCGTCAGGTTTCATTACATCACAGATAAGCCTTGCCACCTTGCCCTGCTGCGGTCTCCATGGAAATACCGCCATTGTATCAAGGTCCGGCTTCAAATACATATCCGATTCCTCCGGCCTTGCAAGCCCGTCAACCGCCGCTCCGTCAAACAGGCAGCCATGCTCAATTGCATTTTGAAGCTGCCCCGCAGTGACAGCCATATTCTTCATTATTCCAAAAATATCCGTAAACTGAAGACGGATAAATTCAACGTCTTCATCTTCTACCAATTTCATAATAGTATTTTTTGTATACATTTATAACCTCTTTTCTACCATATTACAGATTTTTATTTTACAGGAAATCGCTTCTCTTTTCCTATGACGCAGTCCTTACAGTCAGGCGTCGGTTACATAAAATAATTATTTATAAACAAAAAGGGCATAATAATCCTTCTGATTACTATGCCCCATTGCATATCCTGTACATTTATGTATTCTAACATAATTTAAAAATTTACGCAAGAAAAAATTATTTTTTCACCTGCTTTCCCGCATGGTCAATTTCATACTCTTCTCTGATAATCAGCTCCGACACTGCTACAAACTGATATCCCTTATTCTTCAGTCCATCGATAATTCCCTGCAATGCCTTTGCTGTATAATCTGTACCATTATGCATAAGAACAATTGCACCACTTTCCAGTGCCTTATGCTCCACCACCCGTTCTGTCATTTCCTTCACCCCGTAGTTTTTCCAATCCAGACTGTCAATGCTCCACTGAATCGGATAATATCCACTCTCTTCCGCTGCCGCAATCACAGTATCATTGTATTCTCCATAAGGTGGTCGGAATAAATCCATTTCCACTCCTGTCAGTTCGAATACTTTTTTATGTACTCCGTAAATCTCCTGCATACACTCTTCCTTTGACAGGCTGTTCATATGTTTATGTCCATCTCCATGACTTGCCAAATCATGTCCTGCTTTCGCAATTTTCTTTACGGCATCCGGATAATTTTCCACCCATTCCCCCGTCATAAAAAACGATGCCTTAATCTCATTCTTTTTTAAAGTATCCAATATGCTGTCAAGGTCGTCAATATTCCATGCACAGTTAAAAGTCAAAGCCACCAGTTTATTATCTGTACTTACAGAATAAATCGGCAGCTTTTTTGTCTCCATCTGACTATACATTCCCTTTTGACTATATGCTCCCTTTTGACTATATGCTCCCTTTAAGCTATTGCCTGAGTTCGCCGCCTGCCCTGCCATTAAGGCCGTGCCAAGAGACAGAGCCAGCAGCGCTCCCCAGAAGATTTTAAAGATTATCTTTTGAGAAATTATTTTCCGAAAAAAATTCTCCATAAAATCCCTTCACCTAATTTTTAATATTGCTTTACTTTCATATACCATTTTGTATTCCATACCGGCATTACTGTTTATTATAATATTACTTTGTAACTATTCTGTCCTTGTAGCTATTTTTGTCTTTGTATCTATTCTGTCTTTGTATCTGTTTCTGCTTCTTTTACAGAAATTGTAACATGCACACCGCTGCTGGTAACTCCATAACTGTCAGTAACAGACAAAATCAGCTCATAATTTCCCGGTGTGTTGATATCCACAGTTCCTGAATACTTCAATGCAGAAGCTACATTATTTATTGTATTTCCTCTCGAATCCACAGCCGTAATTCCCATTTTGCTGAATATATCTGTCACTTTTCCATACTCTCCGGCTGTTACCTCTATCGTTTTATTATTTACCATAAGCGTAACCGGATTTGCATATACCGTAACTACAATCTCTACATTTGGACTTTTTATTCCATCACTGTCTGTATAGCAAAGCTGCAAAGTATAGGTTCCTTCTTTGTTCAGATTATAGGTTCCTGAACTAACTGCGGCAGAAGAAGATGCGTCACTTATAACATTTCCATCAGAATATACTGCTGAACATCCCATTGCTTTTATCACATCATTTATTTTGGCATATTGTCCCGCCAAAACTCGAATGGAAGTATTATTCATCTTTAAAGTAACTGTTCTTTTCTTTGTTGTCGGCTGCGGCGTTGGTGCAGGTGTCGAAGGCTGTGGTGTCGGCGCAGGTGTCGGCACAGGTGTCGAAGGCTGCGGCATGGTGGTACTTTCCTCCGGCGTAGTCGTTTCTGCCGGTGTGGTCGTCGGTCTTGGTTTTACAGTGGTTGGCTTTGGTGTTGTCACCTCTGTTTCCTGTACATTAACTGTTACCGTTTTTGTATCTGTTCTTCCTATTGCATCCTTTATGGTAAGCACCAGCGTATAGCTTCCAAGTTTATTAAAATCTACCTTGCCGCTTGCCTTTATCTTTTCCGTCGCATTGTTTCCACAGGTATCCTTTGCCGTCGCTCCGATTCTTTCCACAATCGTATCCAGTGAATACTTATTTACCGCAATATTGACAGAAGAATCTACTGTGATTTCCGGCTTGCACTGATGCCATGGATTTTGTGGGTCCGGGTCCGTCGGGTCCCATCCGCGATTCGGACTGTTCTCCGGTATTTTTATCATTTCCGGCTTGCCGAGAGGCCCCGGTGAAGTTTCATCATCATACACAACTACCGGCGTTCCCACTGGACAATTTTCAATCAGCCAGATGGCATCTCTGACACATACCCGCACACATCCAAGAGAAGCTGCTTCTCCAAGCTTATTGAACTGTTTATATTCCAAATCACTTTTATCTCTTGAAAAATAAGGAACAGAATGAAACAGAATGGAGCCGTAAAACCGGTAAGCAAACTGTCCATAGGAGCCATCCACCATTAAAAGCCATTCATAGCTGATAAGAGTAGTAAAATCACCTAAGGGAGTATCACCCAGTTTTTTTCCTACTGAACATACAATCGCTTTATATGGAACAGTGTATTCTCCCTTTTTATCCTTTTTATAAATCGTAATACAATTTTGTATACGATTCACCTTTATCATATAAGGCAGTGCATCTTTGGTTTCAATTTCTCCGCTGGAAACCTCCTCATCTCTATTGCCTATTTC